>Ga0209060_10001537_pt1 | contig 24862 bp, 21 predicted proteins | sample Coa_R1_8_FD_187155 | JGI IMG/M metagenome (GOLD analysis project Ga0209060, IMG submission 187155) | Surface soil microbial communities from Centralia Pennsylvania, which are recovering from an underground coalmine fire - Coalmine... | ecosystem: Environmental > Terrestrial > Soil >...
CGATGTCCGATCGCACGCAGGAATCTGATGCTGCCGTCGGTATGATGAATCCGATATTCGTCGAGGTAAAAATCCGTCCCCTCGCGAACTGCTCTTTCAAGAGTCGCATTCACACGCGGTGCGTCTTCGGCGTGTTGAGTGTCGAAGAACCGTTTGGCTGATATCGAGCCCTGGCTAGGATCAAAGCCATACAGGCGAGCGTTCTCGTCCGATGAATACAGTAGCCTTTGGGTCGCGAGATTGTACGCCCAACTGCCGATGTGGGCCATGCGCTGTGCATCAGTGAAGTATGCCTTTTCCCTTCGCAATTCCTGTGTAAGCATTTCTTGCTCGGTGACGTCGATCGTAGTTCCGTGAAACCCTTTGAAAGCTCCATCTTCAAAGACCGGAACGCCGACGCAGCGAACGTAGCGTGCGTCCCCGTCTGGTCGAACAATCCGATGGGTTACGTCACAGCCACATCGCTGTTCGTGCATCGCACTGATGGTTTCCGACATGGAGGCTTGGTCATCAGGATGGACTGCGGCAAGGAACTGCTCAACCGTATGGGGGGCCCTTCTGCGGGTCAGGCCGAAAATTTTGTATACCTCGTCAGACCAATAGATACCCAAATCGTTAGACGAGCGGATGCCTAAATCCTTTGACGCCCAGCTCCCGATGTGAGCGAGGCGTTCCCCTTCTTTCAGATAAAACTGGCTTCGCCGGAGGTCTTGTTCTGCGCGTTTACGGTCCGTGATGTCCTGGGTCGTACCGAACATTTGGTAGGGCCGTCCCGATGAGTCCTTCTTCAAATCGCCCAGGCTGTGTACGATGCGCACTTCCCCGTTGGGACGAACGATCCGGTGTTCACAGTCGGCGCGCTCGCCAGAACGAACCGCCCCTTCCGCGGTCCGAAATACATATTCTCGATCTTCTGGGTGGATTATTTCGCGCACTATCGCCAGGTCAATGGGGCCTTTCTTTGGCGTTAGCCCCAAGATGCGGCAGTGTTCGTCCGACGAGATTAGGCGGTTCGTCTCAAGATCCCATACCCAGTAGCCAACGTGGGCGACGCGTTGGGCTTCTTCAAGCCATGTCTTGCTTTCTTGTAAGTCGCGAGACAGCGCTTGGCGCTCTTCCTCTGCGCGCTTGCGCTCTGTGATGTCCTGGACCGTACCGAACATTTCATACGCTCGCCCCGATGCGTCTCTTTTCACAGTACCCAGACCTTGGACAGTACGCACTTCGCCATTGGGCCGCACCACCCGATGTTCCGCCTCGGAGTGCTCTCCGCTACGAACGGACTCCTCAGCTGCACGGAAAACATGCTCTCGGTCATCCGGATGGATCATTTCGCTAACCATTGCCATGTCAATGGGCCCTTCCTGCGGAGTCAACCCATAGATGCGATAAAGCTCGTCGGACCAGGTCACGCGATTCGCAATGAGGTCCCAATAATAGTGGCCCATGTGGGCGACGCGTTGGGCCTCTTCAAGCCTGGCTTTACTTTCTTGCAAGTTGCGAGACAGTGCCTGGCGTTCCTCCTCGGCACGTTTTCGATCCGTGATATCGGTAACTACACCCACGTACTCGAGGTTGCCGGAGCCATCTCTTCCGGCATGCGCCACCGCGTGGACATACTTGATGACACCGTCGGGGAGGAGAATTCGATGCTCGACATCCAAATCCATACCATTCTGCACGGCACGATCCGACAGCTCTCGCACGCGGGTCAGGTCCTCAGGGTGAACTCTGTCGAAAACCAGATCGAGCGTTGGATTCGTCTCTCGTGTGAAGCCCAGAATCCTGTAGGTTTCGTCCGACCAAACGAGTTCACCACTACTGACCTTCCACCCGAAAGTTCCCGAATGACTTAGTTTCTGAGCCTCTGCCAGGTACCGCCATCGTCTTTGCAGCTCGGCCTGCGCTCGCTTCAAATTCTCATTGGCCTTTTCCAATTCGTCTGTTCGCCCGGCGCCCCGAAGTTGCAAGGCGCCGCGCGCTTCGCCCAGAAGTTTTCGATCTCGGCGCCAGCTCAGCAAGACAACTGACAAGCCTAGGATCACAAGAACGATCAGAAACGGCACCATGGGAAACAGACGCTCCGAATTGGAAGAATCTTACCTCACCTTTTGCAACCGTACTCGCAAAGGTTACATCAGAGTGGCCCCCGAACCGCAGTTATACACGCTGGGAGTGACCTGTTTTTTTCGGACAGACCGATCCCTGCCACCAAATCTCATGGTAACGGAAGCAATCGCAGACGTGATCGTTTACCACTCCACAAGAGTAGAGGCAATGCTCTTTCAGCGACAGCGTGACCGATCGTTAAAGGCAAAGCGCTCGGCAGCCGATGCGATCACCAGGGCCATAACAATCGGTGCATTCGGGGTGCCGAGACGCAACCGCTGAGCCATCCCCTGAGCTAACCTAGCGCTTTGGTCAGCAGGCACGGTCTCCTGTGGCGGAATACTGCGACGTTTGGCACAATTGAATCATCTATGACGACGTAACTCTCCGCGCAGAGCTTCTGCCTAGTGTGAGACATGAGCACAGAGCTGGTCATCGCTCGTGAAAGCAATAGCCAACGCTATGACGCAGTTCTGCGCATCAGTGAAGCTTTGTGTGCATGCTGCGAGCCTGAGGACCTGGCCAAAAACCTTGCCGATGAAATTGCCAACTTCCTGCCCTTCGACCACCTCGCTCTTACTGTATTGAAGGAAAACTCCAAGGAAATTGAAAGCCTCGTTTGGGGTAGGGGTCCTTTACCTTTTCCTGACCTGCCTATTGAAGAGTTGCCAACGTGGCACGCTATGGCGAGTGGTGACCTAGAGCATACTGCTGATTGGGAGAAGGAAGAGCGTTATCCTAGATTCAAGCCGTGGGCGAAGAAACTGGGCCTCGGATCGAGTGTTCGCATACCACTGACGACGCCGCATCGTCGATTGGGTGTGTTCGGAATCATTCGCGACACAGTGAACCCATTCAGCGCGGACGAAGTGAGCTTCCTGCGCCTAATCGGTCGCGTTGTCGCGTTCGCGCTCGATGACGGATTGAATCTCAGGCGTGCACAGAGCGCGCAGGCATGCTTACAAACCCAAAACGAGCGTCTGCAGTTGCTTCTTGACCTAAGCAACCGAATCACATCGAACCTGGAGCATCAGGAGCTGTTTCGTGCACTCGCTGCCAATATTCGCAAAGTCATGCAGTGCGATGCTGTCGCAGTTTCTGTCGTAAAGCGCGAACCCACGAGGTTCAAGTTGTGGGCGCTCGATTTTCCCCAAGGTAGAGGTTTAATCAGAGAAGAGGAGATTTTCCCGGTAACGGGCCCGGGCAAACTTGTTCTCGAGACGCTGAAGCCAACAATCGTGGAGCACTATGACCCCGCTGATTTTCCTCCCGAGTTGTACGACAAACTGGTCGGCGAAGGCGCGAAGAGCTCTTGTCTGATTCCTCTGGTGAATCGAGGTCGAGCGCTGGGAGTCTTGGCGCTCGTACGCACCACCGAGACTCCTTTTACCCCTTACGACGTCGAATTTCTCTCACAAGCTGCGGGACAGATTGCAATCGCGATCGAAAATGCTTTGTCATACCACGAGATTTCGGAACTTAAGGACAAGCTTGCGCAGGAAAAGCTCTACCTCGAAGAAGAGATCCGCAGCGAGATGAACTTTGAGAATATCGTTGGGAACAGCCCCACATTGAAACACGTTCTGGAACTGGTCGAGACTGTTGCACCAAATGATTCTACGGTCCTGCTGCTTGGAGAGACTGGTACCGGCAAGGAGTTGATCGCTCGTGCCATTCATGACCGTAGCCGACGCAAAGACCGTACATTTGTGAAACTCAACTGCGCGGCAATTCCAACCGGCCTGCTCGAAAGCGAATTATTCGGACATGAAAAGGGGGCGTTTACGGGAGCGATCGCGCAAAAAGTCGGACGTTTCGAATTGGCTGATCAGGGTACGCTTTTTTTGGACGAAGTCGGAGACATTCCGGCTGAGATTCAACCGAAGTTGCTGCGAGCGCTGCAGGAGCGCGAATTCGAGCGTCTCGGGAGCACACATACCCGTAAAGTGAACGTACGACTCGTAGCTGCCACGAATCGCGATCTGGAAAAGATGATTGCGAATAAGGAATTTCGCAGTGATTTGTACTATCGTCTGAACGTATTTCCAATCCGCATACCACCGTTGCGAGAACGCAAGGAAGATATTCCTCTGTTGATCAGTTACTTCGTCCAAAAATTTGCCAAACAAATGCAGAAGAGGATTGAAGCAATTTCTCCGCCAGTTATGAAAGGGCTCACGGCCTGGGACTGGCCTGGCAACATCCGGGAGTTGGAAAATTTCGTAGAGCGCGCCGTGATCCTCACACGCGGCAAGTCACTTGAGGCGCCGCTCGCGGAGCTTCGCAAAGTGAACACAGAGGAACTCGCCTCTGCGGCGCGAGGCTCAGGTCAGGAAGACATTGCGCGAATTGTGAAGGAAACACTTCATGCTCTTAATAGCAACAAGGTGCCTGCAGATGACCGCAGTCAGAAGCAGCGCGAAGAAATTGTGCGCGCGCTTGCCGAGACCAGGGGCCGCGTTGGTGGTGCGGATGGAGCTGCCGCCCGCATGGGTATCAATCGGACCACGCTTCTGTCGCGTATGAAGAGATTCGGTATCGATCCCGGTCAGTACGCTTGACCAGAAGAGCTTTTTTTGTGCGACGGGATCTCTTCTTTCGCTGTCCTCTCACGGTCAGAGTTCAGTCGCTTTTCCTCTTCAGTCGAATGCCAATGGAACTGTCGCACTGTCTTTAACAACTCGACAGTCCATCGACAGTCCTGCCATCGTCGCGCGTCTACTCCCTTGTTCCAACGACTTGCCGGACAAGACATTGGCATTAGGCTTGCCTTCGCTTGGGGAGTGGCTATGAAACTCCGAGCAACAAGGTCACGCTAACTAACTCACTTGAAGCGGCAAATAGGAGAGAAAGGCAGTTGAAATGAAGAACTTGCTGGTTGTCATCATAGGATTGTGGGTCGTTACTGTTTCTGGCACGTTGTCTGCTGCTGACGACGGAAAGTCAAGCTATCGAAATGGGGTTTCCCAGTCGCCGATCTTTGACTCCGAAGACCCTAACTCGACAACTCATCTAACTGATTCGGATGGTAAGACGAGCGAGCGGCAGGAGAAGACCGAGGACTACGGCGGGGCAATGATCGCGATCACCCAGAGGTTCTCAGCCACACTCGCAGCGATTGCCGAGGCCGTGAAAGAGGGAAAGATCAGCAGCGAACAAGGGAAAGAAATGAGCGCCGAGCAATATCAGCTGACACAAATGCAGTTTCAACTGCTGAGCGTGTGGCGTGAAATCGAACACGTAGATGTGGCGCAAATTCCCGAGGCTCCGGCAAACCCCGCTCCGACAGAGAATGGCGAAGTCGTGATGGTAGCTCTCCCATTCTCCTCTCTCCAGTTGAATCCCTCCCTCGCAGAGTATTTAAGCTTAACGCCCTCGCAGGTTGCAACCATTCAGCAGGTGATGTCGCGCGAACGCCAGAGTCTACAGCCCCTGATGACACAAATGCGCTCCACGAGAGAGAAGCTTCTTGCCGTCAGCGGTGATCGTATGAATGAAAAAGAAGTCAAAAACCTGGCCCAAGCCGAGTCCACCCTGCTTTCGAGGCTGATAGTAGCCAACGCTCGTATGCAGTCCAGAATCTACAAAGTTCTCAGTGCGGATCAGCAGAAGAAGCTCAGAGATCTCGAACGAACTCAGGGATCACCAGCTGTAAAGGAAAGTGAGTAGCAAGCGGATTGATTCAGCTCGAAGTAGGTTGAATGGCACACATCTTTTGAGCCCAAGAAAATACAACCTGCTCAAAGCTAGCGATCTGTTGGACGGGTATGGCGAGCCGCAAGCACCCCAAGCTTCCAATCCGAGCAAGTAGTGGCTCGCGGTCAATCCGTCGAGCGGTCCCTTCCATCGCCACATTTCGTCCCATCCCGATATGTCTGGTGTCGATGAGCACGTGACACTTTCAACTATCGACACTGGCGCGTCAGCAGCGCTTCCACTAACCGGCTCATTTTGCTCAGTGATGTGCCCGCACTCCGGTTGGCACGCCAGTTGCCTCTATTCGGGATGCGATGCTTCCAGTCAGTTTGTGGGGCGGTTATGTGGAGAATCACAGCCCGGGGGTTCACGTTACGGGGACGTGCTGATTCTAGCCGCAATATTGCAATCGGCACTTCCACCGACCGAGGATCGCGGGCGTGGAACGTCGCAGAAGACAACAAGGAGGATGCATGCGATTTAGAAACTTCATAAAGCTGGCGGTGGCAATCGCTGTGGGCGCTGCCGCATTACAGGCCGTGACTGCAGTCGCGCAAGAAAGTCGATCAGAAATCAGTCTCCAAGGCACAGGGTTTTTCACCAAAGACAGCGAAGGCAACGGCATTCAAAACCATGTCACCAACACAGGCGGATTTCTGCTTGGCTATCGTTACAACATCAACCGCTGGCTTGCCGCCGAGGCCAACTACGGCTATGACCGGAATACGCAGATTTATTTCGGCAGCGGATTAGGGCGCGTGCAATCCAACGTCCACCAAGCCACCGGTGAAGCTGTCGTGAAACTGCCCAGCGTCCTCAGATTGCAGCCGTATGCTCTTGCCGGCGGCGGAGCCCTCATGTTTGACCCGACCGGCAACGCTGGCAGCAGTTTTACGGGTGCAACGTGGCAAGCTAAGGGCGCATTCGTTTACGGCGCCGGAGCCGACTACGCCTTTACGAGGCACATTTCCTTAAGGGCAGAGTATCGCGGCTACGTCTACAAAGCGCCCGATTTCAATCTAGCGAACTTGAATACGAACACTTGGACGCATACGGCGCAGCCTTCAGCCGGGATCGTCTTTCGCTTCTAAGGCGAGGATCGATGACAGCCGGAGGGATCGCACTCGATTGAGTGGGACCGCAAGAGCGCTAGTGAAAATGAGGGGGATTCGGCAAACAATCCGAATTCCCCTTCTCGTTTCGAATCGGCGATCGTGCTTCCATCCGCCCCGAAACTGCAGACGGCCAGGTTTGGCTGGGACAGGCGAGACTGTTTCTGATCGCAAGGCTCGTCGTTACCTGCGCTGTCGTTGGCACCTGAATGTCATTGACAGTTTCGACATTTCGACACCAGCGTCGCCTAATTCCTCGAACGAGATCCTTTATTTCCAGACATCAAAAACAGAATCTGTCTCCCTCCTTTTGGAATTCGAGTTGCTTTTCAGGGCCAGTGTCAAAGGCGAGAAAAATGACTCTGCAATTCCCACAAGTGAATGTCCACACCGGACGTAACGTGGTCAATCGGTGCCTGCAGTCCTTCAGTTCAGTGCTAAGGCTCCTAGATCGAGATCTGCTGGGCCAGTTATTGAAAGGTGTGATGGCACTAGCCGCCACAGTTTTCATCACGACATTTCTATCGACATCAGCAATCGCACAAGAACAACATCGTGCCTACAGCGAATATACATATTGGTTCAACGGATCTTTCGAAAACGGCCATGCATTTTCGAACACCGTGGGTGCGAGAAATTATCAGCTGGAGAGTCGCTACGAACGGCTCATCTACTGGAAGGAGCCCTTCGCTGTGCGTTGGGTGTTCGACGCAGTCCCCATCGCACTCGTCGGCGACCCACGCACGACGAATGGTCACCGTTCATATGCCTACGGTGTTGGCGGAAGTCCGATCGGTGCACAAGTAAACTTTGTGCATTTCCGTCGTATCGAACCATTTCTTACCAGTGGTGGCGGCTTCCTGTACTTCAACCATCGGATGTTTGGAACTACTCAGCAATTCAACTTCACTGCACAACTTGGCGGGGGTGTGCAGTTGTTCACGCCCAGCCGCCGCACCGCCATTGATATTGGATACAAGTATCACCACGTTTCGAACGCAAATCTGGCAAATCAAAATCCTGGATTGGACTCGCACATGTTGTTTGTCGGGTTGTCGTTGTTTCGGTAGAGAGGTACGTTTGAAACGCTTGTACATCGATCTCGTTGCCGCATTCTCTGTGGCATTTGTCTTTTCCGCGCTGGCCTCAGGCCAGAACACTCAAGCTGGGTCGAACACCGCAACTGTCATGGGCACCGTCACCGATGCCAACGGCGATGTCCTCCCGAACGCGACGGTCGTCCTTAAGGAAGTTGAAAGCCGTGACCCTCGTACGATCGTGACAGCCGAGAATGGGATGTTCGAGTTTCAAGATGTGACAGCAGGAGTTCCCTATCGGCTCAGCATCAACGCGAAGGGTTTTGCAGTTTGGACATCGCCAAATATCACTCTCGAGCCTGGTCAGTTCAAGATCGTCGCGGCTATCCGACTCCGGATTGAGACTGAGCGTACGACAGTCGATGTTCATTACGATCCCGTCGAAGTCTCAACTGAGCAGTTCAAGGCAGAGGAAAAGCAGCGCGTTTTTGGAATCATTCCAAATTTCTATGTTTCCTACGAGAGCGATCCGGCGCCGCTCACGGCGAAGATGAAATTTCAGCTCGCCCTCAAGGTGTCCACCGATCCGGTTACCGTTTTCGGTGTCGCCTTTGTTTCTGCCTCCAGACAAGCCGCGAACTCTCCCAAGTACGGCCAAGGTTGGGGCGCTTATGGAGAGCGCTTTGGCGCCACGGCTGCCGATGGTTTCTCTGACATCATGATCGGCGGCGCCATACTGCCATCCCTGCTGCACCAGGACCCTCGCTACTTTTATCTGGGGACTGGCAGCACGGGTTCCCGAGTCCGCCATGCGATGTTTAGTCCGTTTGTCGCGAAGGGAGACAACGGAAGGTGGCAGCCGAACTATTCGAGCCTGGGCGGAGATCTGGCATCGTCGGCTCTCTCAAACCTCTACTATCCTCAGGCCAATCGTGGCGCCGGACTGGTGTTTGGAAATTTTGCCATCGGCACGGCTGAACGGATCGGCGCAAGTCTGGCCCAGGAATTTATCGTCGGCAAGTTCACTCGAAGGGGTGGTCACTTGAACTAAGCAAAGAGATTACTGCCAGGCGAGTACCTGGAGACTTCTGGAGACTTGCGACTCTTGCTTTACGCCCACCCATAAGCCAGCCATGCCGGCCCGGGCATATTGCCCGGGCTCCCGCCTCTTACGCAGACCATGTCAGCAGCCAGACGCAGTCAACGCCGCCTTCGACAGTTTCAACTCTCGACACAAGTTGGTGAAAAACCAGCGTTGCAATCTTTGCACTTAGAGCTCACGAGGTTTGGCAATCACCTTGCGTGTGTCCCCAAGTTAGGAAAGCATCCATGCTGAAGATCGAGACCATTGAAGGCCACACCGAGCGGCGCTTGATTGTGGAGGGCAAGCTAGTTGGGCCCTGGGCGGCAGAGCTAAGGATTGAGTGCGAAAAGGCGACTACAGATCTTCTTGGCCGCACGCTCGTTGTAGATATGAGGCATGTGACGGCGATTAGTCAGGAAGCCGAGAACCTGTTGTTCGAATTGATTCAGAAGGGGGTCAAGTTTCGCTGCCGCGGTGTGTTCACGAAACACGTTTTGAAGCAGGTTGCTCGTCGCGCAAACGGAAACCCGGGAAAGGCGGCGAAATGAGGGAGCAAACCGGCAATCGAGTTCTCCGTAGCGGGCTAAATGCATACGCGACTGCCGAGGACTTTATCAACGTTTTTCATGAGGATATGAATGGCCTTTATCACCTTTCCTTTCTGCTAACCGGAAACCACGAACAGGCAGAAAAGTGCTTTGTAGCCGGGATTGAGGATTGCGTTAAAGAAAATCACGTATTCCGGGAGTGGGCACGTTCCTGGGCGAGGCGCATTATCGTCGAAAACGCAATTCGTGAACTGAAGCCGCAGCCCAGTTTCCGCGGCACGACCAATGTCGCGAGTGTTTTCTCCCAGTGCGAGCGGTCAAGCGATCCAGATGGCCAGTTCGATGTGGACATGGTGCTTGGGCTTGGGGACTTTGAACGGTTTGTTTTCGTGATGTCGGTTCTGGAGCGCTATTCGCACCACGAATGCGCTCTCCTTCTCGGTTGCTCGGTCTGGGAGGTCCGCCAAGCTCGCTTCCAAGCTTTCGAACAGCTGGCTCGCTCAAGCCAAGCGGTTTCTTACACACCCTAGCTTGCGATGCAGTGCCCAGCTAGAGATAAGGACAGACGCATGTCAAATACGAATGCATCCATCGTAGCCGCCGCATCTCTCGAAATTCCAAGCAGAGAGGGGACAACTCAGGCATTTGGGCAAGTTTTGTCTAGCCATCTTACCGCCCTTTACAGAAAGGCCTACCGGATGCTGGGAAACGCCGCCGACGCCGAAGATGCCGTTCAGGATGCTCTTCTCGCTGCCTTTGTGCACCTGGATCAGTTCAAGGGGCAGTCAGAGATGTCCACGTGGGTGATTGCCATCCTGCATAATTGCGTCCGCCTGCAGTTCCGGAAGCGACTACGTCACGTCGAGGTGTCTCTCGACGAGCCAATCGGGGAATTCGAAACGCTTTCGGTTTCGGAGCAAATAGCCGATCACAGACCTAGTCCCGAGGATGAGTGCCAACACTCTGAGCTCAGCACACGCTTGACCCACTTTTATGAGCAGCTTTCGCCCACCCTGCGCAGAACAGTTTCGCTACGCGATATTGGCGGCTTATCGATCCGCGAAACCGCGCGGATTTTGAAAGTACCTTGCGGTACTGTGAAAGCTCGGTCAGCACGTGCGCGAAAACAGGTCAAGAAGTTGATGCAACGCGCGCTCAAGCCGCGATCTCGTAGTCTGGCAAAAAACCAAACGATAATTGGCAAAGTTCCAATGGACAAGCAAGAACGTCTTATGTAGGGCGTCTTATGCTGACAAACCCCGAGCCGGATCGGAATATCGACGAGTTAAGCGATGACGAAATTTATGCCGCGATTCGTTACCTGGAGCCGGCTCCGGGATGTAAAAGTGCTCAAGACTCCGATCCTCCTACAGGCCCGCAGAATTACGATGACGGTGTCGTAATCTGTGTCTGCCTATATGTCGCGGTCTTAGGTTGCCTGGCGGTCTTCTGGCTCTACTTGCGGTGATGGGGTTCCTGGCAAGGTGTGCGAATGAGATTGTTCGGTGGATCTTTGGATCCGGTCAGCATTTCGGTGCTGGCGGCCATCTTTGGCTCGCTTACCGGTGCACTCGCATCCAGTATGAGCACGTGGATCGCGCAGAGACACCAGGATCGGCGGGATCTTCTCGCTAAGCGAATTTTCTACCGTGAGCAGTTGTATTCAGACTTCATCAGTGAAAGCGCGAGCGCCCTCGCCGACGCCGTCCAACACGATCTTCAAGACCCGAGTAAGCTCACTCCTACTCATGCACTCCTTAGCCGCATACGTTTGAGTTCCTCACCCGACGTCCTCGCAAGCGCTGAAAAGGTTGTTCAGCACGTTATTGGAACGTATTCCGAACCCAACCTATCGGCAGAGGAACTCAAGTCCAGGGCGGCGAAGCGTCAAGATCCTTTGCTCGAGTTCAGCAAAATCTGCCGCGCTGAACTTGAAGTGATACAACGACACCTTCGATAGCATTCGAATCGTGAATCGCCGGCTTTCTAGAACTCTCTTAGTTCTTCGCAGCTAGTGGCTGTCGGCCCGTTTCAACACATTCGACAGTCATTCAGCACTGGCGCAGAATTTCTCATTCCCCTATTGAGCTTCAATCATTTACTCGAACGCGAACTTTGGCATGCGCCGTGCCTTGTTTCCTAGTAGCTAACGGGAAATTCCCATCGGAGTTCGGAGACATGGCATACCCACAGGTTCTTCCACTTAGACCACCGGCTTTTCGTTTTGTTCCTTTCGTTGAACTGCGGCAGACGCTCCCCAGTCGGATCTCGATCATTTCACCGTTCGTCGACCAACTCATGAATTTCATTTCGAGATTCCGAAACAGTGACGGGAGCGAACAGGACATCGAGATGACACTGCGTGAAGCCCTCGCAAATGCCATCGTCCACGGCAACCAGCAAGATTCTTGCAAATGTGTGTATATTGAGTGCCGCTGCACGACAGACGGTGAAGTCTCGATTATGGTTCGGGACGAAGGACGAGGGTTTGACCCTGACTTGGTGGTCGACCCGACCACCCTGCAGAACCGGCTGCTCGCGAAGGGGCGTGGGATCTACCTAATGAAAACGCTGATGGACGAGGTTCGTTTCGAGCAACATGGCACCGTTGTGTTCATGCGCAAGGCGTCCAATTCGGGGCAGAAGTGAGAGAGTAAAGAGGCCTCATCGAAAAGACGGGCAGCAGTCGGCGTCGCATTTCGGGCAGCGTGGCTAGCCAATGTGATGGATCCCCACTATGAGACAGCCCGCTTCGGAGTGCATTCCGCACGATGACCTTTTTCCTCTTCCAGAAGTTCTTCAAGCGAGCCTGCCACAACTGAAAAACCGCAGCGAACACATTTAGACTCGGGGAAAAACACCTGATTCTCAACGATGGGATTACGAATAAAATCGTACTGCTCATAAACCATAAACAGCTGTTCCTTCGATCCTGGATTTGACGGGCCCTAGCCATTGGCTTGGCTCAATCTCGCTTGCTTTTGAACTTGAGGCACCCCCATTGCCAGACCCCGCTGGCACAACAGAACTACGGCTTCCTGCAGTGTTCTCAAGCGCTTGAATGACCTTGTCCGCAGATGTGCGTAGTCCTTCTGTCTCTCGCCTGGTGGCGTTGTGTCGACAGTTTCGACATTCAGAACATTGCCCGCTTGGAGTCTTGAGACTCCTGCGATTCCAGGCTCGAACTGTCGGAACTGTCTCGACAGTGTCAACTCGCAACAACGCTGTTATCGAAATTGCTCCAAGGATCTCAAGGACTTAGGGCATCGTGGGTTTGGCATGTGCGTTGCCTTCTCTACCACGTGAGGGCAAGAAGCATGTTTAAGAATTCTCTGCTGTTACGTTTTCGTGGCCTCTTTAAAGACGAAACCAAGATGGGAAGGACGTCGTTGGCTCTGTTCGCCACGATGTTCCTGGTGAGTGCTTTCGGCTGCAGCGACGGTAAGGTGCGAGCCGCCGGTCCGCCGCCACCGCCGCTGGTCGAAGTCGCACCGGTTATTCAGAAAGACGTGCCGGTTCACGGAGAGTGGGTAGGAACACTCGAAGGCTACGTCAATGCGCAGATTCAGCCTCAAGTCAGCGGCTACCTGATTCGGCAGGACTATCACGAAGGCGCATTGGTCAAGAAAAATCAACTCCTGTTTGAAATCGATCCACGTCCATTTCAGGCGTTACTCGATCAAGCTAACGGACAACTGGCGCAGGCTGAGGCGCAGATGGCAAATGCCGACCTCAACGTGAAGCGCGACATTCCCGAAGCGGAAGCTCATGCCATACCCCAGAGCCAGCTTGAAACGGACACACAGTCGCTGCGCGGCGCGAAGGCAGCGGTTGAAGCCAGCCGGGCGGCGGTCGAACAGGCCGAACTGAACCTGGGCTATACAAGAGTCGTCTCCTTAATCGACGGAATTGCCGGAATCAACACGGTGCAGGTAGGCAACCTGGTCGGACCTTCCACCGTCCTCACGGCGGTCTCGGAGGTAAGTCCCATCAAAGTCTATTTCCCTATCAGCGAACAGGAATACCTGCGTATGGCCGACGGAGGAGGCCCGGGGAGCGTGGACTTTATCACGCATGCTTCGCGAATCCCATTGGAGTTGACCCTGGCCGATGGGAGTGCATACCCGCATGCCGGCAAAATCATCTTCGCGGATCGCCAAGTAAATACCCAGACCGGAACCATTGAGATTGTAGGCGAGTTCCCCAACGCCCGAAATTTGTTACGGCCCGGGCAGTACGCACGCGTTCAGGCGCCAACCGGGAAACTAAATGGGGCACTGCTGGTGCCTCAGGCAGCAGTAAATCAGCAGCAAGGAACGTATCAGGTCACAGTGGTCGGCGCCGATAAGCGGGCGCAGCTCCGCACCGTAGTGGTCGGGCCCAGGGTCGGCCCGCTGTGGGTAGTTACGTCAGGACTGAATCGGGGAGAACGTGTTGTCGCGGTTGGCGGAGAGAAGGCGAGAGACGGCGACCTGGTAAATCCCATGCCTTACAAAGAAAAAGAAACGGAGGGCCGCTGAGCCATGGCAGACTTTTTCATTCGACGCCCCATTGTCGCGATCGTGATTGCACTTCTCACGGTCATCGTCGGCGTGATCACAATTTTCACCTTGCCGATAGCGCAGTTTCCCCAGATCGCTCCACCTGAGATCAGGTTGCAGGCCAATTATCCGGGAGCAGACGCGCAGACTCTAGAGCAGGCGGTTGCCGTACCCATTGAGCAGCAAGTTAGTGGCGTGGACAACATGACGTACATGTACTCGCTCAACGCCACCGCGAACCAGCAGACGCAGTTGATTGTGGATTTTGATCTCAAGACTGATCCCAACGCCGATCTGCTACTCACGCAGTCGCGCCAGCAGCTGGCAAACGGTCAGTTGCCGCCACAAGTTAACAACTACGGAATCTCTTTGAAGAAGTCGACCACTGCACCGCTCATGCTGGTTGCGCTTTATTCACCGCACGGCACCCATGATTCGAACTACCTCGCGAACTACGCGTACATCAACCTCAATGATCCGATCGCACGATCGTACGGCGTTGGTCAGACCCAAGTCTTCGGATCGGGGCAGTATGCCATGAGGCTGTGGGTGAAGCCCGATCAACTGGCAAAGCTCGGCATCACCGTTACGGATATTGTTAACGCGCTTCAGGCCCAGAACACCGTGAATCCGGCTGGCGAGGTCGGTGGCGAGCCGGCCCAGAGCAATCAACAATTTACCTATGCGGTGCTGGCTCAAGGCCGCCTGACTTCACCCGAACAGTTCGGCGACGTGATCGTGCGCGAAGCACCAAATGGCGGGACCGTTCGCGTCAAAGATGTGGCCCGAGTCGAGCTCGGGACACAGGACTACAGCTTGAAGGCTCGACTGAATGGCAAGCCGAGCGCCATTGTTGCGGTTTACCAGTTGCCTGGGTCCAATGCGGTTCAAACGGTACAAGGCCTCCGGAAGCTCATGGAACAGATGAAGCAACGCTTCCCACAGGACATCGATTACACCGTTTCGCTTGACCAGACACTCCCGGTCACAGAAGGCATGAGAGAGATCCTTTGGACTCTCGTAATCGCAATTGTGCTGGTCATTCTTGTCGTTTATCTATTCCTGCAAGACTGGCGCGCGACGCTGATTCCTATGCTCGCCGTGCCTGTCTCGTTGGTGGGGACGTTCATTCTCTTCCCGTTGGTTGGTTTCTCGATCAACACGCTTTCGATGTTCGGCTTGGTGCTCGCGATAGGCCTCGTTGTCGATGATGCCATCGTCGTTGTCGAAGGAGTGCAGCACCATATAGAAGAAGGTTTGGCTCCGAAGGATGCGGCTCGAAAAGCGATGAAAGAACTTTCGGGTCCGGTCGTCGGGATTGCTCTCGTACTGGCTTCCGTATTCGTACCAACAGCCTTTATTCCCGGCATCACTGGCAGGCTGTATCAGCAATTCGCCCTCACCATCGCGATCTCCGTGATGCTGTCAGCATTTAACGCGTTGACGCTCAGCCCGGCACTTGCTGGACTACTCCTCAAGCCTAAGAAGCCAACGCGGGGACCGCTGGGAAAATTCTTCGATTGGTTCAACGCGTACTTTGAGCGTTCCACCAACAGTTTTGTCCGCTGGTCCGGTGACCTGATTCGCAAGTCCGCTGTGGTGATGGTGTTGCTTGTACTCGCTGGCGTGGCAGCTTGGATCTTTAGCAAACATCTGCCGACCAGCTTCCTGCCCGACGAAGATCAGGGCTACATGTATATCGACATGCAGCTTCCCAAGTCGGCGTCTATGGAGCGCACCAGCGAAGCCGCAAAGCAGGTAGAGGAAGTTCTCGCGAAGACGCCAGGGGTCCAGTACACGACCAGCGTGGTCGGTTTTAGCTTGCTGAGTTTCGTTCGGACCAGCTACAACGGCTTCTTTTTTGTCAGTCTCAAACCCTGGGAAGATCGCAAAGGCCAGAACGAACAATATCAAGCCATCAAAGCACGTTTGAACCAGGAACTCAGTCGTCTGCCGGAAGGGACGGTTTTCGCCTTCTCGCCCCCGGCGATTCCGGGCGTCGGCACTGCGGGCGGAGTCACGTTTGTTCTGGAAGACCGCGCCGGCAAGGATGTCAACTTTCTTACAGCTAACCTGAACAAGTTTCTGGCAGCCGCGCGCAAGCGTCCTGAACTCGGCAGGGTCAGCACCACGTTTATCCCGAGCGTGCCACAAGAGTTCATCAATGTGGATAAGGACAAAGTGTTGAAGCAAGGCGTTAATTTGACGGACGTCTACAACACCATTCAAGCGTATATGGGCGGTTTGTTCGTAAATTACTACAACGACTTCGGCCGAACCTGGCAGCTGTATGTGGAAGCCGAAGCGCCATATCGGTCGACAACCGATGACCTCGGCCAATTCTATGTCCGCAATGGCCAGGGGCAGACAGTGCCCTTGTCTGCGCTGGCAAGATTCGAGAACCGTTCTGGTCCCGAGTTCACCATGCGCTACAACGAGTACCGATCCGCACAGATCAATGCGAGTGCTGCGCCCGGTTACAGCGCCGATCAGGCTTCAGCAGCTCTCGAAGATGTTTTCAAGCAGACTATGCCTCGCGAAATGGGTTTCGACTACATGGGCATGTCTTACCAGGAACAGAAAGCGCGAGAGGGAGTGCCGCCGTCGGTCATCTTCGGATTCTCCTTGCTTTTTGTCTTCCTGATTCTGGCGGCTCTCTATGAGAGCTGGACCGTGCCCTTCAGCGTACTGCTCAGCACTCCAGTCGCAGTCTTCGGCGCTCTGGCTGCACTCTGGCTACGTCGCTTCGTGCTCGGTTTCTTTCTGCCTCCGTACATGGTCCAAATCGAGAACGATGTGTACACCCAGATTGGCCTGGTCATGCTGATCGGGTTGGCTGCCAAGAACTCGATTCTGATCGTGGCTTTTGCCAAAGAGGACTACGAACGCGGAATGTCCATCTACGATGCAGCACTTTCCGCGGCGAGACTTCGCTTCCGGCCGCTCATGATGACCGCGCTCGCCTTCATTCTCGGTTGCGTGCCGCTCTGGACTGCCTCCGGAGCAGGAGCGGTAGCACGCCAGATCATGGGGACGGCGGTAATTGGAGGCATGGTAGCGGAAACCTTCATCGGCAGATTTTTTGTTCCCGCCATTTTCTACGTGGTCGAGAAAATCTCTGGTGCTGAGCGGCGGCAGGCGCTCCCACTCACGCCCGCCGAAGTGCCCAGTCAGGGGGATTGATCTATGAAGAACACTGCATTCTTAGGAATTATCGCCGTGCTGGTTCTGGAAGCCGGCTGCATGATGGGACCAAAGTACAAACGGCCTGCGGTCAATGTTCCGCAAGATTACCGGACGCCGGAACCGCAACAGTCCTCCCAAGCCTCGTCGCTGGGGAACGAGCAATGGTGGCAGGTGTATCAGGATCCGGTGCTCACGCAGCTGATCCACACAGCCATTGCGCAAAACTATGACGTGCGCATTGCCGCTGCCCGCGTGCTCGAAGCCCAGGCACAAGTCGGCATCATCCGCGCGAACCAGCTTCCCTCGGCGAACGTAGGTGCGGATGTTTTCAGCGAGCAAAATGCGAAGGTCACAAAATTGTTTCCCGCCTACCAGGTCAATGGCGGCGAACTGAACCTTTCGGTGATATGGAATTTGGACTTCTGGGGAAAATACCGTAGGCAAACCGAGGCGGCTCGTGCGCAGTTACTCGCAACTGAATGGGGGCAGCGAGCGGTAATCTCCTCGCTGGTTGCGAACGTAGCGACAGCTTATTTCGAACTTCGTGCGCTCGACAGCCAGCTCGAAATTTCCCAGGGCACGCTGGCCTCGCGGCAACAATCCTTGAAGTTGATTCAGACGCTTGAGAGCCATGGTGGGGCTTCAGGCTTGGACGTCAGTCAGGCGGAGCAACTGGTTTATACCGCCTCGGGAGCGATTCCTGACCTCGAGCGCCAAATTCAGCAGCAGGAGAACGTGCTCAGCGTCCTCCTTGGCGAAAATCCCCAATCGATTCCCCGCGGACGCCCGCTTACCGAACAGCCCGTCCCCCAAAACGTTCCGGCCGGCCTCCCCTCGGAATTACTCGAGCGCCGGCCGGACGTCCGCCAAGCGGAAGAGATCGTGGTCGCCGCCAACGCGCAAATCGGCGTTGCCAAAGCCTCATTCTTTCCTAGCCTGTCGCTCACCGGACTGGGAGGACTCGAGAGCAACGCCTTGCACCAATTCATCACGGAGCCCTCGGAGACTTGGTACGCGGCCTTCAGCGTGAGTCAACCCGTCTTCCAGGGTGGCGCACTTCGCTCTCAACTCAGACTCGCTCGCGCGAGCTGGCAAGGTGCCGTGCTCTCGTATCAGCAAACCGTTCAGAATGCCCTCGAACAGGTTTCCAATTCGCTCATTGCTTCTCAAAAGGATCGTGAGTTCCGCGAACAACAGGAACTGCTCACGCAGTCAGCGCAGACAACTGACCAACTCTCTAAGGTGCTTTATAAAAATGGCGGCGCGAGTTACCTGCAAGTGCTGACCAGCGAAACAAATTACTTCTCAGCGGAACTCAACCTGGTCCAAGCCCAGCTCAACGAACGGTTAGCACTAGTGCAGGTTTATCAGTCGCTGGGCGGCGGATGGCAGCAGTAGAAAAGGTAACAACGAGGCTGGATTTCCATGCTGGCCAGAAACGCAGAGACGTGTTGGTCTTCCTGAATTCTCTCAATGGCGAAGCGCCGAGCAATTCATCAGACTTGATTGGGTGAGGACTTTGTCGTGTTTAGAAAAAAGAAGGGCCAGAGTCAAGAGCTCCGGATCGTTCCGTCGGTGGAGTATTCCATAATTATTGTTCTGGCTCTCACGTAAGACTGCGAATAGGAGACACTCGTTGATTAACAGTCAACGAACCAAGTGACTTCGAGCCACATAGCAAAAGTGTGCCGCAAATGAGCCGTATACTTCGATTCGTAATGCGCTAAATCGAGACTTTTCTATTCCACGTCAAAGTGCTTCCGTGCGGGCTTGGTTTGGAGGCAAGTGATTGAATTGTCCGCATGACACCCAAGTTTAGAGTTCATTTGACCTGCGAGTGCGCCTGTTGCACCATCTCCACCAAGACTTTCCGGGTCTCACCCTGACTGCTTGCCTCCCTCAAGAAGGCGATGCGGGCGCCACGCATGCCCTCAGCGGTTTTCAAGCGGACATGAAAGCCGAGGCGATCGACTGCGGTCATTGTCGCTTCCGTTGAATCGATGTGAGCAAATGCCCGGGCAAGCATGACGAGCGCATCCTTGTGGTCGGCGTTCATGTGCTGAATGATTTCAGCCATGGAATCTGCAAGCGGGTCGGGTTGGCTGCTGTCATAAACGGATGCGCGCACCCAGCCCATCACTCCGAAGCCTCCCACGTAATAAACATCAACCACGTCCATGTGATAAAAAGAGAAGTCTTCAAAATCTACCCAATATTTGCTAGTGGCGTGACGCTCCAGATACAGTTGGCGCGCCTCAGCCAATTCGGTGTTCGGTACCGGCAGAACATTTCCTAGCAACGTTACCCTCGATGCGCCGAGCGGTTCGCCGTCGGTACCCTCCTTCGTAACCAGCAAGCTGGCGCGGGCATCGGCTTGCGCATTCTGCGTATGCATAGCCATGGTGCTGATCAGGAGGATAGGACGGCCGTGATTATCCAACCCATAAGGCATTACGGACCCAAATGGGAATCCAGGTTGTTTACGCGATAGGGTAGAGAGACTGCCGATGCGGCCCGGATACACTAATGTGCGTTCCCGTTCGGCGAACGTGGGCTCAGGAACCGGCGGCAGGTCAGTCGCTGACCCTGGCTCCGCGTGTTTTCTAGCTGACAAACTGGTCATTCGTGGTCCTCTCGCTTTCGAGTTTCGTCGTCGGGCGGACCCGCCCCGCCGGCGAGCTCCTGAGGCTTAACCTTCTCGACATTAAACTTCGTTACGCGCTCGCGCATTGTTTTCAGAACATCTTCGAGAGGTGCAGGTTCGTCCTTAATCCATCGCAGCGGGCTGATTCGCGCTACAACAACGATCGCAAATACGCGCTCACCGATCCGCGCTCTTTCAACTTTTTGACTATCGCGGGCGACCCTTTCCTCGATCTCGAGCACCATCCTGGCGCTTCTCGTGCCGCTTAAGCGTCGGTCAAGTGCAAGCTTTGCCATCTAGAGACTCTACCTTACTATTGCGGCGGATTTCTGGACGTCGGGGTGCTTTTCGATAACTTGGGCATTGTCGTTACAGCGCAGGGTCGAATCATTCCCCAATGCCAGCGTCGCTAGGCGTAGACCGCTAGGCTTCTGCTGTTGCGTGTGCGTGTCCTTCCTCCGATTCGGCGCTTTGCCCTTGAGATGGCGAGCGTTACGTCCGGCACGCGGCGTTGGATGCTCAGCATTGGATTTCGACTGATTGTCCGTTCCTAAGAATCAGAAACAAATCGTCTCTCCTGCAAGCAATAAGTTGCCTTTCTGGAGCATCGATGCCGTCATCCGCGAGTTGGAAAGTCCCGTGGTGAATCGCGATGCTAGTTTTAACGCCGAGAATTTCGTGGGCACAAACGGCTTCTTCGGGAGCCATGTGCACCGGCGACATAAACCAGCGTGGCTCATATGCACCGATGGGCAACAATGCAAGCTGTGGCGAGCCAAACTTTTCCCGAATCTGGGCGAAATGACTTCCGAAACTAGTGTCCCCCGCGAAGTATACGAGGCTATGCGGATATTCAATCACGTATCCGCACCACAGGGTCTTGTTACGATCAAGAATGCCACGGGCTGAGAAGTGCAGCGCCGGCACGCAATGGATGGTGACGCCGGAAATGGTCACTGACTCTCCCCAATCCAGCTCGTGAACAGATTCGATTCTTTGAGAGCGAAGCAGGCGAGCGCACCTAGCGGCCACGATAAAAGTAGAACTTCCACGACCGGCAATTTGATGCAGAGTCGGCAGATCCAGGTGGTCATAATGATTGTGGCTGATTAGAACTGCGTGAATGGGCGGAAGATCTTCCATCCGCACTCCAGGTCGTCTCCGGCGCTTGGGACCTATCCAGGACAGTGGGCTTGCTCGTTGTGACCAAATTGGATCCGTCAATAGATTGAACCCGGAGCGCTGAACGATCACTGTCGAGTGGTTCACCATCGTGACGCGGATCTGACGGGGGTCCACTTTCCGGGGTGGTACAGATTGCATCACATCTTCAATGAAAGGTGGCGATGGTTCGGGATCACTCGTCAGCTTCCATCGAAGGGCGTCAAGAAAACCACGCGCCTGAGGCGCATCAGGGTTGTAGAAATGTCGTCCGTCGAAGTGCTTTGGGAATCCTCGATCCGCCATTATGTTCTCAGACTAACTAGGTCAGATAGACATCAAACAGCGCCAGCCAATACTGAAGGGACTGCAATACGAAACCGGAGAAGATAAGCCCAATGCCGAACGCGCCTAGCCGTCGCTCCGGAAGATTGTCTGCGTAGTATTCGATGTAAGGATTGACAGTCGCTCCAATGCCGCTGACGACCCCTGTTACTAAGCCCACCCGAATCGCAAATCGCCACGGATGATCGACGTGATGGATAAAGGCGCTACAAACAAGGGCACTGGCGATGTAGCCAATAGTACGGACCAAGGTTCCCCAGAACTGGCGACGTGAAAGGCGAGGACGGCGAGCCGCCACATAATCTATGGCAGGACGCATCCCGCGAGAGTAAGCGACGATCTGGCCGATCGTGATGAGCAGGGCAAATGCGACTGCGAATCGAATGCCTACGATCCTATACAATCCAGCTCCAAAGCCAAATGCTCGGATGGCGGAAAACATTCCTTCCCAAGGCAACGAGTAGTAATCAAGTCCACGGGCTGCTCGATTGAGTTCAATCGCTAGAGTCACTCCGGTCGTAATTCCAGCCGCCAGTCCAAAAACAAGACCCAACCCCAAACCGTATCCGACTCCGAAAACTATCGAGTACGTCACAGCGCGGGTAAGCAATCGTAACGGACCGTGCTGTCCACCCAGCAAGTCGTATGCAAGATACAGACTGCCGAGCACATCAAGGCATGTACCGGTGATGCTGATAGCCGCGACCGTGTGGTGGTCCATCGAGCAATTAGGCTAACACTGATTCCGCTGCTTTCTGCCGAAACCGGATCATTCATCAGCACATGCTTCGGCGCATCTTCCGATTCAGCACCCTTGCCCTTGAATAGGCGAGTTTTGCGTCTGGCAATCCGAGCGATTAAGACTTCTGTGCCGAGATGACGCCCCGGGCCCGACAAAAGAGTCTAACGCGCGCAAATCTGTTTTATTTCCGGACCAGCGCTATTACAGTTCCTACCCACCTGGCGGATGCGAAAACCTGCATGCTTTGTCATTCTCGTTCCGGAGGGAAACATGTCTACCTGGAGCGAGTTATCGAATGAGCTTCACAAGACGGTCCAAGCAGCGGGCCAAAGCGTAATTACCGTGCGAGCTGAAAGCAGTAGGACTGTCAGTGGCATCGTTCTCGATGACCTCACAATCGTAACGACGGCCTCTGCGATCGGTGATGGCGAAACGGTTCGTGCTTGGGTCTCGCCAGATCAGCAGGTTGATGCGAGCGTCATCGGCAGTGATCGAGGCACTGATATTGCCGTGCTTAAGCCAGAACAACAAGTCGGCTCTCCCGCCGTGTTTGCGGAGGATCCGAAGTTAGAAGTGGGTCACCTAGTCCTCGCCATCGGTCGCAGGTGGCGAGGGAATCTGGTAGCGAGCTCCGGAATCCTTTCCGGCTTGATGGGTGAATGGCACACTCCTCGCGGTGAAAAGATCGAGAGTTTCATCCGCCCAGATTTGAATCTCTATTCTGGGTTTTCAGGTGGAGCACTCGTCGGTGCAGACTCTAAAGTCATCGGCATGAACACTAACGCGCTGCGCCGGAGATCTTCCGTAGCGCCCTATAGCACTATCAAGCGGGTTGCAGCGGTGCTGAGGGAGAAGGGTCGCATTCCAAAGCCATATCTAGGAGTAGGTCTCCAGCCAGTGCGCGTGCCTGAGTCTTTGAGGCAGAGATTGAATCTAAATCAGGACGTGGGTGCGCTCGTGGTTCACGTTGAATCGGCGAGCCCGGCCGACAGAGCCGAATTATTGCCAGGCGATATTCTCTTAGGGGTTGATGAACAAAAGTTCGGCCATCATGGGCCCACTTCACTTGTGTTTCGGCTAGAACCCAATCGCGATGCGAAGATTGCTGGTATTCGAGGTGGGCAGCACTTCTCTACAACCATCCATGTCGGCGAGCGCCCGCGGCGGCAGGCATGAATGCAGCGAGCTCTTCGCGTGTTCATCATTGCGGAAAACGACACAGAGTGTCGCAAACTGAGCCGTACGTTTGAGGAGGCCGCTGGATTCGTTGTGGTAGGGGTCACTGCCGCGTCGAGTTCCTCAGCTCTTCAGGCTGCGAGCGTTGATGTCGCAATCATTCAAGCGGCTCAAATTGTCCGCACCGCCTCTTTTCCGGAACCACATATCCCAACTCTTTACCTTCTACCCGACGAGAGTTCTCAGACGAAGGAATTAGCCGGTAAAAACGCAGTGCCTTCGCGAAATGCGAGTGCTCCGCAGATCAGGGCAGCGGCAATGGCAGTGGCAGTCGGACTGAGAATTGCGCGAACTAATAATTCAGCGACAGTCGAGAACGAAGCGGAATTGGCCTTTGTCGAACCGCTCACAGATCGTGAGCTACGAGTCTTGAATCTAGTTGCGGATGGTCTTTCCAATCCGAAAATCGCGCGTGTCTTGAGTATTTCGCGGAACACTGTCAAATTCCATGTGAGCTCGATCATTTCGAAATTGGGAGCGACGTCGAGAACTGAGGCGGTAACAATAGGGGTCAGACGTGGGCTGGTCATACTGTAACGTCATCCGCCACAATATGTGTCGGAATGATCCCACGCACTGCAGTCGATCGCTGAGCGTCTAACGATTCAAATCAAGAATTTGACGCCTGTTCAGGGATCCGATGTCGCGACTGAATAACTCAATCGGCGTTGGCTGGGAATGTACGGGACTCTCTGCAGAAGATGCAACGGATTGGGGCTGGACAGGGGCCGTTCACAGAGAGAGATCGTGACGGCTTCATGAATTTTTGGCACCAAAGTGCGCATTCTCATAGAGCACCTTGAGAAGACTTTCGCGCTTTGTTCTCAGTTCAATCCGCGAGCTCCTTAGATTGTGGCAGGATGTGAGGCCGTCGGTAGTTGGTGTGTCGGAACTCTAATTCGTGACGGAAATCTTCAAAAGTTCTCCGACGGTCTTTAGTATTTCGCGCCAAACCGCCTCATCGGATACGGCACGTGCCAGCGACATCGCTCCGACGAGCGCACTAAAAATCAAGATCGCTCTCGATCTTGCCGCTCGCTTGTCGCTGCCTGGAAGCAATGTGGTGATCAGTTGAATGTCGTTTCGGACCTCTTCGGAGGTGACAGCACGGGTCTTCTCATCGCTGCGCGCGATCTCCGGCGCCAGCGCGCTGAAGGCACAGCCCGTGCCGGGATTTTCGCGGTGCGCTTCACTCAAATAGTCATCAATTAACTTTGCGACGGATAGTGAGCGACCGCCAGTCTTGGCAGCGTCCACTCGACGATTCCAGCCGCCGAAAGCCGAGCTAATCGCTTCGGCAACCAGATCGTCACGCGAATCGAAGTGCTTGTAGAACCCGCCTACGGTAAGACCCGCCTCCTTCATCAGATCCGCGATTCCTACCCGAGCAAGGCCTTCCTCGCGAAATTTCTTGGAAGCGA
>Ga0209060_10001538_pt1 | contig 24846 bp, 21 predicted proteins | sample Coa_R1_8_FD_187155 | JGI IMG/M metagenome (GOLD analysis project Ga0209060, IMG submission 187155) | Surface soil microbial communities from Centralia Pennsylvania, which are recovering from an underground coalmine fire - Coalmine... | ecosystem: Environmental > Terrestrial > Soil >...
GAAAGGTGGATTCTCGTATCGGTTAAAGAAAGAATATGGCTACCTGGGAGAGGTCTGGCAGCGCGGCTTCTCGGAGGTCCGCGTCGAAGATCGGCGGAGCTTCTTGAGACACAAGGAATACATCGCTGCGAATCCCGTGAAGGCGGCCTTGGCGGACTCTCCCGAGGCGTTTCCCTATTGCTTTACGTATCTCGCGAGCAAGAAAGGCGCAGGGGCTAAAGCCCCGGAGCAAGAAACAGCTTGCGGCACGGCTGAAGCCGTGCCCTGATACAAAATCACTGCTGGCGACACGGCTGAAGCCGGCTAAAGCCATGGCCCGATACGAATCACTGCTGGCGGCACGGCTGAAGCCGTGGCCTGATACAAATCGCTGCTTGCGGCACGGCTCAAGCCGTGCCCTGATACAAGACCGCGCTCCTTTGCGCGATCGACAGCACGATCGACGACTCGCCGACAGCGACTAATTTTCGCTGGGCTTCTTGTCCATCGAGTCGATGACGATCGTAGGGACCGGCGCTTTCCGCGGATCGAGACGCAGCCCCAGTTGCTCTTGCACTGCGGTGAACAAAGAAGGCTTACCGTCGGGATCGGTCGCGGGACCGCCGCGATCGCCACCGGGGCCGCCGCCGGGCCCTCCATCACCGCTGCGCATCATGACGGGGCCTCCTCCGGGCATCTTCATCAAGTTGGCCATATCCGGCTGGAAGTCCAGCTTGATATCGTAGGTCCCTTTCGCCTCCGTCATGTCGATGATGGGACGGTCGGCGAAGCGCGAGAGCAGGTCGACCAGTTGCGAGAACGGCGCTTTGGTTTCCAAATGTCCGATCGAGCTCATTTGCATCCGGCCTACGCCCTCCGTCGTCTCCGGCACTTCCTTCACCTTGATCCCGTTCTTCCCGACGACCAGCGCGTAGACGTTCGTTTCTTTCTGGTCGCGATGGAACTTCATCTTGAATCGCTCGGCGAGCAAGGCTTGCAGCATTCGCGGCGTTTTGGCGCGATCAACGCCGTCGGGTACTTTGGCCATGATGTCGAAACGCTCGCTATCCAGCCAATCGGGACCGATGATTTGGTAATCCTTCACTTCGAAGGCACGCGCCAGGATCATGCGCAACGGCAGACCGCGGTAATCGATATGGCCGGGATCGCCGCCCATGCGGAAAGCCACGCGTCCATCGGTGATCGGCGCGGCTTCTTTGATTGTCGCGACTTCGAACTGCGGGACGTCTTGCGCGAAAGTCAACGTAGCGGCAAACGCCGCGAGAAATGCAGACAGCAGAAACTTACGAATCATGTGTTAGGTCTCTCCAGTATCGATAACGCCGCTCGATTCCAGAATATGACGTTTCCCGCGCCGAAACGTAAGCGTTACAATACTTCTTCCACCATGACCGCATTCGAAAGGCTCCGACTCGCCGTGTTCATCGCCGGGACTACAATGGCCGCCGCACAAGAAAAAATCATCTTCGACACCGACTCCGGATTCTTCGGCGACGACGGCGCGGCGCTCACCATGCTCTTGCGCTCGCCGGAAAAAGTGCGCGTGCTGGGCGTCACCGTCGTGTCGGGCAATGTATGGTCGAAGCAAGGCGCGGAGTACATGTTCGACATCATGCAGGCGGCGGGACATCCGGACGTCCCTTTGTACATGGGCGCCAATCTTCCGCTGCGCCGCACCCAAGCTTTGACGAATGAGGAAGCCGGCCGTTGGGGCAAGCTCGAATTTACGGGCGCCTTCGGCCGTCCACCCACTCAAATGCTCGCGCCCTTCGGCGGCAAGTTCACGGGACGCAAGCCGGAATCGGAAAGCGCCGTCGACTTCATCATTCGCACCGTGGAAGAGAATCCCGGCGAGGTAACGATTCTGGAAATCGCGCCGATGACCAATGTCGCGTTGGCGCTCCGCAAGCGCCCGGGGCTGGCCGAGAAGATCAAGCGGCTTGTCTTCATGGGCGGCAATCTTTACGTGCGCGGGAACGCCTCGAAAGAAGCGGAGTTCAACTTTTGGTTCGATCCCGACGCGGCGGACGAAGTGTTGCGCTCGATGATTCCGGAAAAAGTGATGTTCGGTTTGGACATCTGCGATCACGCCCCGATCACCAAGAAGGAATTCGACCAGTTGATCGCAGTGAAGACGCCGGTGACCGAACGGATCGCCGAGGATTTTGGAAATCGCTATCCGGGTTTCTTCAAGAACGCCAAGGCGTCGGCGTATATTTGGGACGCGTTGGCGGCGGCATATCTGCTCGATCCCGGATTCGTCACGCGCAGCGAAGAGCAAAGCTTGGCCGTGGAAACGCATTTCGGCGCGACCTACGGACGCGTGCGCGGCCTGAAAGATCCACCCGATCCGCCTCCGCCGCCCACGCAGGTGATGCTCGATCTCGATTTCCCACGCTTGTTCGGGATGTACAGGGGACTGCTCACGCGGAAATAACCACAGAAATAACGACGGAAATAACCACAAAGACACAAAGTACACAAAGAAAACCGGAAAAAGGCCGGGTGCGAGGCCGTGGTCGGGACGCTTCCGTCGGCGCGCCTCCGTCGCGACAATGGAAGTCGCCCTTGCCTTTTGCCTTTTGCCTTTTGCCTTTTGTTGTTCCGTTTTTCTTTGTGTTCTTTGTGTCTTTGTGGTTATAAATCCTAGCCCAAGGTCAAGCGTAACGCTTCCAACTCAAGCAGCTTTTCCTTCAGAGGCAACCCGCCGCCGTACCCGGTGAGCTTTCCGTTCGCGCCAATCACGCGATGACACGGAATCACAATGGCAATGGGATTCGAGCCGTTGGCCAGTCCCACGGCGCGCGATCCGTTGGGCGATCCCACGCGGCGGGCGAGCTCGCCATAGGAAATCGTGACGCCGTAGGGAATCGCGCACAGCTCTTTCCACACTTCCAACTGAAACGGAGTGCCTTGCGGCGCAAGGGGCAACGTGAAGTCGCGCAACTCGCGCGCGAAATAGGCGCGCAGCTGCTTGATGGTTTCGCGCAGCGTCGCGTTATCGCCGTTGGCGACTTCGCGCCAGCTCGGGTGCGGCGCGATGAACTTGCGTCCTTCCATGAAGCTCAGGATTCGCAAGCCGTCGTCCGCGGCGGCCAGCATCAGCCGGCCCGCGGGACTCTCGATGGTTGTGTAAACGATCGAGCCGTTCATCCAAACGATTATAGCCGCCTGCGATCCTGCGCCGCACAATGTCGCATCGTGTCGCTTGCCGCGATTGGCGCGCGGTCCTTAAAATCGCAATCCTTGGGTTCAAAAATCCTATAGGAGCTAATGACGATGCCCGCTTTTCGCTCATGCAAGACCCGAGCTTTATCGGTTGGAGTCCTATTGATGGTCCTAGTCTGGGGCTGTTCCGCGAACGCTCAATCGGCACGCTTGACGGACGACACCTACATTTCGCTCAATCACACCAAAGACAACAATGGCGGCCAGCAAACTCTCACGATCTCAGGCAAGGATCAGGATCTGGCGCTGCTGAAGTTCGACCTTGGCGTATTGCCGGCCGGCACAACGGGCGGCGCCATCGCCAAGGCGACGCTGCGCGTTTTTGTCTCCGACATCAACACGGCCGGGCCGGTTCTGGTGCAACGTGTCCTCGGGGCGTGGACCGAAGGCGCGGTAACGGGAAGCAATGCGCCCGCGCTGGGCGCTCCCGAAGGATCGCCGGTGACTCTCAGTTCTCAGGACGCCTATGCAGACATCGATGTCACCGCGGATGTTCAGGCGTGGCTCAGTGGAACGCCCAACAACGGTTGGGCGCTCGCGCCCGGAAACGACGCGGTGAACGTCGCGCTCGACAGCAAGGAAAACAATCAGGAAAGCCATCCAGCGGAGCTGCTCATTACGCTGATCGGCCCCGCCGGGCCACAGGGCGCGACGGGCCCCACGGGACCACAAGGACCCGCGGGCGCGCAAGGTGCAACAGGCGCGCCAGGTGCAACAGGCGCGCAAGGTCCGATCGGTCCGGCGGGAACCACGGGAGCCGCCGGAGCAAACGGATCGCCGGGCGCCACTGGACCAACCGGAGCGACGGGACCGCAAGGACCTGCGGGCGCGACCGGTGCGACGGGTCCGGCGGCGAACATCAGCCAGTTGCAGGCAACCGTGAATTCGCTGCAGCAAGCGCTCTCCGCGCTGACGCAACAAATCGCCAACGGCAATCCACCGATGAATATCGAGGTCAATTGCGGCGCGGGCCAAACGGTCGGCGCGGCGCTGCAACAAGGTCAGAACTACAACGGACCGTTGATCATCGGGATTTCGGGAACGTGCAACGAGCAAGGATTGGGCATCAACCGCAATGACGTCACGTTGGTGGGACAGTCGGCGGGCGCCGGCTTTCAATCCAGCGGATCAGTTCCGATCATCGGACTGAACGGCACTCGGATCCAACTCTTCAATCTCACGTTCGTGGGCGGCGGATCGGCGTTCGTCGCCAATCAAGGATCGCAATTCAGCGCCAACAATCTGGATATTTCCGGAATGTCCAACAGCGGCATCGACGCCTACGGCGGATCGGGAAACATCAACAATTCCAACCTCCACAACAACACGGGACAGGGCGCCAGTGCCGAGATGAGCGGGTCGTTGTTCGTCAACGGATCCACGGTCACCGCCAACGGCCAGCCCGCGGCCTTGATGGCCAACGGCGGGACAATCACGGTGCAACAGAGCAACGTTGCGAACAATACCGGATCGGGCATCCAAGCGCAGTTGGGCGGCTTGGTGAACGTGCTCAACAGCACAATTCAAAACAACGGACACGGCGGCGTCCTGCTTTTTTCCGGCGGATTCGGATTTCTTGGAAATGGAACCACCGTCAGCGGCAATCAAGGCCCCGGCTTGAATGAAATCTTCGGATCGTTCGGAATGCTCGGCCAAGTGACGATTCAGGGAAACAATGGCGGCGGTGTAGGCGTCAGCGGCAATTCGTCGCTGATCCTGGAAACCGCCGGATCGCCCACGATCATCCAGAACAACCCTGGCGGCGGAATATTCGCGCAAGACAACAGTGTCATCGGTTCGAACGGGCCCGCGAATGGCTTACAAATTACCGGCAACGGAGGGTGGGGCGTATTGTGTGCTCCCTCGCCGGCCACGGCGCAGATCAGCGCGGGACCGCAACAGGGCACGTTCACCATCACCGCCGCTTCGGTGTCCGGCAACTCGCAGGGACAAATCAGTTGCCCGGGGATCCTCGTGCCGTAAGGTTGACGGTAGATTGGGCGTTCGCGGCGCGATGGAGCGCCGCGACGTCTTCCGACGTCAGCGTGCGGGCGTACCATTCCAATTCGTCGATCGATCCCGAGAGGAAATCGGATTTCCCGGCGCGCGCACCCAAGCGCATTCCTCCGACGTTGAGCGGCAGCGTGACGCCCTTGTGTTGCGCGGCCAGCGCGCCGTCGAGATACAGCCCCAGCGTATCCCCTTCGCGAGAGACGGCCACGTGATGCCAGCGGCCGGCGGACACCGGCGCGACACTGAGAATCGCGGCATCGCCCGATCCGCAACGTTTCTGCGTAAGGGCTTCCCAGCAAACCTCCATCGTGCCGCTCGGCTCGAGCATGATTTGCAGCGCGGGACCGTCGTCGAGAATCATGGCCGGCGATTTTGCCGATGGGTCCGGTTTCACCCAGAAATCGGCGCCGAAACCGCCGTCGATGCCGGCGTAGGATTCCATCGGCGGAATATCCACGAATCCGCGATGGCCGTCGAAGCGCCAAGCTTGTCCCGCGACGCCCGGCGCGTAGGTGACGCCATCGTGCAGCACGGCGTTGTCGCGGAGCCGCACGTCGGCGGGTGTTCCGTCGGCGGGCCAGCGCGCCGCCAAGCCCGGCAAGTCGCCGCGCGTGGCGCGCGACAATCCATAAACCACCACCTGCGGCGGGTTCGACCGCAAGCGGAAAGCGCGCAGATGCGCGGCGTCCACCAGGGGTTTGGACTCGGCGATGTTGTTTTCCACTGGATGCGCCAACGATTCCTCAACCTGAAAATTGGTGGAGTTGATCACTTCCATGTCCGAGTTTCCCGCAAGCAGCACGCGAGAACCATCGGGGAGGAACGCCGCGCCGCCCGCGGCGCTGGGGACGGAAATGGATTGGATCGGCAAAAAATCGCTCAGCCGAAACACATGGATCACACGGCTGGGCACTTCGCGGCAACCCAAGTGATCGTACGCGGGATTGGAACAGGCATCGTTGGCGTCTTCCCACAACTGTGATCCGTCCGGCGACACCGACATCCATCCGCCGACGTTCGGCAGTCCGCTGATGGTCTTCACAGGCGTCTCGGAAGGCAACCCGTAAATCTCAATGCTGTCGTGTCCCGAGCGGCCGCGCGGGCCACCGCATTCATACGCGATGATGAGGCGCTGGCCGTCGGGCGTGACGGCCAAATGGGCCGGACACGCCGTGGCGGCGACCGAAGAAACCCGGCCCGTGGCCGTATTCATCTTCTTTAACCCTTGCTGCAACGCCGCGATGTACAGCACGGCCCCGTCCGGCGTCAACGCCACGTCGCGCAGCGCGCCGTTTACTTCGCTCTTGCGCACCGTGAACGCCTGGGTGTCCACCGTCCAAATGACGCCGCTGTTTTCTCCGACGTACAAGCGCGCGCCATCGGGAGAAATCGCCATCGCCGCGGGCAGTCCGTCGAGTGAAGTCCTGCCGAGCATGCGACCGGCACCCGGATCGAAGCGCGCCAGCCAATTCAGTCCCGCGACGTACAGCATTGTGCCATCGGGCGATAGCGTCAGAACGGTGGGATACTCAGGAACAGGAAATCCGGCGGGCTTGGCGCCCTCGCGCGTCGATTCCGCCAGAACGCGGGCGATGGGAATGGGCATTGCGCGAACCGTGGGCATCGCCGCGCCGCGTCGAAGCGCGACCAGCGACGCCGCCACCGCCAGAATCACGATCCCGCCGAAGGCCAGCGCACCCGGCACCAGGCTGCGGCCGGCGTCGCCGAGGTCGGGCGGAATTTCCGGAGCTTGCGGTGGCGATGAAAGCGGCATGGGAGCCGCCTGCGGCGATTGCTGCCGCGCCTGCCACCACGCGTCGAGCTCCTCCGTGTCGGCGTAGACGTTCGCGCCCTTCTCGTGAACCGTCCGGCGAACGGGCAATCCTTCTTTGGTCTCCCAGCGCTGGACCGTGCGCACGTCGCGTCCCAGGTACTTCGCGATTTCCTTCCAGGATTCCAGCCGGCGGTGTTGCATGTCGTCCCTTGCGGGAGATTATAGCAGGATGCCGTGATCTGTCGCACCGCGTCGCGTAGCCGCGATCGCACCAGGACTCCGTGAAGTAACCAAATATCGAAAAAAATTTTCGCAATTCGAATCAGCATCTTACGGCGAATTTACAGCGAAAACACGGCTCCCGCTCTTGACAGCCATGATAACCTGGAGAGTGGAATGGGCGAATAAAACACGGCAATCGAGGTCACGATCAGTCGCGAAAAAAGCAAAATTACAAAACGAACCTACCGAGTGGTTAAAGCTAAATAAATGAATTGCTTAGCACCCTAAAACCAGGGATTTAAGCGATACGTTCGAGGGGTCGCTCCGGCGGCAGGTTTTTCTCTGCGCGTCTCTGCGCCTCTGCGTCTCTGCGTTGAAAAAGCCGTTAGCCCTTTCGCGCCGCGATCGGTAGATAGATCTGCGGTTTTCTTCAACCCAGAGTCGCAAACGAACCACCGTCAGAAGTACAACTTCAAACCGAACTGAATGTATCGCGCGCTGCCCGATTGATACAGGTCACCGCCGCTATTCGAACTCGTCGCAAACTGCTGGCGCAAGCGATACTGCTTGTATCCATCGATGGTGCGGATATCGAAGCTGTTGGCTTGAATGCCGTAGAAGTTCGCCGCCGGCGGCACAGCGAAAAAGTTCGCCGGCAATCCGCCCGACGCCGTTCCGCCGGTGCGAAACGAATTGATGTTGGCGATGATCGCGTTGTACTCGGCCGCGCCCGCCGGCGTGCTCTGCAACGGTTGAGCGTTCGCCGACGCCCAGGTGTTGTACTCCGCGGTCGAGGGATTGGCCGTGGTCGGCGCGCCGAAAATGTCGGTGCCGCCCGCGTTGTTCGGGAAAACACTGAACACCGGGTGATTCAAAACGTTCAAGAAATCCGCGCGGAATTCCAGGAAGCGCTTCTCGCCGTGTCCCAGCGCGAATTTCTTGTGGACGTTCAAATCGAACGTTTGACCCCACGGTCCACGGACGCTGTCGAAGTCGCGCGGCGCGTTGCCGAATTGCCCGAACGCCGGACGCTCGAATGCTTGCGGATTCAAATACGGCTCGCAGCCGATTCCCACCGGACACGTGGAGCTCCACAGCGGATTGATCAGTGGAACGCCGGGAACGATGTTCGGCCGCGCGGTGTGTGTGGCGTCACCCAACTGATTGCTGTCGGAAAGCGTGGCCACCATCGGGAATCCGCTGTAGGCGCGGACAATTCCCGCCGTCGACCAGCCACCGACGACGTAATCGATTACTTTCGGCAAGTGGCTCGCGAAGCGGCGCCCTTCGCCGATCGGCAAATCGTAGACATACGTCCCGTTGATCACGTGGCGCTGATCGTACAGCGACACCGCGCGATCGTCCTGGCGCGACGCGCCGAACACCACTTGGCCGGCCACTTGTCCGTTCACCGCGCTGAGCACGTTCTTGTCGCCGCCGGCGCTGGAGGCGTCGTCGATCGACTTGGCGTAGGTGTAGTTCGCGGAAAAACTGAGTCCCGCCCCAACGCGATGTTGCACGCTGACGTATCCGGCGTGGCGAATGCTGTCGCCGGACGCATCGAACATCACGTTCAAGCTCGAGAATCCAAGATAGGGACTCCCCAAGCTGCCGTTTTGCACCGTGAGAATCTTGCCGGTTACAGGATTGATGCGTCCGAGCGGATCGTTGATCGTTCCCGTGCTGCTGACGTTTTGCGCCGACTGCGCGAGGATCAGGTTCACGTCCTTGGGATTCACGTCCTCGGCGCCCATGAACAGATGCGTGCCCTTGTTGCCGACGTAAGCCACTTCCACGACTGTGTCGCGGCTGGCTTGCCACGAAACGGTCATGTCCCAATTTTGAATGTACGGCGTGTGATAATTCTGCGAGATCGCGAATCCGCCGATGGCCTGCTGATAGTAGAGGCTGTTCATCGTGATCACGCCGTTGGATGGCGCGCCGACCACTTGCGCCACCGACGCCGGTGTCAACAGCGGCGGATTCTCGCCGAGACGCATGATGTTGTTGGGATTCGCCGTGGTCGATTGCGTGAGCGTCTGCGTGCCGTTGGAGGCCACGCTCAAACCACCCGGCGTGAAACTCGCGGTGGCGCCGAAATCGGGCAGCGGCAAGCGAAACGCTCCGGTCACCGGCGCGTGCGAAATTCCGTAACCGCCGCGGATCGTCACATGATGCGCTTGCAACGCCTCGGGACTCCAGGCGAAACCGAAGCGCGGCTCGAAGTCCAGGTAATCGGTGGGCGTGAGGTACTTCGAGACTCCGCCGCGTCCCGCAAATGCAAACGCCGGAATCATCGTCGACTTGACGACCTCGCCGTCTTGGAGCGTCAACGGCGTCGCCAGATTCACGCTGGTCGATTGGCTAAGGTCGAAGAAGCCCTGATTGTTGTACTTCTCGGTGCGCGGCATCTCCACGTTGTAGCGCAAACCGAGATTCAACGTGAGATTCGGACGGATACGCCAATCATTTTGCACAAATCCCGCGTAATACCACCAGCGATAATAGTAGGGAACTTCGGTGTTGCGCAGCGTCACGTTGCCGTTCGGTACGCCCAAAAGGTAGCTCGCGAATGGCGCGCCGCCGCTGCCGTTGGACGCGGCGTTGGAATCGGTTTGAATATTGCTGAACGTATACGATCCGCCGAGCGCGCCGAACAGCGGAATCACGTTCTCCAGCGACTTGGACGTTTCGAATCCGAACTTCCACGTCATGTTGCGGTGACTCCAATAATAAATGTCGGTGACGGCGTAGCGTTCTTCCTTGTCGTCGAGCGACGTCGAGCCGCCCGAACCGAGGCCCGTGCCCTGCGATCCGCCGCCGCCGAACGACGATCCGGGAAAGAGCCCATTGAACAGCGGCACTCCGCCTTTGGTAATGTTCGGCAGGCCCAGTTCGGTGTTCAGGTTCGCTCCGGTTTGCGCATCATACTGGGGCGCGGTGGTGGTGCTGAAACGCCCGCGCGTGTAGTTCAAGCGAAGATCGTTGAACATGGTCGGCGAGAGCGTGTGCGTCCACGCCAGCATCGCTTGGCGCGCGTAGCTGTATTCCGCCGCGTCGGTGGTGACGCTGACCGGCGTGAGTTGGTCCTTGATGATCGGCGACGTGGTGTAGCGGCCGAAGATGCGATCTTTTTCGCTGAACACGTGATCGACGCGAATGATGTAGCGCTTTTCGTTCTGCGTGAGCAAACGCGGATCGTAGATGTTGGAGATGTGCCCGTTGCTATCGAGATAATAAGGTCCCGGCTCCACAATGTATTTCAGCGACTTCAACGCGCTCGAGTCGAGCAGCGCCGTTGGAATCGTGTTATTCGGAAACACCTGATACGTCTGGCCGGTGGATGGAACCGCGTTCTGCACGAATTGATTGTTCGCCACCAGGTTGTACACCTGATAGATGTTGTTGTCGCCTGCGGGGGCCACCGCATTTGGCGCGATCGACTGAAATTGCTGCACCACGCTGGCCGGCAGCCAGCCGCTGTTGGTCGTGTTCACCAAACCGCTGAAATTTCCTTGGCGCATCGCGTCGGTGGGCACCAAGCCGTATTGATCCAAGCGATCGCGCCGCCAATCCGGCTCGAACGCCGCGTAGAAAAAAGTCCTGCTGCGGCCGTTGTAGATTTTCGGAATCCACACCGGACCGCCGAAATCGAAATGCGCTTGATTGTATTTGAGCGTGGCCACCGGACGATTCGCGGTGCCGACGCTCCACGGCGACGCGCCAAAGTAAGGATTGCGATTTACCCACATCGCCAAGCCGTGAAATTCGTTGGTGCCCGATTTCGTGGTGGTCATGATCACGCCGCCGCCGGTCTGGCCGTATTCCGCCGAGTACGCCGAAGTCAGCACCGTGAATTCCTGCACGTCTTCCGGCGTGAAACTCACCATCGCACGCGCCAAGCTGACGCCCGTGTTGTTCACGCCGTCGGCGACCATCAAAGTGTTGAGCGGCCGTCCACCGTTCACGCTGATGTTGCAGCCGGGACACGTGGTGGTGGTAACGATCGAGGGATTCTCCGTTCCGGCGCTGCCGGTGACGTTGGGCAGCGTGAGCGCCAAGTCGAGCACGCTGCGATTCACCAAGGGAGCTTCGCGAATTTCACGCTGCGTGATCGTGCCGCTGGTGGTGCCGTTCTCGGTGTTGACGCTGAGAGCCTGCGCCGACACTTCCACCGACTCCGAGACCGATCCGGTTTGCAGCGTCACGTGCACCGACGCGACACTGGAGGTGTCCACTTTGACGCCTTGCAGCACTTCCTTCTTGAAGCCCTTCGCTTCGATCATCACGCGATAACTCACCGGATCGAGATCGGGCACGCTGAACGCGCCGAGATCGGTGGTGACGGCTTTGCGAACCTCATTGGTTCCTTCGTTGATGACCGTAACGACGGCGCCGGGAATCAGCGCGCCTGACGGGTCCTTCACGTCTCCGCTGATGCTGCCGCGATTCGTTTGCGCATTCGCAAAAGTGCCAACCAGTGTTATGGCCAGGATCGCCACTCGGATCCGAAACATATTGATGTGCCCCCTTCTCGCTCACTCACCCAGACTTGGAATCGTTTTCACGGGCGGCCGTAACGAAATCACGTTTGGCGCTCGCTGCGCAATGCCTCACGAATTTTTCACTGAACCCTATTCTGCGACAACAAAACCCGAAACTCTTCGAGGATCGAACGAGTGACGGCGTTCAGAACCTCGCCTATACCGTAAAGTTACACCTCTTGAAGCGGCGTTGACAATAGCTTTGTTCCAGGGCGCCAACAATTTCGAAGCGGCCGACAATTTCCCGTGGGTAAGCAAAGCGTGGCATACTATCCAACCGAGGAGAGGGCTCAATGACTCAAACTGCCGCTGTGACCCGCAGCGCCAGCGAGGTTTTTGGCGCTGCGTTGGAAGACGGGTCATTCTACGAAAATCCGGGACCGGTGTGGGCGATGCTGCGCGAGGCCGGGCCGATAGCCAAGATTCCCTTCCGTGGCGAGACGTGGGTCGTAACCAATTGGGCGGCGTGCTCCGCGCTGTCGCGCGATTCTCGCTTGTCGGCGGCGCGCGCCGTTGCCTACGACCGCCAGCTTCCACCGGAACATCGCCATGAAATGCAGCCGATGATCGCGACGTTGAGCGAGATGGTGATTTTCATGGACCCTCCGCGTCACACGCAACTGCGCAAGATCATGGCGCGCGCGTTCACGCCGGAGGTCATCGAGCGCAGCCGTCCACGAATCGCGCGGCTTTTCGACCAGCTTCTCGACGACTGGATCGCCGCTGGGCGCAGGGAAATCACCGAAACCGTGATTCATCCGTTTCCAGCATTGGTGATCGCCGATTGGATCGGCTTGCCGCCGGAGGATTTTCCGCGTTTTCTGGAGTGGGCGAATGCCTTGCTAAAGATCATCGGCTCGCCGACCAGCGACATCGAACAAACTCGCGTATGGATCGCCGCTGTGGAAGAAAGCCGCCGGTATCTGGACGCCGCAGCCGCGCATCATCAGCCCGGTGACGAGAGCCTGTTCAGCTTGCTGATGGAGATGGAGGAAGGCGAAGTTCTGGATCGCGCGCAGTTGGTCGCGCAGGCCATGCTGATCCTGTTCGCCGGCCACGAAACGACGCGCAATCTCATCGCCGGCGGACTTCATCTCTTGCTCTCGCACGGCTACGACTGCCGGGAATTCCTGGCCGACGATCTTTCTGTGCGACTGGCCGTCGACGAAGTGCTGCGCATCGTTTCTCCCGTGCAGGTGGTTGGGCGCCTGGTGGACGAGGATTTTCAGTACGACGGAGTCTCGCTGAAAAAAGGCGAATATATTCTGCTCGGCTGGGCCTCCGCCAATCGCGACCCGGAGCAGTTTTCCGATCCTGACAAAATCGACTTGAAGCGCCGCAACAATCCGCATTTAGCGTTCGGTGCGGGAATGCACGCCTGCTTGGGATTGCACCTGGCGCGCGTCGAAGCGCAAATTGCCTTCCAACGCTTGTGGTCCCGCTTGCCGAACCTGCGCTTGTCGCCGCAGCCCGTGGAATGGACCAAGAACCTCGCCATTCGAGGCCCCGCGCGTCTGTACGTGGACTACGATCGGGTGTGAACGAACGTAAATTTCCAGCAGATTTCCTGAAGCCGCACGAACGAGCGATTCGATTGCTAGCGTTGCGGTCCTGCGAGTGAACGGAAGACGTGGCGAGAAACGCCGGGAAGATATCGAATCTGGTTTTCAATATCTGCCCGGAACGCGATCGACCAAACCAGGAGAAGTGCGTCGATCACATCGCCGACAGGTACCCTTCAATACGTCGAATGGATCGCCAAAAACCCAGGACGCTTTCAAGATGCTTGCCAAACCCGCCGGAGTTGAGGGAGTCTGAAGCTTGAGCGAAAGGCTGACTCCGCTCAACCATCATTACTATCGGCAATCTTGGCAAGCTCGCGAAGCACTTGTCCACCGGAGCCAAGCGCTCTTTCAGCAACGCCGGGAGTCAACTGTTTGCCGTGCACCGCCTTGTTGAGCATCTCTGAGATTTCACGAATCCGGGCAAGCAGATTGCTGGAGATCGGGGTGGTTTTTGACTTTCTCCAGAAGAGCGATGTGGTGGTACCAAGGCAACTGTGCAAGCGTTGCTTGCACAATTGCCTCATCCGGCCAGGTCTCGGCGAAGGTAATCCTCCTGACTTGCGACCCATCACGCCCAATAATAGTTCTGCCCTGCGCGTGGCGAAACCGTCGGAACCGCGTTCAGAACTTGTTGAGAGCTGAACTTCACCAAACTGGTCTGCTGGTCGAGAGGGGCTGAGTTTTCAACTGAGACGGAGCAGCATACGCGCGGGTCAGAACTTCCCCAGCCGCACCGATGAACAAAGACAGGCCTGTTCTCCTCCATCGCCTGCTCGCACAGCCGACCGATTTCCGCTGTCGTGGTAATAGCCTCCAATCGGCTGTCGTCGAGCCAGGAGTTAGACCATGGCTGGTGCGAGTCTTGGCGATGATGAACAACGATATGTAGTTTCACGAGCGTCCCCACGGAACGGCCTTCCTTCTTCACTGGCAGCATGGGCCGAGGCAGTCGGGTTAGCCCGCACGAACATGACCCCAAGGGCTAATGTTGCAGTGCTGAACCCGCTCGGAACGACCATCAATCTCAACGACGAAGGTCTTTCCCAAATCGTCGCTGACATCATAATGAAAGCCAGGAGGGACTTCAAAGCAGAACCGGAAGGACTTCAGATGGGCACGATCGGCCTGCGACCGCGCATGTCTGGCCAAGTCAACTCTAAACCGCCTGCGCCGCTCGTCTAGCCATGATCTGCCGCCCTGCTCGTCTGGACGGCGATGATGCCGTTCAACATCTACCAAGAGCCTCTCGGCGATTGCAAAGCGCTCTTGGGAATAGACGTCGCATTGTTCCCAGTATTTGGCGGTACTTCGATTCGTCGCGAAAACGCTCGGCGGCAGCAGGAGAGCATGCCGGAGATCCCTGGGACAGAACTTCTCCAGCCAGATCTGGTCAAGCGCGATCGCGGCCTGAATGTAGCTCTGGATGACCGGCCAGGTAACATCTCTGACCGGCTCGGCCAATCTGGCAATGTGCATCCGACAGTCGAATTGAAGGCGCGAAGAGATTTCCCGCCAATTCCGAACGGCGGCCAAAATGACGTGTGTAAATCCTTCGCCGACTGCCTTCGCAAGCTCCTCAATGTCCGACTGACGCAGGTTCCCGAGATCGTTCGAGAGAATGGGTGTTGATCGAAACTCATGTGGAGCGGGGACCGCGTTGGCCCAAGATCCCGACTCGTACCTTAGCCTGTTGTGAGCGCTCTTCGGTAGCCCAAAAAGGTGAATCTTCATCTCTTGTCGCGCGTGACCTTCAGCACCCACAACAGGGGAACCCGAATCTGAAGAAGGTCCTCGATGGGAAGGCTGTCCAGAAAATTGTAGAGTTCCGCGCGCTGGCTCATGGTTTGACCAACGGAGACGGTACGGGAGCGGAGAGTCTCCGGGCCTTCGTACGTAGTACCCGTGCTCCATCGCTCCGCTGGTATGTTATGCTCGTTGGCCCACGCAGCGACTTGATCCGTAATTAGCTTCTGAAGATACCGATTCCACGCATGCATGACGGGCGGATTCTCTCGCAAGCGACGCGCGAAGTCGTTGAACGGAGAACTGCCGCCACCATCCAGGGCCGCTAGGAGCGCGTTCTTGACATCGTCTGGCTGCTCCCCAGCGAACTGTCGGCGCCATTCGAGCTGGGTATCACGCGAAATCGGCTGGATCGCTACGCCCCGTTTTTGGATCGCGGCGTCTTCATACAGAACCTTATCCTCTACCTCGTCGTAGAGACGGACGGTGTTGGGCACGGGAAACTCTATAAATGCCCTCCAGAAGTCGCGTCGAAGTCGCGGCAAAGGGTGGGCATAGGCAGCCAGCGTTTCATTTGCGCTTGACGGAGCGACCAACATGTCGCTACCCGAGCGGATCTGGACGCTTATTCCCGGGGTCGTCCTCACGAACTCGACAAAATTCTTGAAGCCGAGCTCTCGCTCGCTGAAGGAAGTGCCTTGCAGGCGCGCTTCGCGAATGACCTTTGCCTTAAGCACGGCACCCGGCACCGGGCCGTGCCGTTGGGCATATAGGGTATCCACGGCCAAAACAAGCAGGGCACGGGACCGCTCTAGATCGAGCTTCGGAATCTCTTCATTCATATGTAAAAAGGGTCGCCTATCGGCGACCCTTTATTGGGTGTTGATTGCTCAAGCGCCCAAGATCTTGATGTGCTCGCCATGACCTTCGCGGGAGCCACGTGCTCTTGTGAAGCATGAAGCTGATGTGAGATCGCCACAATTCACGAGCGAGCCGCGAATTGGAACCCCACTCCCGCACAGTCCCTTCCGCGTGATGGCAATCTGCGCATCACCGGAATCATATATATTATGCGCCGCGAACGAGTTAGTGTCAATGGGGGTCCCATCGCCGCCGTTCCTGAGCCTTGTAGCGTACGTGGAACGGAGATCGTAGACGCGGAAGCACGGAACCCCCGCCCGGCGCAGCGTGAGCCGCCAGACAGTCTTGAACGACTTCTGAAGCCCCTCCATCTGGTAACAACTTACTTGGCTAACCGGCCTTCGTGGTAAGCTGGGATCGCCGTGACAGGGAGCGTGGTCGCTACCGTTGCCTTTTTGTGTTTTCGACAACGCCAAGGAGTTTCCCCGGTTTTGGGAACAAGAAATCCTCTATCGCCATCTGGCAAACTTGATCGGCGTTGAGAACGCGATCACCAACGAAAAACTCAAGCCGTTCCAAGTCCGAAGATGCGCGAAACGCGCAAATCTCACCAGGCATCTTGGAACTCTTCAGCAATCTCTCGCTCGGCTCGATGTACACCTCAATGGTATCGCTTGTCGATTGCACAACTATATTCTCACGGGAATTTGACTTGGCAACCGTTGTCAATCTCATGCAGAACTGGGATCGTGCCGTGCAATCTTTGCGCTCAACAATGAGATTGTTCCGCGAGACATTGAACTCATCCACAGCGCACCCGATGGCATCGCGCACGTCATTCCATAACGCGGGAATGCCCGTCTCGTATACATGATCCGTCTTGAGCCTGTTGTTCACCCATCCCATTTGGGGAATTATACCTCAGTTGGCTTTCTTGGCCCGTGCGCGCTTCCTGCGGTTCTTGGCCTTCCACTTGGCGTCGGCCTTCACGAACGCAGTCTTGGGCACCGTGAGAAACTTGCTAACGGCGTTGTCGAAACGCTCCCATTCGGTGTTGCCGGGAACGACGGGGGCAGGCAAAGGATTCATGGGGAAAGTGTACTATCAAAGCCCGAGACTTGGCAAATCTACGGTCTTGCGCGAATGATCTTATCGGGAGTACCCTATGGCGATCCACTAAGAAGGAGATTGCCAGTTTATGCGTTTGCCACTCAGAAGCGCGTTGGTCGTGCTGCTATCTATTCCCCTCCTGTTACTCGGCCAAGAATCGCAGCCTCCTGCTAAGCACGGTCCATTCGGGTTCGAGCGCGGCATGACCGTAGAACAGATCGTTAAACTCGTCGGGCAAGACTCCATCAAGAAAAGAGAGGACGATAGGGTCATCCTTACAACTGCGCCTAGTCCGCATCCGGATTTTGAGTTGTACATCGTCACAGTCAGTCCGGACGCGGGACTTCTCAAACTGAGTGCTGTGTCGAAGGACATCACTACGAGTGCCTATGGTGATGGCGTTAGATCAAAATTCTCTGAGATTCAAGAGGCTGTCTCAAATACCTACGGCAAAGGGAAATCCTATGACTTCCTTCGGGCCAAGAGCATATGGAATGAGCCAAATGAGTGGATGATGGGACTGCTTAAAGAGGAGCGCACACTTGCTGCGATTTGGGAGTTTGAGAAAAGCGACAAACTCATTACAGCAATATTGCTTGAGGCCGTCGCGAGCGGGACAGAGAAGGGCTACCTGCGCTTGGGTTACGAGTTTGACGGGTTCTCCAAGTACATGGAAGAAAAAAAGAAAAAGAAGTCGGTGTTTTAGCTTGGAGGACCACGACGATGCTAACACCAGACTTCGTTAGCTGCGCTTTGAAAATCGGGCGTGCCGAGGAACATCTCATGGCTCTCCAAACCGAGACCGTTGCTTGGTACAAATCCGAACCCTATACCGGAATCAAAAAGCGTAACGCTGACGGAAGCCGCTACAGCGTCATCGCAGAGATCAAGAATAAGCCCACGCTTGAACGATGGTCCTTGCTGTCCGCTGACTGCCTCCACAATTTGCGGTCTGCTCTCGATCATATGGTCTATGTCATTGCCGTTCGCGATAGTGGGCAATCGCCTCCCCCCGGAGAGAAGAGTCTCCAATTCCCGATTTGTGACACACCCGAGAAATTCGCCGGTCAACAGTGGAGAATCGGCGGGTTGAGCGACAGAGTGCAGGCAGCAATCGAGAGCGTACAACCGTACAATAGACCTTACCCAGACTTGCCGCCCCTGCTCGGGCTTCTCAGGGACTTCAACGATGTGGACAAGCACAGGCTGCTCAAGGTAGCGATAGCCCAACATGTCAAGGGGAACCTTACATGCTTCCTTACCAACCCAAAACCTGCTATTCATATCGGCTACAAACCTGGGCCGGTAGAAGATGGCGCAGAAATCGCATGGTTCACCGTTGACCCTCCGAGTCTTGACGTGGAATTCAAACACTCGGCTGCCGTGGCAATATGCATAGACCATGCCACTGGGCCAACAGGCATCACAAGCACTGAGGTCGGAGGTATCATGGAGTTCCTGACAAGTGAGGTCCGAGTGGTGATTGATCAGATCAGCGTGATTGTCTAGTGCGGTTTCTTGTTGCATTGGGCGCAATCCTGCCTTATTCTTGGATTGCCGCCAAAGAAGAGATTGTGAAAATGCTCCGATGCCACTCGGAGCTTTTTCTTTTTCGGATTGTTCCTTAGCGCGGCTGTTTCCCGCGCTTCAATCGCCCATACGTGTTAGTTGACCGCTTCACTACCAGACTTGCCGGTTAGAACATTCCACGTCAAACGCTTTCCTACGATCTGCGAGACGGCCATGCTGAATCGTTCGCCATCGTCCATCTTGCGATTGTTGTAGCGGTACATTTGTTCATCAAGATACCGGAACAAGTGAAACGGCTCAACCGAAACATATGTGCCGTGAAGACCGCGCTTCAAAAGCGACCAGAAGTTTTCCATACCGTTAGTGTGGACGTTTCCTTCAACGTACTTTTCGGCGTGGTCAATCACTTGATGCTGAAATTCATTTAAGCCGTTGTAGGATTGCAGCGCATCGGTGTAGAGCGCGGACCCGACTTCAACGTGCTTGCGAACCTCAGCCTGTAGCGCGGATTTCTTGCGGTTCGGAACAACGATAGTACGAACCTTTCCGCCGCGCTCCAAGATTCCCATGACGGCGGTTTTGTCTTTTCCGCCAGTGCCCTTGATTCGGCGCGCATGTACGGCCTTGTGCATGTTCCGCGCTTTCCCGCCAATGAAAGTTTCGTCGGCTTCCACGTGTCCCGACAGTTTCCCTTCAGACTCCAAGCCAAGAGCGAAGCGGATGCGGTGGTCAAGGAACCAAGCCGTCTTCTGAGTCACGCCGATAGCCCGATGAACTTCATAGGAACTGATACCGTTCTTACAATTCACGATCTGCCACATGGCCGTGAGCCACTTGTCCAAGCCAATCGGGGAATCTTCCATCACCGTTCCCACCTTGACGCTGAATTGCCGCTGCGAGTGCTGATTGCGGCACTTCCAACGGCGTTGGTTCGCCAGAAAGATCACGTCTTGGCATCCGCAAGTCGGGCACGTCACGCCATTCGGCCAACGCTTGGCTACGAGATAGCGCAGGCAGTTGTCGGGGTCCGCGAAGTACTTGATCGCATCTAGCAGCGTCTTGGGTTCGTAAGCTTCCATAACCCAATCCTACCCTAGACAGCCCGGTTAGTCAAGTAAATTATTACCCTCCATCTTCGTCGCTAGGAAGGACGTACAATTACCTCCAGCGTTCGGGAGCAGGGGCCCTTGGCGAAGGTGAGCCGCAAGGCATTATGCGGGTCCTCCACCCTTGAGAAGGTGAGCGATTTCGAGAGCAACGAGCAACCAAGGCTTCAGTCCACACCCTCAAAGACAAGTCTCCTGCGCCGAGGTTTTGGAATGAAATGGACTGAACGTGCGTTCCGACGTGCCTGTAAGCTGTTGAAAGAATGGTGGCCAGGGACGGAGTTGAACCGCCGACGCCGGCCTTTTCAGGGCCGCGCTCTACCACCTGAGCTACCTGGCCACGTGGGAGGAATTCAGTATACCATAGCGATCACACCGGCTAGTGCTCGCCGCGCCCGCGGATCAGCTCGACGGTGTGCTCCAGCAAATCGAAAATCGCTTCCAAGGATTCCACCGCGCCCTTGGGACTTCCCGGCAAGTTCACCACTAGTTTCTCGCGGCTGATTCCCACGATCCCGCGGGACAACGCGGCGCGGCGCGTTTTTTCCACGCCTGCCGCGCGCATCAATTCCGCCAATCCGGGGATTTCGCGTTCGATCGCTTGGCGCGTCGCTTCCGGTGTGACGTCGCGCGGCGCGACACCCGTGCCGCCGGTCGTGAAAATTACGTCGATCACGCTCGATGCCGTCAAACGTTCGATCGTTTGAGCGATGCGCTCCAGGTCGTCGGGCAAAATCTGCGGCGGCGATGCTTCCCATCCGCGCGATTCCAAAAAGTTCTTCACCGCGGGACCGGAAAGATCGTCGCGCTGGCGCGCATGACAACTGTCGCTAATCGTAAGGACGGCGGCCTTCATCATGGTCAGAGAAAATCAGCGGTTTTCTTCGTCCAGAAGCCGCATGGCTTCCATCAACAATCCTTGCGTGCCGGTCTCGGTGGATTTTTCGTTCGACTTCGGCGCGCTGAAGTTGATTTCAAAGGTGCCGCCTTTCCACTTCGCCACCTGATTCACCACCGCGTCGCCCTTCATTTCAATCGTCGCGGAACGCTCGGGCCGCATCGTGCAGTGATAGACCTGGCCTTCGGAAAAATAGATTTCCGCGAGATGCTCGCCGTTGCCGATCGAAATCAGGCACGTCTTCACGCCCATCTCCATGGCCTGGAAAAGGTCCATGATGTTCATCTCGGAAAGCTTGCCGCGCAGCGCGGACCCGCCCGCGGCCGCCGCTTCCCGCTGCTTCTTGTTGATGTAGATTTTGTCGAGCGATCGCTTGGCGCGCGCCGCGAGATCGCGCGCGAAAAACGGCTTGGTGACAAATTCGTCTACTTGATCGGCGAAGGCGTTCAACTCTTCGTCGATATCCGATTTCGTGGCGACCAGAATCACCGCGACTTCTTTCGTCTCGGCGCGGCCGCGTAAACGTTCCACCAGCGCGCGTCCGTCCATGCCCTTCATGCGATAGTCGCTGACAATCAAATCGGGCGGCGATGCGGCGGCGCGCGTCAACGCCTCGGCGCCATCGTGATACGCCTCCACTTCGCCGTGGGCGTCCAGGGTCTGCTGCATCAACGCCAGCACGTGCGGATTGTCGTCTACAACGAAAATCTTCATTTACGTTTCGCGTCTCTTTCGACAGGGCGCTTGAACGTTCCCGATTTTCCGCCGGTTTTCTCCAGCAAAACGATCGGTCCGATTTCGATTCCCTTATCGAGCGCCTTGCACATGTCGTAGATCGTCAGCGCCGCCACCGACGCCGCGGTCATCGCTTCCATTTCCACGCCCGTGGCCGCGTGCGTGGCCACCGAGGCCAAAACCTCGACGCCATTCTCACACACGCGCGCCCGGACATCAATATGACCAATCGGCAGCGGATGGCACATGGGAATCAGCGCGGACGTTTGCTTGGCCGCCGCGATTCCCGCAAAACGCGCGACCTCCAACGGATCGCCCTTGGGATTTTGCGGCAGCGCGCGCAGCACCGCCGGCGACAGACGCACGAACGCGCGAGCCGTGGCGCGGCGCGCGGCCGGCGTTTTCGCGGTCACATCGACCATGCGGGCGCGGCCAGTCTTGTCGTAGTGCGAAAGGCTCTTTGGCTTGGAGGCAGGCATCTTAGCGATCGAGCGGAAGCACTCCTATCCATTCTCCCACATTCATCTCGGGAGTGTCCGGCGGGACGACGATGAAGCAATTCGCGCGCACCAGCGCCGCGACGTCGCCCGAGCCGTGCCAACCAACCAGTTCGACTCCCTCGGAAGTGAGCGTTGCCGGGAGAAATCGTGTCAGGCCCGCCTTGACGCGAACCGGCGCGCGCAATCGCGCGCGCGGGAAAACCGCTTCCTGCGGCTCCGCGCCCGAGAGGCGCGCGATCGCCGGACGCGCGAACAACTCGAAGCACACCATTGTCGAAAGCGGATTTCCCGGCAATCCCAAGAACCACGCGTTGCGGCAGCGGCCGAAAACCAGCGGACGTCCCGGCTGAATTTCCACGCCGTCGAAAAAGATTTCCGCGCCCAGGCCGGTGAGCACTTGCTCGACAAGATCGAACTTTCCCATCGAGACGCCGCCCGAAAGCAATAACAGATCGGCGGTCAAGCCTTGCTCGATGATTTCACGCAAGCGGCCGATTTCATCGGGAGCAATCGGCAGCGCCCACGGCTCGCCTCCAGCGCGCGCGACTTGCGCGCGGAGCGAGTAACTATTGCTATTGCGGATTTGGCACGATGACGGCGTGCGATCGAGCTCCACGATTTCGTCGCCCGTGGGAACAATCGCGACTTTGGGACGACGATGCACCGTGACATCGGCGCGACCCACGCTCGCCAGCATGGCGATTTCCGGAAATCCTATGCGCGATCCCGCGTGCAATACGGGCGATCCTGCCGCCGACTCTGTGCCGCGCGGCACAATGTTTTCGCCCGGCGATATGCCACGCTCAATCGTGACGCGCGCTGCGCCGGACTCGCGCGTGTACTCGACCATGACCACGCTATCCGCGCCCTCGGGCACCGGGGCGCCGGTCATGATGGAAACGCATTGCCCAACGCCGACGCGTCCGCCGAACTCGCTGCCCGCGCGCACCTCGCCGATCACTTCAAGTTCATTGGGAACATCGGCGGCGCGGACGGCAAAACCGTCGCGCGTGGCGCGCGGAAACGGCGGATAGTCGCGATCGGCGTGGATGGTCTCAGCGAGAACGCGGCCGGCGGCGGATTCCAGCGGCACACTCTCAGTGGAGGGATGCGCGAGCGCAACGCGGCGCAAAACTTCCGCCCGCGCGTTGGAAAATGTTAGAACCATCTCAACCGATGCTCGCGCTGGGCGCCCACAGGGTCTGTTCGCGCTCGGGACCCGTCGACACCAGGCAGATTGCCGTGCCTGATTCGTCTTCGAGATACTTCAGGTAATCGCGGGCGCGTTGCGGCAAATCGCCGTACGACGTCAGTCCCTCGGTCGGCGATTGCCATCCCGGACGCGTCTCGTAGACAGGCTCGACCTTTTCCAGCACCGACGCCAGCGCCGGCATTTCCTGGAGAATTTCGCCTTGATACTTGTAGCCCGTGCACACGGGAATTTCCGCCAGATGATCGAGCACGTCAAGCTTGGTGATCACCAGTTGCGTGATGCCGTTGATCATGCGCGCGTAGCGCATCAAGGGAAGATCGAACCATCCGCAACGCCGCGGGCGTCCCGTGACCGAACCAAATTCATTCCCGCGCCGGCGGATTTCCTCGCCTTCCGGTCCGTGAATTTCACTCGGGAACGGACCGGCGCCCACGCGCGTGCAATACGCTTTCGAAACGCCCATCACCGCTTGGATCGCCGTGGGAGGAACGCCGAGACCCGTGGACGCGCCGCCCGAAACGGTGCTGGAAGAGGTCACAAAGGGATACGTTCCGTGGTCGATGTCGAGCATCGTTGCTTGCGCGCCTTCCATCAGTAGCGATTTGCCCGCCGCCAGTTCGTGATTCAGCAGCGCGGCCGTATCCACGGCGAGAGGCCGCAGCAATTCGGCGAACTCGGCGTACTCGCCTTCCACTTGCGATTCGTCGAGTTGTTCGGTGGATTCGAGCGCCTTGGCCAGCAAATTTTTTTCGCGAACCGCCAGCCGAACCTGCTCCCGGAAAGTCTCGCGATCGAGCAAGTCCGCTACGCGAATTCCACGGCGGCCCATTTTGTCCTCGTACGCGGGACCGATTCCGCGCGAGGTCGTTCCGATGCGCACGCCGGTGTTGGCGGCCTTCTCCATCATGCGGTGATGAGGAAAAATCAAGTGCGCGCGAAAGCTGACGAAGAGCCGTCCGTGCACGTCGATGCCGCGATCGGCCAGCATCGCGATTTCGCGCTTCAGCGCCGCCGGATCGATCACCACGCCGTTGCCGATCACCGCTTTCTTGCCGGGACGGAAGACGCCGCAGGGAATCAATTGCAAAATAAATTTGTCGCTGCCGATTCTGACGGTGTGTCCCGCGTTGTGACCGCCGCCGTAACGCGCGACAACGTCATAACGCTCGGCCAATAGATCGACGATCTTGCCTTTTCCTTCGTCGCCCCACTGCACGCCCACCACGACCAAGTTTTTCATGCCAACGAAAGATTCTATCAGGTTCCCGCGATGCACCGCGACACGCACTAAATTAGGTAGTGTCTCAGTTTGAATTTTCAAGGTCCTTGAGTTCTTCTAGAAGCTTCCGCTTGTGCTCCAAGTAACGAGCCAGCGCCCATTCGCCAAGGCGTCCTAGTTTCGCATAGGTCTGTCGGACGGAATCCTCATCCATCAAACCGCTAAGTTGGCGTTTCACTCGTGCCAACTTGACAGCCTTCGACTGTGGCATCCCACGGAACCTCAGTCGGTAATTGTACGCTTTTTGTAGGGTCCGCGTGGCCCGGCCTTCGGTTCGGTGGCGTCTCAGTTTGAATTCCAGCGGCTCCGCCACTGCTGTGTGCGGAAGGACGACGTCCTTCCGAGCCCGCATAGCAGGCGAATTTGCAGTGGAAGACGGCGTCCCCAAAGCTTGCAACTGAAGTGGACCCCTAACGTGAGACAACCAGTTAAGCCCGCGCTCCCCGTTCGACGAAAATCTGTGGACGCACCATCCCAACCGACCTCATTCTGGACCACGGCTGGTGAAGCGGAGGCGGGCAACGC
>Ga0209060_10001541_pt1 | contig 24831 bp, 24 predicted proteins | sample Coa_R1_8_FD_187155 | JGI IMG/M metagenome (GOLD analysis project Ga0209060, IMG submission 187155) | Surface soil microbial communities from Centralia Pennsylvania, which are recovering from an underground coalmine fire - Coalmine... | ecosystem: Environmental > Terrestrial > Soil >...
CCGAAACCATGAACTACGCCGACCTCCCTGGATACACCGTAGGCGGCACCATCCATGTTGTCGTCAACAATCTGATCGGTTTCACCACCAGTTACACCGAAGAGCACTCCACGCGGTTCGCAGCCTGCATCGCCCGCCGCCAATCGATCCCGATCTTCCACGTCAATGCCGAAGATGTCGACGCCGTGGTTCGGGTCGCACGCATGGCCACGGAATACCGCTATCAATTCGGTACCGACGTCGTGATCGATCTCATCGGCTATCGCCGCCACGGACACAGCGAAGTTGACGACCCCACGATTACGCAGCCGCTGCTCTACAAAAAGATAAAAGAGCATCCGCCACTCTGGGAAATCTATGCGGACGACATCGGTGACACCGGCGCACAGGCGAAAGCGGAGGCGATCCGCGACGAGTTCGAAATTGCCCAGAAAAAAACCGGCAGTATCAAGCGCAAGCCTCTCCTCCGCGAACTCCCCAAATACTGGGACAAGTATTTTGGAGGCCTACACCGCGATGAATTTGAAGTCGAAACCGGACTTTCACCCGAAGAGATCTCAGAACTCACGACAAAGCTGACCACCTATCCCGAAGGCTTCAACATTCATCCGAAAGTGAAAAAGCTTCTGGAACAACGTGCCGAGATGGGTGCGGGCAAGCGCCCAGTCGACTATGGCATGGCTGAAGCGCTGGCCTTCGCAAGTCTGGTGAAAACCGGAACGCACGTCCGCATGTCAGGCCAGGACTCCCGCCGCGGCACCTTCAGCCAGCGCCACTCCGTCCTGATCGACATCGAGAACGAAAACGAATACGTCCCACTCGAAAACATCGCTGCCGGTCAGGCCCGCTGCCAAATCTACAATTCCACGCTCTCTGAAGCGGGAGTCCTCGGCTTCGAATACGGATACAGCCGCGACTATCCCGAATCACTCGTCCTCTGGGAAGCCCAGTTCGGCGACTTCGTCAACGTCGCTCAAGCCATCATCGACCAGTTCATTAGTGCCGGCGAAGCGAAGTGGAACCTGCTCTCTGGCCTGGTGATGCTCTTGCCGCACGGCTACGAAGGCCAGGGTCCCGAACACTCCAGCGCCAGAATCGAGCGCTTCATCCAGCTAGCCGCGAAGCACAACATCCAGATCGCGCAGCCTTCCAACGCCGCGCAGTATTTCCACCTCCTGCGCCGCCAAGCCATGCGCTATTGGCGTAAACCCCTGGTCGTCTTCACACCGAAGAGTATGCTTCGCCATCCGGATGCCAGCTCTCCCATTGAGGATTTCACGCACAAGAATTTCCTCAACGTCATCCCTGACACCACTATCGGAGAAGCCGAACGCATCCTAATCTGTACCGGAAAAATCGGCCATGAGCTTCAGGCCGAACGCAAAAAGAGAAAAGACACAAGCACCGCTATCGTATTCCTCGAGCAGATGTATCCGTTTCCAGAGCAGGAAGTGGTCGCCGAATTCGACCGCCACGGTAAACACGCCGACATCGTCTGGGTGCAAGAGGAACCGGCGAACATGGGAGCCCTTTTCAACATGCTCCCCCGACTGAAGCGCATCGCAGGAGACAGGCCGGTGCTAAGCGTAAAGCGCAGCTCAGGCCCAAGCCCAGCCACAGGCAGCTCAAAAGCTCACGAAGTAGAGCAAAAAACGCTCCTGACGCTAGCCTTCACGATCAAGTAATCACACCGACTCTTACCAGATGGGTGGCCCATTTCTCGCGCGTTCTGTGCGCGAGAAAAGGGGACTTAGACTTTGTCTCCGGAGGTGTTTAGGAAAAGAGTGTGATCCTCCGGTGCCACCCATAACGGTGTCACGCAGAGCGCAGCCGGAGTGCAGCGAAGCGGAACTCCGGCGGAGTCGAAGCACCCCTACCTTGGAAAAACTGCCGCCACTCAGCGGCAGGCGTCCTACCCTGGTCGTTCCGTCACCGCCTTCCCTCCGTCTCCTGGCAGTTTCCGTTTCTCGCCTCCAGACAGCAACTCCTCCAGGCTTCCATAGGCATAGATCGTCGGTGCATGATTCTGCATCAACCCACCCGTATCCGCCGTCGGACCGTAATTGCTGTGAATCTCCCTTCCCAACATCCGCAGCATTGCCATCAACTGCCCGCGATGATGCGAGGTATGCGTCATCCTTCGCACCATGACCCATGCGCGCGAACGGTGCACGTCGAAGAACTGCACTTCCTCTTCCCACCATGACTCGACCTTCTCCCATAGCGCCGCGAGCCGTTTCCCACTGTCCTCTGCGTATCGCCGGATGAACTCCACCCTGCTTTCCTGACCCGGCAGCGGAGGCGCACCCACATCAATCCCCAGCATGTTGCGGAACCACAAATCCTCGCTCACGCACTGATGCACCATCTGCTCATGCACGCTGCGCCCGCGCGGATCACCCGCCCGCGGACGCACCGGCAAATCCTGATCCCGAAATTCACTCCAAACACTGAGCACCTTCACAAGCTCAGTAGCATAGGTTTCGATCAGAAATCGATATCGCATAGAAGCAAATCTTACTCGCGCATCGACCCATGTGGCGCGGGCGCTCCCCGCCCGCGTCTGACCACGCAATCAAATGAGTAAATCAGAAAGGCTGAAATCTGGAGGGTAATTCAGAACCATCGTACCAATCAGGATTTAAGCCCCGAACACACGTAAGCCCGGGACACATCCCGGGCTGGAAGGGAACGAACTGCAAAACTCATATTCAAAAAATATCTAAGGCCAACGCTTCGCGGTATCTTCCCATCCCGCGGCGCGCACCGGCTGTGGCGCAGGGATCGCCGGGGGCGACGGAACCGGAATGCGCGTCGTCTGCGGAGCATTCACCGCAGTCGCCAGCGCTGGCTTCGCAATCTCAGAAATGCTCTCTTTCTCTTCGGACAGCAAAGGAGCCACGAGCCGTAGCGCCTCCACTTCCTTCTCCAGGCGCGTCAGTTCCATCTCCTTTTGCCGCAATACCTCGTAGACGTTTTTCATAGTCATGGCCACCCGCACGGATTCGTAGGTTCCTAAACCTTCTTCCGAACTTTAGCAGACTTACCTCGCTTGTCAAGGCTCTCCGGTGGTTCTGGAAGTACACGAAACAGGCATGAATCATAAGGCGTATAGCCACTATCTGCCTGCACTGGAGAGCACGAGCAAGGCTGGCAAAGAGGTCATTTGGAGAATCTGGCTAGGCCTATCGAAGGTAGAAAACTGCCGCAGCCGCTGCAGCGATGACCAGCAACACGAGGAGGACGTACTTGTTGGAGGATAGCCAGGATTGCGATGGGGCCATCCCCGCGCTCAATACAAATTCCGGAGTCGAAGCCTGATGAGCATGTGGAGTCTGCTCTAACCCGGGCTCGACCGTAGCCGCAGGTTTGGTTTGCGCGGCAACTGCGTTCGGATTCTTGGCGGCCTCGGTCTGGTCCGAGACCGACTGGGTGCGACTCGCTACGCCAATTGCGGCTGGGTGCGACGGAGCGGATGGCATCTTCGCCATGCCCGGTGCCGCAGCCGCAGAGGCCTGCGCACCGATCTTCGACGATGACGGAACTGTCGGACTCGAACCCACGGAACGCGCCGCCTGTGGCCGGAGCTGTCCGCGCCACTTCTTCTCCTCGCATTCCACGCAAAGCGTACGTCCTGCAGATACCGGGAATCCGCAAGCCTCGCACTTTCTCAGCTGCCGCAACATCGGAGGCACATGGCTCTCGTCCGCATCATCGGCGGGCTTGCTGACTTCAGACTCCGAGCTTGCCGTTGCCGACCAGAACAGCGGTTTCTTGGGCGGAGCAGTCGGTTCGGAGGTCGGATTGGTAGCTTTCTGGACGAGCGGCAGGGTCGTCTTCGTGGCGGCCGACGGAAGGTTCATCTCCGGAACGGTTGCTGCCTTTGCTGAGCCGTGTAATTTAGCGGCATCAACAACTAGATCGCCGACGAACTGTCCTTCCCGCTCTCCTCGCACGGCAATCTTATTTGCATCACTCCCCGCCTGCGCCAGCTTCTTCGGGAGGCTCTCGCTAGCCTGCGCCAGCCGGACGGCAGTTTCCACCATCTCGCTCAGCCGCTGGATCGCGGAAAGATCGCGCTCCCCGAACGCATGTGCTCTACCCGAAAACAGCTCAAAGACACCCAGTACCTGGTCGTCATTCACCACCGGCATTACCACAACCGATGCGATCCCCAGTTGCCGGCATACGTCTCGATTCACCCTTGCATCGCGTTCTGCGTCATCGCACCGCAAAGCGCGCTTTGTCCGGACGCTCTCCCCAGAGAGCCCGAACTCAGTCGACAACAACGCCCCCAACTCTGGCGCATTTGTGCCAGTGCTGGCCCGGCACAGCATGTCAGCCATGCCGTCGCGCTTTAATGCGATCGCCGCCCCACTCGCTCCCGTAATGTACTGTGCCCGGTCCGCCAGCAGTTGCAGCGCAGCATCCAGATCGCGCTGCGCCATCTCGCCTAGAGACTGTCCACCATCTTCGCCCGGAAATCGAACGGGCGCGGTGGCTAGTGCCGACTGCGCCTGCGCGGCCGCCAACGCCGACGAAATCCTCTGTGGACTACGGGTTGTAGTGTGGTTTTGCTCCAACTGTCTCTGCTGCGAGCCCCCATTCGGGCGCCGCTCCCCTGTAACGAATACGAAAGACTAAAGATATCTACCTCTGGAGTCTCGCTCGACCGGGAAAACGTGTCAAGATTTCCTCCGCGCAGAAGTGCTAAGCCGAAAGTGCCTGGAGGCGACCGCTAGCACTCAGCAGTCAGCACACAGGCCCTCAGACCATGCAGTTCACCCGGATGCCGTCTCGTGCGCGGTTCCTGTATCCGCTGTCAGCCGCGAAGCGGCGAAAGAATACAGCCCACGACGCAAGCCGTGGGAGCTTGAAACCAAAACGACAAAACCCCGGGAGGGGCGAAAGAAAACGGACATCTAGGAGAGCAAAGGCCGAGTTCGGCAACCAAGAGGTTAGATGAAAGCGTTGACGCGGCCTGAATGCCGAATGCTAAGTGCCAACCGCTAATTGCCAATTGCTAATTCCCAACCGCTCGCCGCCGTCGACCCCGCAACGCCGCTTGCGCCAAACCGTTCGCCTCCGCATTATTCTCCCGATTCACATGAGAGATGGAGAACGCCAGCGACCGCGCCAATTTCCGGCAGGTCCAATGCAACGAATAGAGCCGCGCACTGCGGCAAATGTACTCGCCGGTCATCTGCCGCACCACAACTTCGGAATCTGAATAGACGTGGAGTTTCCGCGCCTTGCGCGCGACCGCATATTGCAACGCCTCCATCAGCGCCGCATATTCGGCGACATTATTGTCCTGATGACCGATCCATTTTGCGATTCGGACGGGACCGTCGTCGCCCCCGCAAATGACCACCCCAATGCCCGACGGCCCAGGATTCCCCAGGCATCCGCCATCGACGTAGGCGACAAATTCTGGCATCGCTTCCCTGAGTTGCCGGCTCTTTGGAAGGCTTCTTCCTCTACTCATAGGGAACGATGCGCTTAACCGTTTGTGTCGTCAAGACGATTATTTGATTCCCTTTCAGCACTTTCCAGTTTACTCACAGCCTTGTGAAATTTGTTGTGCAAAACAGGGAACAACTCCATCTCCCTGTGCATAACTTTCAGCATTACAGTCATTTGCACTTTCGGTTATGCACAGCGTTCGCGTCCTCGACTGCACCAATAGTTTGCGTTGACGTTTTTGAATGCTGTGTTAACTTTACTTCCGTCGACGGTTGAAAGGGTTGGCACAATAAAACGAGCCAGTCCAAAGTAAACTGAGTGATCAGCCGGGCGGGGCGACCTGCAAGGCGACCGAACCTGAAAAAACCGACGGACCTGCGAGGGTCAGTTGGGGTTCGGAACTGCGAAAGCAGTGATCGCATCAAGGGGCTGTGACGGTACATGGTTCCACGTTGTTAACTCCCTCGCAGGAGTTGGCGGCTAGGCCATAACCAATGTCACGGCCCTTTCAATTTTTTCCCACCATTTTCCTTCCAGTTCCTATCTCGAACAGCCCCCAAGTTCCGACTCTATTTACGTTGGGAATATATCGGGAGGAAATGCTGCCTGACGTCGTATGCTAGAAAAAGAACAAACACACCAACAAGCAGAAAATTGAAGCTGGCGATTGCTCGTAGCAGACAAGCCGGCCTGCACACGCCTAAGCGATTTCCCGCTCTCTATTTTCGATGTGGTTTCGGGCGAGAACCAGCGCGGCTGCTGTGGCCAACACTTCTACACCCTTGAGTTCTTCCGGAGCAGGAGAACGGCGCTCACGAAAATACGTGCCGAGAGTTCCCAGTACCTTCCCGTTAGCGGCTTTGATCGGCATGCTCCATGCTCCCACAAAACCCAGCGCCAAGGGCAGGTGGCGTAACTCTGCCCACTTGTCATCCGAAAGAAAATCGCAGGTGACGACAACCGATCCAGTCGCTGCGGCGGCCGAACAAGTGCCTACGCGAGCGTTTGGCTCTAATCGATCGATCGCTGCCAAGTAATCCGCCGGGAGATTCGGCGAAGCGCCGTTGCGCAAGAGACCCTCGCGATCCAGCACCAAAATGGAGCATACGGAACCGTCTCCTGCAACTTCCTCCGCGCTCTTCGCCAGCATTGCGAGAATTTCACCTCTCGCGACACCCGCATGCATCATCTCCCGCGCACGGTCGGCGGCCCGGGTGGCGAGCTCACTCACCGTCATAGTTGCTCCGCCGGTTCTAGAGTCCGTGGTTGCATCCCTTTTTCGTCTCGGGTCCGAACTTCCATTCGATTATATCGTCCATCGCGTCGGCAGCACGGACTCGTTTGAGTGCTATACTTGCCCGCGTTTCGATGAGCAATGAGGGTAGTTTCCTCGTTTCGGCCCTGCAAGAAACTCAGCTCCGAGGTCGTTCGAATGAAATTACGCTCCATCCTCCTCTGCCTCTTGCCCATTCTAGCCGTAGCGCAAGCGCACCCCGCGGCTTCGACTCTCGCCTTCACCCATGTCACCGTTATCGATGGCACCGGCGTCCCCGCAAAGCCGGACATGACAGTCATCATTTCGGACGGGCGCATCACCGAGCTCGGCATCTCATCCAAGATCCATCCACCACGCGATGCACGCGTTTTTGATGCGACCGGCAAATTCCTCATCCCCGGTCTCTGGGACATGCACGTACACTGGGGAAATACCGAATACCTTCCTTTGTTTCTTGCCAATGGTGTCACTGGAGTTCGCATCATGTGGGGCGACACGGGACAGCATGAATGGAAGCGCCAAAGCGAATCGGGTCAGTTGCTAGCTCCCCACTTCGTCATCGCCAGTGCAATTGTCGATGGTCCCAAGCCATTTTGGCCTGGTTCCGTCAGCGTGAGCACCGAGGCGGAGGCCCGGCAAGCCGTGATCCAGGCAAAACAAAACGGCGCCGATTTTGTGAAAGTGTACTCATTTCTTCCGCGCGAAGAATATTTCGCGATCGCCGACGAAGCAAAGAAACAAGGGATTCGCTTCGCCGGCCACGTTCCATTTTCTGTTACTCAGGAAGAAGCCTCTCGTGCCGGACAGAAATCCTTCGAACACCTCGCTGGTCTTCTGCCCGCTTGTTCAAGCCGAAGCAAAGAATTTTTTCAGGCCGCGCAAGCCGATCTGACGGAAGAACTTTCTACCGGCAAACCCACCTTCTGGGGGAGCCATTACAAGTCGATGCGCCAGGCCGAAATCGACAACTACAGCCCGGAAACAGCCGCTGCTCTCTTTGATGTCTTTAAAAAGAACGGTACATGGCAAGTTCCGACGCTCACTGTGCTCCGCTCTATCGCTTACACGGATGATCCGACCTTCCTGAATGATCCTCGAGTAAAGTACATGCCGCGCTGGGCCCAGAGCGACTGGACGCCCGCCAAGGCTCCCACTCTTTATGGACCGCGCTCGCCCGAAGACTTCGCCTTCGCCAAAAAAGAATTTAAAAAAGATCTTGAGCTTGTTGCAGCCATGCAGAATGCCGGCGTCGGAATCCTGGCCGGCACCGATACTTCAAATCCACTCTGCATGCCAGGATTCAGCTTGCACGACGAACTGGGCCTTCTGGTCAAAGCGGGCCTCACGCCGATGCAGGCCCTGCAGACAGCCACCCTCAATCCCGCCCGCTTCAACAACCGCGAGAAGGATCTCGGAACCGTCGAGAAGGGCAAAATCGCAGACCTACTCCTCCTCGACGCCAACCCGCTCGTCGATATCTCGAACACACAGAAGATCGCTTCAGTGATCTATGGCGGCAAGCTGTTATCGCGATCCGATCTCGACAAGATGTTGGCGGACGTTGAGGCCCTTGCCAGCCGCAAGCCAATCTCCGACGAGATGATGAAGACGATCCAGGAAAAAGATGTCGCGACAGCCGTCCAGCAGTACCGTGATCTGAAAGCGAGCCAGCCCTCAACCTATGATTTCAGCGAAAACGAACTGATTGGACTCGGCTACCAGCTTCTTCATGCACAAAAAATCACCGACGCCATCGAGGTCTTCAAACTAGGCGTCGAAACCTATCCCAACTCCTACAACACCTACGACAGCCTCGCGGAAGCGTACTCGAATCACGGAGACAAAGAGCTCGCCATCAAGAACTATAAAAAGTCGCTGGAACTGAATCCGGCAAACACAAATGCCGTGGATCAACTCAAGAAGCTCAACACAAACTGATGGCAGCATCAGGCCCTGCCCACGGAGCTGTCTTCTCGCGCTAACCCTGTGGTCTCCTGTGCCCTCTGTGGTGAAGGTCTGTAACTGGCAGAGGCTCTAGAAAATCGATTTACTAATCTCTCTCCTACTGTGCAATAATTTGTCACCGTAAACATTTCCGCGATCAGGCACACGCCTGTCCGGAGACCACTTCAGCGTTCTGTGAGGCGAACAATCTAATGTCCAAGAATCCACTGTCCCGCCGCCAATTCATGCAGATCGGTTCCGGCGCGCTTGTTGCGACCAGTGTCGCCAAGTCCGTCCTACAACCGCGCACGCTTTATGCCTCGACGCGCCCGGTTGCCCCTAGCGACACCGTCCGTTTCGCTTCCATCGGAACCGGCATCCGCGGATGCGAGCATCTCGAAGCTTCGTTGCATGTTCCCGGAGTGCAATGCGTCGCGCTTTGTGACCTTTACGACAGCCGTCACAACGCCGCGCAGGAAGCTGTAAACAACTCGAGTTGCCCCACGACCCGCGACTACCGCTCAATCCTCGACCGCAAAGACGTCGATGCCATCATTCTCGCCACTATGGATCACAATCACCGGCACATTTTTGAGGATGCCTGCGCTGCCGGCAAAGACGTCTATTGCGAAAAGCCAATGTCACACACCGTGGAAGATGGCCTCTCCATGGTCGAAACCGCGCACAAGCACAACCGCATGATCGCCGTCGGCAGCCAGCGCGTCAGTTCCGTGCTCTATGCCAAGGCGAAAGAGATTTATGACTCTGGCAAACTCGGTGATGTCTATTCCATCAACGCTTATTGGGACCGCAACTCGCCCAGCGGCGCTTGGGTCTACCCGATTCCGCCGAATGCCAGCGAGCAGACCATCGACTGGAACTCGTTCCTGGGCAGCGCTACCAAGCGTTCGTTTGATCCTGTTCGTTTCTTCCGTTGGCGCTGCTTCACCGACTACGGTGAGGGACTCGGTGGCGATCTCTTCGTGCACCTGCTCTCCGGCATCCACTTCATCACCAGCACGAACGTACCTGCATCGCGCGCATGCTCAAGCGGAGGCCTCTTCCACTTCAAAGATGGCCGCGAGTTCCCGGATCTGATCGAAACGATGTATGACTATCCCAACTTCCGCGTCACGCTTCGCTGCAATCTCAACAACAACGGCGGAGAGTTCATCGCCTTCTATGGCAGCAAGGGCACGATGATCATCAAGGACAACACCTTGAGCTACAAGCCGGAAGATACTCGTCCCGAACCAGAAGGCTATTCGATCTTTGGATGGCCGAAGGATCTCCGCGACGAATATCTGAAGAAGTGGCACGACGAGCACCCTGATACGCCGGCCCTGCAAGCCAAGGTCGACGATACGGGCGAAAGCTACGTCACACCTCCTGGCTACAGCGACACAGTCGACCACCAGGCGAACTTCTTCAACGCAGTTCGCACGCGCAAGCCAGTAGTCGAGAACGAAGTGTTCGGGAACAACACTTCAATCGGCTGCCATCTAGCGAACTTTGCGTACTTCAACAAGTCGGTAGCCGTGTGGGATCCATCAGCCAAGAAGATCGTAAAAGGCTAGTTGGGAATTCGACTTTGTCCAAATGGGTGCCCCATTTCTCGCGCGTTCTGTGCGCGAGAAGTGGGGGTTTTGACCTTTGTCTGAAAGTTTAAACATAGCCAGAATGGATTCCCCACGTCCCGCCGCTGTTGCGAGACGTGGGAATCCCTACCTCCGAAATCGGCCTTACTTCGGCAGCACAACCAAATTCTGCGGACTCTTGATCGCATGCGGCGATCCCGGACCCTGCGTCACTCCGGTCGAAGTTACCGTATACACAAACAGCTTCCCAGCCTTTTGGCTGATTGCATAAACGTGATTCGCGTTATCCCAGAAAATCTGATTGATCGGACTGCTGGTCAGCAGTCCCGTGAATTTCGTAATTGGGTTCGCGCCGTTGAAATGAAAGATTTGAAGTCCTGACGTCCCGCCCACCGCCAGGTACTTACCTGACGGTGACATCCAATAGGCACTCACGGTACCTACCAGCACACTCGGCATGTTTTGGTAAGTGCTGTTCGTCGTCAAATTGCCGGATGCATCCGCCGTGTAAGTCGCGAGTTGCCAAGGTCCGTCCTGGGCCCAGGACGAAGTCAGCGGCTCAATCGCAATCGCGACGTGATTCGTCGGATCAGCCGCGGCAAGAAATGGACAGTAGAACCCACCCGACCTCTCGGCCGGATATGCTGGATTGAAATTGTTGAGATACGAGAGTGTTCCGCTGCTGGCTCGCTCCACGCCGATGATCTCAGGCCCAAAGTGGTAGCAACTCGATGAGTAAGCAAACACATTGTTTCCGATGAAGCTCACCGGACTGTTATTCGGTGGGCCGCCCGGAAGATCCCCGATCGCCGTGATCATGCCGTTCGACTGGTTGACGCTGTAGGAGAGATAGTCGTTGTTGGTGCTGTACAGGTCGCCGTATAACGTGGATCCAGTGTGATCGAGATAAACACTGATCACTCCATCTCCATTCGTCACCACCGTGTACTCGTCCTTCAGGCTCAGGGCGCCATTCGAGCCGATCTTCAACGAATAGATGTCCTCGTCCATATTCGCCACACCGAACAGCCAAGCGCCATTGACCGCCATATAGTTCACATTCTGTTTGAAAGGGGATCCTGGTATAGCAGTGAGCGCTCCATTGGATGCCGCTGCATACGCATTGATTTGATTGGCCGTGCTGCTTGCAGGATTTGAAACGTAGACGTATGCGACGGAAGAACTGGCCGGATTCAAAGAGTCGTTGTCAGTTGGTGAAGACGTGACCTGAGCAGATGCCAGAACTGTGCTGGCGCAGATCGCCGCGAGCGCGAGGGAGCACACCGAGATACTGCGAGACATACAGTCTTGAAACTCCAATGGAGAATTAGAAATCGGACGAGCGGTCATTCAGATGCCCATCCCAAATTCCCCGGTTGGTCCCGTCATCGCTGTAGGCATCTCAGGATTTTCCCGTACCATTTCCGAGGACAGTAGAGGCGCTACTCAGACAAGCCTTTGAGCGTCGACTCTATCCCACGCCGCCATTCGATCTGCAACTGTGCGCTGATATGAATTACAGTGACGCACGCATCCAACACCGATGTGGACAGCGGCCCCAAAGCCGCAATAGCGTCTCAAACGACCGGGCTTTAGCCCCGGTGTCACTTCCTCCGAGGCAAATACTTCTTCTCAATGGACGCCACCACCACGTAATTCGGATCCACCATCTCATTGAAATGCAACTTCGCGACCTTCGACAACAATTCGTACGCATCCATCTCCGACAACCCGTAGTCACGATGGATCCACTTCACCAACTCAGTCAGCGCGATTCTCGCCGCATCGTCCACCGGACGATACGCTCCCACTGTCATGATCGCGTTGTCATTCTCAAACTGTGGCCACTCGATCGTGCGTCCTTTAATTACGCTCACCTGCACCCGCGCTTTCAACGGTACCTCGATTGCCGACCCTGCGGCCTCGCCATCCCCCATCGCCGCGTGCCCATCGCCTAGGTAGAGCAGCCCGCCCTTCACGTTCACCGGGAAATAGACGGTATTCCCAACCGAAGCCTCAGGAGAGTCCATGTTCCCGCCAAACTCCGCCGGCACAATCGAGCTCCGCGCCTCTCCACTCGCCGGCGCCACACCAATACATCCAAAGAACGGATGCATCGGAATCGCAACCGAAAAGTCCGAGTCGAGAGCTTTAAACGTCGCGTTATTCGCGCCGTGATCGATGTGATAGAACCACACCTTCTCTTGCCAGGGAGTCTTCTCGAGCATGGGCGTGTATTTCGAAGCATTGATCGATCCGAATCCCGGCGAGAACGCGCCCACACCATATTCGCCATCGACCTGCAAATCGAGGATCTTTACGGCAAGCGTGTCCCCCGGCTCCGCGCCTTCGACGTAGAACGGCCCCGCCAACGGATTGTCTCCTTTGGCCATGTCGAGCGTGTCGCCCGGCTTCTTCAGTCCGTTGCCAAAGCAATCCAACGTGTTCGTGTCGAGAATGTCGCCCGGCTTCAAATGCAGCACCGGCTCTGCGGTTGCAAACAAGTACTTCACGTTTGCATTAGTTGTTGTGTAATGAACCACGTTCTGCGCCCATGTCGAACAGACAAGAAGAACCACGACACAAGCAATCTTTGGAATGCGCACAAAGTCCCCCGTTGTGAATGGAATTGCAAGATTGTCGCACAGAGTACCCGAGCGTTCACCCAGGCCGTGAAAAGTCTAACTTCAGACATGGCTTTGAGCCGCTCAACCCCGCCGCGGAGACCCCACCCGCTACGCACCTGCGGACGGCATCGCTGAGTGATGGACCAATACAAGCCTGCGCGAATGCGGACTAATTTTCTAAATTACTTCGCCAATGCGGCTTTATAGTCCACGGCCAACTTGTCGGTGACCTTGACGCCGCGGTATTCGTCGGAGACGGGCTTCTTCGGCGTATCGGGCGGTGCGGGAACAGCGGGGCTCTGAGCAAGAGCGGAGAAGGCCAGGAGACAAACAAGGATAAGGGATTGATATGCGCGTGATCTCATTCAGACCTCATCAGGCGCGGGAACTATACCGCTGCGTGGACCCAGGGCCGCTGGAATCGATGGTTTTGCACAGCCGGGTTGTGACATCCGGCACAGACTGCAGTTCTAAGCTCCCAATACAATTTGTCATTCCGAAACGGCGTTTAGCCGTTGAGGAATCTGCTGTCTGCCGGCAGCGGATCCGCTGCATGCAGACAGCAGATTCCTCGCTCCGCTCGGAATGACAAACGAGGGAGGAGTACTTATGGCCAAGCCGCGTACGTATTACGTCTACATCATGGCCAGCAAGAGCCGTGTCCTGTAGGTGGGCGTGACTGGGTTCCTGATGAGTCGAGTCTTGCGCCATCGGGCCGGCATCGGCGGAGAATTCACTCGCCGGTACCGCGTTCACCGTCTTGTGTACTTCCAGAGTTTTAGAAACGTCGGAGACGCGATCGGGCGGGAGACAGAGATCAAGAAATGGCGGCGGGAAAAGAAGATTGCGCTGATAGAGGAGAGGAATCCGACTTGGGAGGACCTAGCTGACGGCTGGGGTGAGCCGTCGCAAATGCGAGTGGTGAGAACAGCAGATTCTTCCACGCCGCTGCGCGGCTCGTCGGAATGACAAAGTATGATTAGGCTCGGCGCCCCAAACGTTGTCATTCCGAAACGGCGCAAAGCCGTTGAGGAATCTGCTTTCTGCCAGCAGCGGATCAGCTGCATCCCAACAGCAGATTCCTCGCATCGCTCGGAATGACAAAACTTGGAAGCGAGACGCCTGAAAGCATAAGCCGCGTCCCTCGCGGGACGCGGCTGAAATTTGCACGGGAGGTGCCCGCGGCCAAGGTAACTCTTAACGGCGCTTCTTGCCTTTTTTCTTGGCCGGCTTTTTGGCGGCCTTCTTTGCTTTCTTCTTGGCAGGCTTCTTTGCCTTCTTGGCTGGTTTCTTGGCGGCTTTCTTTTTCGCCGGTTTCTTCTTGGCAGCTTTTTTCTTGGCGCCGCCACCACCGCCTCCGGCAGGGGCTGCGGGCTTGGGAGCAGGAGGCGCGGGCGGAGCTGCGGGTTCCGATTCCATAGCATCAGATTCCGGCATCCCGGGTTCTTCTTCCTCCTCCTCTTCTTCTTCGAAGTCTTCTTCTAGCGATTCGCTATACGCGCCGCTATCGCCAAATTCTTCCTCTTCATCACGACCATAGAGCGTTGGATCGTAAAACGTCATTGCTCCTCCTGATTCAGTGGCGGCCGGGTGCGGATACGCCGCCCTGGCTGCAGGCACAAGAGAATTAAAAGACTGAAAAAACTCTTTGCTGCGATGGCGCAGGATTATAGCACGACCTTCGGTGACAACTGCAAGGACTGCAGACACAAGAAAAATCGGCGGATCCGATCTCTTTGGAACTCTCAAAATGCCGGCCTCAAAATCGGATCGGTAGGCTAACCAACAACCGGGCGGGTAGTCCAATCTGAGGGAAAGCGCGTTTAGTGCTCGGAGCGCCACTAGGCCAGGCAGCAGGCTGGAGGACACAATCCGGGAACTTTGCGCCCGAGCCGTCTATGAAGAGGGGCGCCCCTGGCGCGCCACTTTGGGAGAGCCACAGGTTGCCATTGAGAAACATATCCTGAAAGCGGCAAACACTAGTGCGACGGCAACGGCCATCCGCAGGCCGAAGGTCCTGCGGGAACGTAGGAAAGCTTAGGCTCAAGTAGGTGTGCCTGAGAGCAGGCCATTTACTCGCCGAACGAGAAACACTGATCCAGCGTTTCGACCGCATTTACGGCCTTTTATTCAGATCAGGAAAAGCCCTTCCTGCCTGCCGATTTGTCGCCTACCTCATACGACAAGCCTCACCAGACTGAAAGATCAGCGCACAAAAGACAAAGCCCCCAGGCATCGCTTGAGGGCTCTGGCATGCGTAATGCTCCGATTACTTCAGGGTCTTCACATAGTCAGCCACAGCCTTCGCGTCCTCAGGGGACAGGCCGGAAATGGCTTTCTTGTGCGGAGCCTTCTTGGCGTCGTCGCCCTTCGTGAGCAGATCGTTAATCTGGTCGGCGGTCAGGGAAGCGCCTTTTACGGCCGGCCCGACCTTGCCTTGACCCTCGGGGCCATGGCACGCGGCGCACTTTGCCTTGTAAGTGGCTGCTCCATCAGCGGCAAATGCCGGCATAGCGATCGAAACTGCCAGCGTGAGGATGACAAACAGAACAATCAATTTGGTGAGTCTCATCGGTTTCTCCTTCGTGGTTAGAAAATAGGCCTGCAATGAACGGGGCCCAAAAGAACCGAAAATTGTAGCGCTGGGCGTCGAGACCGAATGTGATCTCGCGCACACGATTTTCGCAACGATGTCAGAACGGGAAGATTGCCTAGCCGGTAAGATCCGCCAGGATGTAGATCTGCATGTCGTTGGGTTTGGAGCGAATAAGGTAGAACGTGCCCCACGCGAGGTGGGAGAGTGGGCACCGATTAACGGGACGTAATTTCCAATGGCGCGAGTTTTGCGGCAGCGGCTTCCTGCTGACTTATCGTCCCGCGCTGAGCCATTGCCTCGATCACGGCGTTGCGTCTCTCGATTGCATGGTCCGGATGGTTCTTTGGAGAGAAACGGCTGGGATTCCGGGGCAATCCAGCCAGCAATGCCGCTTGTGCTAGCGACAGGTCACTGGTTTGCTTTCCGAAGTATGTCTCCGAGGCATTTTCTACGCCATAGATTCCCGGGCCGAAGTACGCACGATTCAAATAGATGGTCAAAATCTGGTCGTTGCTAAAGTGCCGTTCCAACTGAATCGCTGTGCGCAACTCGCCGAATTCTCGCTTGACCATTGAGCCGTTATATTCGCAGAACATCTGACGGGCCAACTGAACGCTGTAAATCCCATATCTGGGGCCGCGGTCTTCAGAGTAAGCACGGCTCAGGGAACTCCAAAGGACTCCACGCGGATCCAAATCTCCCTCAGATGCCAGCATGGCCGAGCGCAGCTTTTCGGTACCAGCAGCCGGAATCGCGAGGATCTGGGCAGAGTTGTTACAGACGCTTGTTGAGATTGTCACAGGTCTCTCTGGTGCGAATGCTGCCAGGGAGTGGACATCAGGCAGGTCGGCCTTGTACAAGTAAAGCCAACCTAGGAGAATTCCGGCACAGACGACGGCCAGCAGAACTACCGCCGTGAGAACCCTCAGAAGCCACATAAGGATCTTGCGAAAAGCAGTCACGAGTCCCTCGTAGAAGGAACTAGAGTGCTCGCCTGCATAGGCGTCGAACAGAAGACTTATCTTGCGACGGGAATATTCAGAATCATTCCTGGCCGGATCACCGCAATGTTGCGGTTGTCGCGCTTGAGTGCCGCGACGGTCGTGCGGTAGGCGTTGGCAATCGAATAGAGAGTCTCGCCGGATCTCACTTTGTGATGAACCACCGAAATTTCTGACTTTTCGGTTTCCAGGCGCTCGACCTCCGAAGATTTGGTCGCCGGCGGCTTGGTAGTAGCCGTTTCCGTCTTGGGCATAGTCTGAGGCGGAGCCTGCTTCGATTTGCTGTGGGAAGAGGCGACCTCAGCATCATGTGCACTCGGCGAAATCGGCAGGTGCAGTGCTAGAACTCGACGTCCGGCCAGGCTGTTGCCACGCAGACCGTTCCAGCGGCGAAGTTGCTGCGCAGAAATGCCGAAGTTATCGGCGACGGTCTCGACGGTGTCTCCCTTATGGACTTTGTAGCGGGTGATGCGGCGCGCGTAGGTCGCCTTCTCGCTATCGGGATGCTTGCCGGGAGCCACCGGAATTACCAGCTTCGCATCAGTCTCAAGCCCGCCGCCGTCAAGATGATTGACTTCGCTGATCGACTTGATCGTGGTGTGGTACGAGCGTGCCAGCGAAGCCAGCGTATCTCCCTGGTGAACCGTGTGATAACGCCACCAAAGGCGCATATCCGGCGGAACCGAGGCGATCGCGGTCTCGTACTGATCTTTCGTTCCTACAGGCAAGTGAAGCTGAAACTTGCCATCACGCGGCGTGGTCAGGCGTAACAGACTGGGGTTCAGATCCTGCAGATCACTCACCGTCGAGTTTACGGTTTCCGCCACCAGTCGCAGATCGACAGGGTAATTGATCGCGACGCTGTCGTATGCGTCCGGCTTTTGCATAACCACGTCATCCAACCCATACTGCGACGGATTCTTCGCCATGATGGTCACAGCGAGAATGATCGGCACGTAGTTGCGAGTCTCTTTGGGCAGGACGTTCCGGCGGTAGAGTTCCCAGAAATCGGCATAGCCGGTACGTTTCACCGCAGCCTGCACCGTACCTGGACCGGAATTATACGCAGCCATCGCGAGATACCAGTCGCCAAACTGGTTGTAGAGATCTTTCAGGTGCCGAGCGGCGGCATGGGTAGATTTCTCGGGATCCTGCCGGTCATCGACCCACATATTGTGATGTAGTCCGTAGCCGATACCGCGCCCGGCCATGAACTGCCAAATGCCGCGAGCCCCCGCGCGGGAAACGGCGAGCGCGTGGAATCCGGACTCGGCCTGCGCCAGATAGATCAGATCCTGCGGAACGCCTTCCTGCTTCAAGATCGGCAACATCATGTCGCGATAGCGCCCAGAGCGCGCCAAGGCCCGCACGAAGACGTCGCGTCCGTGGCCTGAGAAGTAGGCGATGTATCCGGCGACCTGATCGGTCATCATCAGCGGCAGGTCGGAATGTGTCTTTAGCAGCTCGGCTTCGGCTTTAGCTTTGGTGCTTGCGTCTGCAGTCGGAGCGATGCCGCTGGTCTCATCGATCGGAGCCGGCTCCGATTTCTGCTGTTCCTGTGCCGTCTCCGAATCGCCCGACGTTCCGCCCGGATAAACCTGATTTACGCCCTGGACAATGCGATCAAATTCTTTCTCGAGGCGGTCATCTGAGCGAACATCGAGTTTGCTATCGAGCAGCGAATTTAGAGCCTGATCGAAATCCTGCTTTGCCTGCTCCGTGTTTCCAGCGTGGTAATTGAACAATCCTGCCTGGTAATGCTGTTCGGCCTGGTCAATGAGTTCACCGACGGCATCTGCTGCCGGCGGCGTGAGTGGCGGAGCAGGTTGCACCGCAGCTGCAGGCTGAACCGGTTCATCTTTTTTTGATTCCGTCGAAGAATTTTGCGCGGCCTGCGCGGACGCTGCCGGAGTCGGCAAAGATTTCTGTTTGATTGCAGGAGGCTGAGCCACAGCATTCTGCGCCACAGGATGGTGGTTCGAGCAAGCGCAAACAGCCAGAATGCAGCTGGCGATTAAAGCGCTCCGAACATGAGGACTAAGAAATCGCATCGGTCGCTACAAAAACTGCGGCAGGCCTCTTGGAGTGTGAAAGTACGGTGAATTCTACCAAAAATCGTACCTGCCGAGGTTGGCCCCGGTCAATCGCCCTTATCGAGGTATGCGGTTACTTTCGGCATCCGTCCTAGCGGCCGGACGTAAGGGCAAAAACACAGACTTGCTGTCTGATGCCAGACTAATGAGCCGGGTTGGAAGAACAAAGGCCAAAAAGGGCCCGGCGGAGGGGGCGGGGTGAACCAAGGGGACAGGCACTCGGGTCGCCAAGGGCATCTACCTGCGACCTGAAAACTTGTTAGACTAGGCGCAAGCTAGCATCCCTACGTTCCGTTCGTCGAAGAAAATGACAAACGAAGCTTCTTACCCTTTTGGTAGCAGCTTTGGCTCATGGCAGTCCGAGGTTCAGGCCGCAGTAGACGAGACCCGGAGCGAGAAATTGCTTGAGCGCGTTCATGCCGCGGAGATCGCGATTTTCAACCGTCTGCAAGAACTCGCTAAAAAAGCCGGCGCTCCTTCTTCTCATCAGGCTGAGCGTGAAGCTCTGGCCACGGCCCTGGAAACACTCCGAGTGATCAAGCGCGATCGATTGGGTTTTCCGGACTGGACGAAGAAATAACTAGGCGGCATGGTCCAGCAGAAGTCGCCGCGAGCGCTCGATCAGAAGTGCTACTGCATCTGATTTTGGAAGGACGGCCGATGCCCCCGCCGCCAGCGCCTCCTTTTCGACATATGGATCAATGTGCGCCGAGTAGAGAATAATGGGCACTTCCGGCATAAGCTTCCTGAGGATTCGCGTTGCGACCAAGCCGTTCATCACCGGCATCGACAAATCCGTCACGATGAGCGCTGGCTTCAAATCCATGGCCTTATCAATGGCCTGCCGACCGTTTTCCGCTTCGCCACATACCTCAAAATCCCCCTCGCGCGTGAAGAGTTCGCAAATGACCTTGCGGATGGTTGGGCTGTCATCGACGATCAGCACTGACCAGACGGTCATGCGCTCCCTCCGATGAGCCGTCGGCACCCGGCTTCCGGCTGCTACGCGATGAGACACCCATTCCATAGCGCGGCAAAGTAAGTGGCATTAAAATACGTTAACAACCTTCAAAGGCACCCGAAATCGGGAAAATCCTTCAGCGGAAAAGCAATATACAGTGGCAGGCCGTAACTCTCTGAGGCGGTCGCCACAGTATCGGTGTCGATGTCGCTGATGAAGTCAAAACACTCATCGTTACGCTCGTTTATGGCCTTGGCTTGTCGCCCAGTTGCTGTTCTCTCCGCTCGAGCAGTTCATTGAGTTCGTTGATGAGCTGCTGGAATCGGACGTGGTCTTTCTCTTTCTCGATCAGGGCGCACAATTCGTACATGCGGTCACGTTCCTCCGGTTTCATGTCACATGGGATGTCGCTTGGCGAATCTAAGGTTTATGCCTGAGACCGCGTATTTCCCACAGGGAAGAACCGTAAGGGAGCCTTAAGCGCTCGTTCCACCGAGCTGAAGGGCATTTCAGCTGCGCAGGAAAGCGACCCTTCCTATATCACACGCGCGAGTAGTCCGGCCGCCAGTTTTTGATCGATTTCTTGATGTCCTTGCGCGAAAGCTTTTCTTTGAGACAGCGGTCGACGAGCGCCGGAATCTCGGCGTCAGAAGCGAAACGCAGGCCAACCAGTTGCCCCTCGGTGAGCTCCGGAATCCGCGAGCGGAGCGGCTCTTGCAGTAATTGCATCAGCCGCAGTCGCTCTTCGAGACGGATTACGCGATCCTGTACCTTCAGCGCATAGAGGCGGGTCTTGAAGACCAGAACGAGCAGAGCGACCGCCAAGAGAATAAGCAGAAAAGAATGAATGTTGCCGTACATGCCGCTTCGGCGCAGGTGACTGAAGAAATGAATCAGCGCCATGATCACGGCAATACTGAAGATCGGAATCAGAAAGAAATGAAAGAGGGGATCGAACCGCGTGTGATTGGCGAAAGTCTGGGGCTTTTCGGCCATAGAGGCTCCTTATTGTCATCCTGATGGCGCCTGTTTTGGCGCCGGAGGACCCATGCACTCTGGCTGCCGCACCTGTGCAGACCGGGATTGCATAGGTCCTCCGGCCTGCACAGAGCGCAGGCCATCAGGATGACAAGGGATTTTCGGAACCGGAAAGTTTAGCAGACGAGAGAAATAGAAGAAGGTCCAGAACAGGGTGAGTTCCGGACCTTCTTGGTTTTGCAAAATCAATGCTGCTACGACGCTACTTGCTGCCCGCGACCAGAATCTCTTCGCTGGGTGTGTTCTGCGCGCTCAGCTCGGCTTCCAGTTTGCCGGGTGCGAATGCATACACGTTGTCAGAACCCTCCACCTTCAGCGATTTCAGGACATGGCGGTTTCCATACTTGTGGAATACCAGGTATTCTCCGGTGCGCGCTGAGGCTTTATCCCCAGAGGTTGTTGCGAAGACGTTCAGCTTTGCATCCACGTTGCGGATGGCCAGGACTCGTCCCGACAGGTCGGCGCGCTGTAGGATAATTTCTCCACTCGGAACGGCGGTGTTACCCACCACGAAGCTAAACGGTACCTGGACCGCGATTCGGTCGGTTTGCGTCATTTGTGCGGCTGCGAGTGCTGGAAGGATAAGCAGCCCTAGAACGGAAATCCATTTTGTGCACTTCATCGATCACCTCCAAAGTGAAACGATCTTGCCCCGGAACTCGTAGCAGGTCCATGGAGGCAAAATGAATTGATCTGAATTAATCTGAAGAAACAAATGTGATCGGAACTCTTGACACTTGGAGCGCATCAACCCAAGAATTAGCGAACGAAGCGCGGGTATGTCAGAGAAACGGATGCGGTTCGGTGAATTCGAATTGGACTTTGGGCACTTCCTGCTATACCGCGGTGGGTCGCCGGTTCGCCTTGAGACTCTTCCTCTGCAGTTACTGATGTTTCTGGTGGATCACAGGCGGCAATTAGTCACGCGCGAGCAGATTGCGAACGAGTTGTGGGGACAGGGTGTCTTTGTCGATGTCGATCAGGGTATTAATACGGCAATCCGAAAAATACGGATTGCGCTTGCAGACAACTCGGCGAAACCGAAACTTCTCCAGACAGTTGTTGGACGTGGTTATCGTTTTGTCGCGGACTGCGAGGAGCAAGAGGCCGAGATTAAATTCACGGCGGAGGAGTTGGGGCGAGCCGTAATGGCAGCTGCCGGGCTGCATCCGGAAGAGCCGAAGCAATGATGGTGTGCTCCGGAGCGCTGCAGGCAAATAACAGACTCCTGGCCCTCAACTCGGAAATGACAAAGCCCCGGCGACAGGGCCAGGCACTTTCATAGACTCTGCGGCACTACCAGAACTACAGACCGCCGGAATCCATCCTTTTGCGTGTAGAATCCAAAGTCCCATGAAAGCCATACTCGTTAAGCAAACCGGTGGGCCCGAGGTGATGGAACTGGTTGATCTCCCGGTTCCGGAGCCTAAGGCGAATGAGGCGGTCGTCAAGCTCGCTGCCTCGGGCGTGAACTTTATCGACGTCTACTTCCGTGAAGGCCGATATAAGGCGGCAGTGCCTTTTATCCCGGGCCAGGAGGGCGCCGGGACGGTGTCCGCAATCGGCAAAGATGTGAAGTCAGTGAAGCCCGGGGACCGCGTCGCATGGACGGCAACCCTCGGATGCTATGCCGAATACGCGGCCGTCGCGGCCGATCGGCTGGTGACGATTCCACAGGGCGTGAGCGATCAGCAGGCTGCAGCGACCATGCTGCAAGGCATGACCGCCCACTACTTGCTGTACGACACGTATCCGCTGAAGAAAGGTGAGACCGCGCTGGTACACGCAGGCGCGGGAGGCGTAGGACTGCTGCTGGTACAAATGGCGCACAACATCGGCGCCCGCGTCATCGCGACCGTTTCGACCGAACAGAAAGCCAAACTGGCGCGTGATGCAGGAGCAGACGATATCATTCTTTACTCACAAACAGATTTCGAAGCTGAAACGAAGAAGATTATGGGAGGCAAGGGCGTTGACGTCGTTTACGATTCCGTCGGCAAAAGCACGTTTGAGAAAGGGCTGAACCTGCTGCGTCCGAGAGGAATGATGGCGTTGTTCGGAGGATCGAGCGGCGCCGTGGCTCCCTTTGATCCGATTATTTTGACTCAAAAGGGTTCGCTCTTCCTGACGCGCCCTTCGCTGGGAAATTACATTGCCACTCGCGACGAGTTGGTGGCGCGATCGAGTGCCGTGTTCAGCATGATCGCCGCGGGCAAGCTCAAGTTGCGGATTGAGCATACGTATCCGCTTGCTGATGCGCAGCGGGCGCACCGGGAGTTGGAAGGAAGGAAGACGACGGGAAAGCTGCTGCTGATTCCGTAGCTTTGATGCAGTTGCGCTGCATATTTTCGTGAACGCCTCACCGATTGCAGTAGCACTGCACGTTTCTTGTAAGGTCCCTCGGACGGCTTTTCGCCCTCCTGAGGATGAGAGGGGTATTTCGGGTCGATACCAATTATGAAAGCGATTCGTGTCCAGCATACGGGCGGGCCGGAGGTGATGGAACTGGTCGAGGTTCCGGCTCCGCAGCCAAAGGGATCCGAAGCAGTGGTGAAAGTCAACGTTGCGGGTGTGAATTCGATCGACAGCCAGTTCCGCGAAGGGCGGCTGCGCACCCCCTTGCCATTTATCCCGGGACAGGAAGGGGCTGGGGTTGTCACCGCGGTGGGTCCGCAGGCAAAGACCGTCAAAGCTGGAGATCGAGTTGCCTGGAGCGGAACGCTTGGATCTTATGCCGAGTATGTAGCCGCACCGGAAGAGCATCTTGTGCCCGTGCCTGCAGCCATCAACGACGAACAAGCGACTGCCGCGATGGTTCACGGGCTTACCGCGCATTATCTGGTCAACGACGCACACAAACTGAAGCCCGGCGAGACTGCACTAGTGCATGCTGCGGCGGGCGGTGTTGGATTGTTGGTCGTGCAGATGGCGCACGCAATCGGGGCGCGAGTGATTGGTACCGTCTCGAGTGACGAGAAGGCACAATCTGCCCGCGAAGCCGGGGCCGATGAAGTGATCGTTTTCACAAAACAGGATTTCGAATCGGAAGCGAAGCGCTACACTGGCGCTAAAGGCGTCGATGTAGTCTACGACGGCGTTGGCAAGGCGACTTTCGAGAAGAATCTGAACGTCATGCGGCTGCGCGGCATGCTCGTCCTTTACGGAATGTCGAGCGGCGCGGTGCCCCCGGTAGACCCGGCCAAGCTATCGGAAAAAGGATCTCTCTACATGGCGCGTACGACGCTCGCACACTTCACCGCCACGCGCGAGGAATTGCTGTCCCGCGCCAGCGATCTTTTCAAATTGATTACGGAAGGAAAGCTGCACATGCGGATCGGGAAAAAGTATCCGCTGGCCGAGGCCGCACAAGCCCACCGCGACTTGGAAGGCCGGCATCTCACTGGAAAGCTGCTGCTGATCCCGTAATAGTGTGGAGTCGCGGGTGCGCCCTGCTCGCGAAAGTGGTGGAATCAGCCTTTCGTTTCACAACAATTTGAGGGCAGGAAAATCTCGCTCGTATCGAGCCGGATCCAAAGTAAAAAGGCTATCCGCACGAAGCAGCGCGTGTGCAGCGATTATGAAGTCGGGCAGTAATCGTTTTGGTGGGGTACTTCCCGAACGGCGTCTCCTTTGAGCATAGGCTGTGAAAGCTTCCGCCGCTTTGCGCCAAACTGCTTCGTCCAGAAGAAACTCCACTGTGATGTCGGCTTCCGCGAGCAACTTGTCAACCAGTCCGGGTGACATCAGCGGATGTGCACGAAGTTCTACATAGACAGGGGCACAAATCACTATGCCACCCTGAGCCCGCGCCTTTACCAATTGCTGCTTAACTTGAGGTGCCGAGGTCTCGGCCGACCAGAGGGAAGATAAGATGTTGGAGTCTAGAGCCGTTTTCATTGCTCATTCTTCGTCGCGACGCATGTCGTCGATCCATGCCTTAATTCCCGTTTCGCCGCCGGGAAACGGACCGAGAATTCCCATTTGCTTTTCGAACGGGTCCGGGTTATCGCGAGAGGGGCGGATGGTGGTTCGATCTCCCTCAATCACAAAATCGATCCGGTCTCCGGCCACTACACCAAGACGATTCCTAATTTCTTGAGGAATCGTGACTTGCCCCTTGGAGCTAAGGGAACTGGAATACTTATGCTTTACCATTGTTCTTTACAGTAAGAGTAGCATTCCTTACCACATCAGTCAACTTGCCTCGGTCCGAGGAAACTTCAATTAGAAG
>Ga0209060_10001542_pt1 | contig 24818 bp, 15 predicted proteins | sample Coa_R1_8_FD_187155 | JGI IMG/M metagenome (GOLD analysis project Ga0209060, IMG submission 187155) | Surface soil microbial communities from Centralia Pennsylvania, which are recovering from an underground coalmine fire - Coalmine... | ecosystem: Environmental > Terrestrial > Soil >...
CCCCATCGCCCAGCGTGTCCAGCCTGACTGCCGACATTCTCCGCCGGACACTGAAACCCTATCCGCCCTCGCTCCAGCAGGAAGCCGAGCCGTTGCTCAATCGCCTGGAGGCGGATAGCCGCACCCAGGCCGCTCGCTTGGCCGAGCTGGAGGCTCGCTTAGGACCGGGCGATGCTCGGCGAGGCGAGCAAGTCTTTCTGAGCAGCAAGGCATCTTGCACCGCTTGCCATGCTGTACACGGGCAAGGCGCCCACATCGGCCCTGAGCTGAGCAAGATCGGCGCGATCCGTGCGCGGCGGGATTTGCTAGAATCAATCGTCTTTCCCAGTGCAACCATCGTCCGCGGCTACGAGCCGTACGTGGTGACGACCCGCGATGGCCGATTTTTTAGCGGGCTCATTGCCCGTGAGACGCCCGATGCCGTCTTTCTGATCACGCCGGACCGGGCCGAGATTCGGCTGTCACGCTCGGCCATCGACACCATCGACCAGGGGCGCGTCTCCATCATGCCGCAGGGATTGGACACCCAGCTGACGCATCAGGAGCTGGCCGACGTGCTCGCCTTCCTCCAATCGCTTCGTTAGCGCCGCATTCGGCTTGGTCTGTTTCTCATCCAAGTGCCGTCTCGGCCCATCAGGCGGTTGCTCGATCGGCGGCTGGCTCGCTAACCGATGCCAGTGAACCGCGCCTCGGGCGAGACCGGGCGGTCCCGAGCGAAGGCATCGTTGCGGTGAACGCAGGCTCCGTGCCTGCCTTCGCCAACGCGGCCGGATGCGTTGCGCCGACAGTTCCCTCGGTATCCGCCGTGGTGGGGCTTTTCGTTAGGGATGTACAGGATACACAGGCGTAGGTCGCGGCTGCGGTGCGTGGCCACGTGGATCGTCTGGAATCATCCGTGGATCGCCATAACTGTGTTTGCCCGAATCATCCCAATACTTGGCGGTTTCCGCCACCGCCTCAGATAGCGATTGGCCAACCGGCTGCATCACATCCAGGTTTGCCGTATCTTCGCATACTTGCTTTTCTTTATACTCCTTGTCGTGCTCAGCCACTGCTGCCTGAATTGCAATCCTTTTTCCCGTGTGATTTGCCCAATACTCCAAGTCCAGAACATGCTCCATTTCTCTTGCTTTCACCCAGGGCATATAGTCTGGAAAGCCTCTTTGATACGTGATGGTGATCACCAATGTGATCGAGATATGCGTAAATTGGAATTTCCCCGTAGCTTCGTTGCAAGTGCACTGCGATTGACCATCCACCCGCGCCTCGGTATCGGCAAATTCTTGGCCATGGGTCTTATTGGCCCACTTCGGGATCTTCGTGGTGCTCCAGCTGACGAGGGACATGCCCAGCGGATCGAGCCCCATAGTGGGTTGTGAGTTTTCGTACGCATAGGAACTCATCCCATCGGGATATCCCAGCGGGTCCTGCTGGATCCACCGGCCAAGGGTAGGCGAATAATCGCGGTTGCGGAAGTTGTAGAGTCCGTTCACGGGGTCGAGCCGACCACCTTGGTGCAAATAGATCCAGTCTACGGAACTGTTGCTGCTCGATGACCAATCGGGTGTCAAGAAACTCGCCTGGCCATAAGGATCGTAGATATAGCGCTCCTGGACAGCTCCCTTCACATCCGCGACCGCAGTGACATTCCAGTTGGCGTCCTGCTGCACGTACAGCCGCGTCCCATCGCTGGTGTCCCGTTCCACGAGCGCGTCCGTGTATACTTGGCTCCAGACGTATTGCGCCTGCATCATGCCGCCCGCCTGTTCTTCCACGACCTGCCAGTTCTTCGAGAAGTACAGGTCTAGGGTAGCCGCCCTTGTCTCAGTGATACGCCGACCCAGGGCATCATAGGTGTAGGCGGACAGCGGGTTGCCGTTGCCGTCCTGCACGCGGACGAGCCGGTTCCAGGCGTCGTAAACCAAGAGATTGCCGTTTTGGTCGGTGATGGTATTACCATTGTTGTCGTAACCCGGCGTCGCCATTCCGGAGATCGAAGTGATCTGGTTCTGGGCGTTGGCCGTCCGGTTCTGATCGAGGCCGTCGGTCGTTACCTTCTCCCAGTTGCCCAACGCATCCAAGGTCCAGCTCTGGCTGTGACTGAGCGTGTCGATAGAATCCTTGGAGCCATCTAGTGTGCCGCGGCTGAAAGCGAGCAACCGGTTCAAGCTGTCGTAGCCATTGCCCGAGCCATTGGCGTGGTACAGTTCACCGAAAGCGGGATTGACCTGGTTATCCCGGTACAGAGGGTTGCCATCCGCATCATAGCCGTAGGTGAAATCGTCCGTCGGTGTGCCCGTGTTCGTGTCGAGCCACAGCTGGTCCACCACCCGGCCGAAGCGGTCCAGGCCCGTGTACTGGTCGCCGGCGTCGCCGGTCGGTCCCCCAGACTGCTGGATGTAGGTCAGGTCCACGCCCGATTGCGGGTGCGCCCGCTCGACGACGGTGCTCAAGCCCAGGTAGCTGTACGCCTCCAGGATCTCGGTGCTATCCGAGATCGAACTCAATCGACTGATGGCATCGTCCACGCCGGGAGCGTAGTTGCAGGAAATGACCCGTCCGTTCGGATAGGTCATACTGATCATGCGGCTGTTGTTAACACCACCGGCCATTTCGCTGTAAGCGTATTGCACCTTGGGCGTGCTGGCCGGGTCTACCGTGCCGGTATGGGATTGGTATTCGGTGCTGAGTTGCCCCAGGCCGTTGTAGATCTGCATTACCTGGTTGACGATGTTACCGCCACTGGCCGCATCATAACTGGTATACAAGTACGGCCGACCGCCCGTATCGTAGGCAGTTTCCAGTCGTCGAATGTTTCCGTCGACGCCAGATCCTAGCGCCGTCACCGCATCGGCGGTCTGCCTGCCGAGCACGTCGTAGCTGTAGCTATGGGCACTGCCATTACGGTCCGTCTTGGTGAGCATCTCCCCCTGGATGTCGTAGGTATACGTCTCCACGTTCGGAAGGCCGTTGTCGGGGTAGATGATTGCGGCCAGCAGGTCGTTGGAGTTGATCAAACCGGTGACACCGTACACGTATTGGGTGGTCTGGGTCACACCGTTGGGCAGCATGGCTGTTTCGGTCAGGACGTGATCATCGCCGTCGTAACTGTAAGCGGTAGTTTGATTGGTCGAATCAGTGGGCGTGCCGTCGCCGCCGTACGCTGCGATGGACTGCGTCGTGCGACCCAAAAGATCGTAACTGGTCCGGGTAACGAGGCCGCGCGGATCGATGACGTCCAGGATGCGCCCGCCACTGTCATAGTCGGTGTGCTTGATCAGAACGGTATCCGAGCCGGTGGGAACCGCGTCGGGACGGACGTACGGTGTGCCGCCGTTCGTACCGAGATTCACCTGGTCGGTCAGACGATTGGCGGCGTCGTAGTAACTGGCCTGGTACGAGACCCGCGCTTTGGGGCTGTTATTCGGATCGCCCAGCGAACCCGTCGCCGTCTCATCATGAAAGCGCTGGCGCGTGATCATCAGGATCGGATTGTTGTCGGCGTCATACTCGGTCTCGGACTGCTGCAAGATATTATTGTTGGCCACCGAGCCAGCGTCGCTCCAGCCAGTATCGCCCTGGCCGTCGGTAGCGTAGGTCGCCACCAACATACCGGCACCATCGTAATGGTACTTGGTCACTGCACCATCGGGGTCCGACTCTTCGAGCGTGTTGCCCCGGTGGTCGAAGAAATTGTTCGTTGTCAGCGCGCTCACCGACAGCGTGCCATTGGTTTGGTCCACGTCGTAGCTGTTGGTTTGGTAAACCCGGCCTTGGTCGTCGTATGCGGAGGTGGTCAAAGCCCGCAGCAAGTTGGCCGGCGGCCGATCCGGCACACCGTTCGTGATGGTGATGCTGATCCCGTCGCCATCGTACTGCTCACGAGAGATTACCTCATCCAGGTTATCGTACTGCATGTACAGGATCGGCCGGTGGGTCCCATCGTTCTCATTGTCCTGCACGCCTTGTTTGCTGGCCACCAACCGATCCCGCCAATCGTAGAAGTTCTGGGTCACCCGTGGAGCCGCTGCTCCACCGGGGAAATCGGTCTTCTGCGTCAGGTTGCCATCGCCAACGCTGCCGTTGTCGTACACCATGGCGCTGACCTCCACCATGTTGGCGGGGGCCGTGTTGCCTTCGGGGGTCCATTCATCCTCGCCATTGCCGGGCGTATCGTTTGTGCCAATCCAGGTACTGATGACGCGGCCGAGTCCGTCGTACACCGTGTGCTGGATCGTGCCCGTGGGCAGGATGGTTCCCGTCAAACGCCCCTGATCGTCGTAGTCGTAGGCGGTTGCGTAGTAATTCACGCCGGCCGTGCCCAGGTGGGGAACGGTGTCGTACGCTTGACCAGCCAAGGAGAAGTACTGATCCATCTCGATGACTTGGCCACCTGGGCTGGTGAAGTTGCGCGCGAGACTCTGGATGTCTGTGATGGCTTCGGTGCCATCGGGCCGGCCGGCAGCATCGACGTGGGGAACCGCCGACATGGTCAAGGTTTCGGTATAGCTGGGGGAATGACCACGGTCTTCGCGCTGTACCTGCGTCGGCTCGGTAGGCAGATTGATTCCAGCCTGCCAGCCGACATAGGTGCGTATTTCGTGTTCAGGATCGTTGTACACGGTGTAGGTAATGTTGCCGTTGGGGTCGGTCTCGACCGTGGTGCGGCCCAGACCATCCACTTCGTAGGTGGTAACAAGATGCCGGCCGCCGCCGGGCGGAGTCACCCAGCCCGCCGGCAGGTTCTGGAAATCGCTGGTGCGCGTGGTGTCGACATCGACGATCTTTTTGGTGACAGCACCCGTGCCTTGGTCATAGGCTGTGTAAGTCAGGAACCCATTGCCGTCCTGCTGCCAGATGGGCCGGCCGTAAATGTCGTGGACGGTGGTCTCGGTGTCGGCGGCGCCGGGGCCGTTCTGGGCCGCGGAGACGACCGGCTTGCTGACCGTCTTGGATTGCATACGCGCAGTACCCGGGAACCAAGTGTAGGCGTACTGCGTGGTCTCCGCTCCCGTGCCATCCGAATTGCGATAGACCGTGGTCGTCGCCACCGGATAGACGGCGTCCAAAGTACGCGCGGGGAGCATGACCGTTAGGCTGTTATCACTGTTCAAACCGTACGAATTGACAATGGAGGCCGGGGTAGCGCCGAAAGACACCGCCGTGGCCCCGGTCAGCCCGGTACCGATCAGAGTCACTTCCGTGCCTCCGCCCACCGACCCCGATGTCAGGCTTATCGCGGTCACCACCGGATGAATGTTCACGTAGGTGAACTGATCTGCGGGCGAAGTTGCCGAACTGCCGCCTGCGGTCGTCACGGTCACGTCCACCACACCGGCAGCGTGAGCCGGGGCCATCACTTCCAGGGCATTGTCCGACGAATTGAACGTATTGGTAATCGTGGCCGAAGTGCCACCAAAGGACACCGCCGTGGCGTCGGCCAAATTATTTCCGATGAGCGTTACCATCGTTGCAGCGCTCCCCGAAGTGGCACTGAGTCCCGTCACCACGGGCGCGGGAGGCACCATATAGGTGAACTGATCCGCGGCATTCGTTGCCGAGGTGCCGGCTGGCGTCGTTACAGTTACATTCACCATGCCTGCTGCTTGTGCCGGAACCTTGGCAACGAGAACGTTGTCCGAATAGACCGTGGCATAGGTCGTGATGCTGCCGAAGGAGATGGTCGTCGCTCCAGTGAAGCCCGTGCCCAGAATGTAAAGATTGGTACCGCCGCCGACGCTTCCCGAGGAGATACTGAGCGCTGTCACGACAGGGGGGGAAGGAGGAACATAGGTGAATTGATCGACCGGTGTAGTGGCCGACGTGCCGCTGGGCGTGGTTACGGTGACATCTACCACTCCCGCCGCATGTGCCGGGACGGCTGCCGAGATCGTGTTGTCTGAAATTGCGTAGAAATAGCTGGCCCGGGTGCTGCCGAAGTAAACTGCCGTGGCATCGGTAAAGCTGGTGCCGATGATGGTCACCGTCAAACCACCCGGGGTAATGCCGGAGGTCACATCGAGGCCGGTTACCACCGGTCCGGGTCCGTTCGTGCTGAGGTTCGTTACGTAAGTGAATTGATCCGCTCCAGACGCCGGCGAGGTCCCGCCGGGCGTCGTGACAGTCACATCCACCACCCCTGCGACATGCGGTGGAACTTGCACGGAGATTTGGTTCGTGGAGGTAACATAAAAGTTTGGAGCGGGCGTGCTGCCGAAGGAAACCGCCGTGGCGCCACGGAAGTCGTCTCCGACGATGGTCACGGAACTCCCGCCCTGAATCAAACCCTGCGCCGGAGCGGTGCCCCGCACCGTCGGTGGGGGGGGGGTCGTGTAGGTGAACCGATCGGCCGGCGTCGTGGCCGAAGTCCCGCCCGGGGTCGTAACCGTCACGTCCACGATTCCTGCGGCATGCGCCGGAACGGCATAGACCGAGAGGGCGTTGTCCGAAAGGACGCCCGGGAAGACGGTGTTGCCGCCAAAGGAGACAGACGTCGCCCCCGTGAAGCCGCTCCCGATAATGGTCAGCGTGTCGCCCCCACCGCTTGAGCTGGATCCGAGGCTTAGCCCTGTCACCACGGGCAAGGGGGGTGGCGTGTAGGTGAATCGGTCTGCCGGTGTGGTGGGAGTCGTACCTGCCGGTGTGGTGACCGTCACATCCACCACGCCTACGGCGTGGGCAGGGACTTGGGCGGAGATCTGGTTGTCGGAGATCACGTTCGCGTAAACCAGAGTGCCGCCGAAGGACACGACCGTGGTTCCATTGAACCCGCTGCCGAGGAGAGTGATCGTAGGACCGCCCGCGGCAGTTGCAGACGCCGGGCTCAGGGCGGTTAGTACCGGGGGTTGCGGCTTCTGGTACGTGAATTGATCGGCTACGGAGATGGCCGACGTGCCGCCGGGCGTGGTTACCGTGACATCCAAGGTCCCCGGCGCATGTGAGGGAATGATTGCGTTGATCGCCGTATCGGAGATGTTGCTAAAGTAGGTTGCTGGCGTATCGCCGAAGACTACTCGAGTAGCACCTGTCAGATGGGAGCCGATGATCGTCACCTGACTTCCCGCAGCAGAAGTGGAGCTCGGCCCCAGGCCGGTTATGATCGGCGCGGGCGGGGTGACGTAGGTGTACTGGTCCGCCGGCGTCACGACCGACGTGCCGCCGGTCGTCGTTACCGTCACATTCACAGTGCCTGCCGCTTGGGCCGGCGCCGTGGCGGTGAGCGTCGTGTCAGATACATACTCTACAGCATTGGCCGACACAGAGAGGGAGCCGAAAGATACGGTCGTGCCGAGCGTGAATCCCGTGCCGGTAATGACGACCTTGTCGAGGGCAACGGCAGAATTACCGCCGGCCGTGCTCCCGGCACTTGGGCTTACACCGGTTACCGTGGGCCGAGGTGGAACGAGAACGGTGAATTGATCAACCGGTGTAGTGACCGACGTGCCGCCGGGCGTGGTTACCGTGACATCGACTGTTCCGGTAATACCGGACGGGATGCTGGCGTCGATCATCGTCGAGGACTCGGCATAAAAATTGGGAGAGGGTACGCTCCCAAAGGCAACGTTGGTGATGTTCTTGAAGCCCGTGCCGATGATCAGCACGCTGCCGCTGTGATCATTGCCGCTATAAACGGACGTTGGAGTCAGGCCCGTCACCACCGGGACAGGCCCATCCGTCCCCGTATCCGTCACAAAACTGAATTGGTCAGCCGGTGAGACGGCCGAGGTCCCACCGGGCGTTGTCACCGTCACGTCCACGACACCGACCGCATGGGCGGGTACATACGCGGTGAGCATGGCATCGGAGTCCACGAGGACGAAGGAAGAGAAGGAATCGCCGAAGGAAACCGTAGTCGCGCCCAGGAGTCCGTGGCCAATAATGGTGACTTGGGAGCCCCCGGTTGTGAGCGCTTTCGCCGGCGCGATCCCTGTAATCACCGGCGGAGGAGCGCTGACGTAGGTGAACTGGTCTGCCGAGGAGATCACCGAGGTTCCTGCGGGTGTGATGACCCGGACATCCACCACCCCCGGCGTGTGCGGCTGGGTGTTGAAGGTAAGTGCAGTGTCCGACAGGGGGTGAGGGACCGTGTAATCGGTTCCGCCATACGAAATCGCCGTCGCGCCGGTAAAACCGGTGCCGAGGATGGTCACGGTAGTGCTCCCTACCTGGGAACCCGACGTGACCGTCAGCCCCGTAACTGTCGGGAGCTGCACCGCTCCGTAGTTAAATTGGGTAGCCGGCGAACTGTCCGACGTCCCTCCCGGCGTCACGACCTTGACATCCACCTTACCGCCGGCATGAAGATAGTACTGTGTGCTCGTTTGCAAAATCGGCGTGCCCAACTGTCCCTGCTGGAGCTTGGTGTCCTGGAGGAAGCCGGCTACGCCCCCGGGCGTCGTCGCCGTGGCTGTGGTAGCGGCATAGTAGTCGGTAAGATCAATCTCGCCCTGGCTGTCTTGGAGGTACTGATAGTGGCCGGACACGTTATTGAGCAAGTCCGGCTTGCTCTCGTCGTAGCCGGTCACCGCCGAGGGATTGGCCTGGAGAGTGATCCGGCCGGCCTGATCGTATTGATAAAACGTCTCCCATTTTTGCGTGCTGCCGGGAGCGCCGCTCTCGTACACCTTGAGCATGACCTCGCCATAGCCGTTGCTGTAGACGATATTGCGGCTCACGAAGGTAGGGCTGTTGTCTGGAAGAGTCTCAATGGTGCGGTATTGCCAAGTGTTGTAGTCGCTCCCTTGGGAGGCGCTGAAATAGCTGAATGAGTACGTCCCCTGGCCACCGGTGTCGGCGCAGGAGCAGCTCGTCCCCTGGGCTACTTCCTTGGTCACGCGCCGAGAGGAGTCGTACTCGTAGTAGTTGTCGGCGTAGGGGGCGACTTGCTGGTCGGTCGCGGTGAAGGGATCGCCCACGGATGCAGCCAGCCGGGCGTAGGATTGGGCGTTGAAGACATATTGGAGACCGTCGAACCCTCTCGAATCCAGATAATAGCGGTAATAGCTGGTATCCAGCGCGTTGCCGGTCGCATCGCGAACGGTGGCCGTTTTGAGGTCGTTGGGATTGCCGTGGGTTTCCCCGGTGTTGTAGTAGCTGTAGTCCACCTGGCGAACGATGGTCCAGTTTCCGTCCGCCCCCAGCCGGCGCAGGGTGACGTTAGCCAGGAGCCCCTGATTCACTCCCGAGGACACATAGCTGTAGAGCCATGATTCCGTGGCTGAGGGCTCTTGCTCAGGCGGCGTGCTCCGGACGATCTCGGTCGGCTTGCCATCGGAGGTCCAGCTCGTGACCACCGTCGTATTGCCGTTGGTATCGGTCATGCTCTCGAAGCGTCCGAATCGAGAGCTACCAGGTTGTCCGTGAAAGCCGTAGAAGTGGATCTGATCTCCCGCAGTGTCCGTCAGGAGAAACTCGCCACCCGTGGCCAGCAACTTGTCCTGGGTGAAAAAGCGCGGCGTGGGATTGGTGTCCACATGATCGAAGAATAACGCGTTCGTGCCGTCCAGGATCACAATCACCGTGTTGAATACATTGTCGGTCTCCAGAAACGGCAACTGCGTGTCGACCCAGCCATTGCCATTGTACGTCAGTGGTTGACTGCCATAGGTAGGCAGTGCCACACCGGCATAACCAGCAGTGTTGCTCCAGCTGCGCGTCTGACCCCACGAGGTCCCGAAGCCATCGGAAGTCAGGTCCGTAGTGCTCATGCTGACAGTGCCGTCGAAGTAACGCACTGGGGCACTGGAATCACAGTTGGTCAGGTTGGGATCACCATCGGAGCCCTGGACCGGGCTCCCATCCATGCATTTTCAGGTTGGCGTCGGCGGCGGCCTATCCGATTCCGGCATGTCGGGATGGATATTACCGCCCGGCGTCGTGCCGATGCTGGCCACATGGATCCCCTGTCCAGGAGACATGACATTGCCGGTCGGGTTAGCCGGCGCCGGCATCGCGCTCGCCGTCGCAGGCTTCGTCTGGGTAGTCGAACCTCTTAGCGGTGCGCCCAGGGGAGGGAAGTTGCCAGTGGCCATCGAGCTAGGCGGTTGTGGCATCGCTTCGGGGGAGCTAGCCACTCGCGAGCCACTCTCGCCCCCTCCGGGCATTGGACTGCGCAGTAAGTCGCCTTGATTGGCGTGCTCCATACCCCCTTGCATTGGGGCTCGTGGCTTGCTCGGCGCGGGCCGGGATCCATCGAACGGATTTACCAACCCGCACTGGTATAAGTCGGCATCGGCGAACACTTGTTTTGCTTCAGAAGCCGGAGTTACGTCGGCCGGCTTCAGGGCTGCGGTGGGAGACGTCGGGACCAGCGAGATCGGTGTACGAGTAGCATCCCGTGCATGCGACGCGGTGCCCGAATGGGTATCTCGGCCCACAAGCGGCACTTCGGCCATGGCAAGCGGCGCGATCCGAAGCCCGCGCCCGTCCACGCCCAGGTTCATTCCCCACAACGCCATCCCGGACAGACCAATCATATCGCCCGGCGGCAGACGGCTCTCCAGTTCCTCTAGTGTCAGGCGGTAGATGGCCGGACGGTGGTTAGCCCGTGAGAGAGACGATGCGCAGCCGTTCACAGCCGACTCCTCTAAGAAAGGTAAGATCAGGTAAATAACGCCAAGCCGACGTCCGGTCCGGCGCACCACGAAGGCTGGCAGCGAAGCGATTGATTGTTGGCCGATGCTACCATGCGACCAACCTCATTGCAAACAAAATGCGAAAGCTCTTCTCAGGCGAGAATACGGTGGCCTCCCTTGGGGTTGGCGTCCAAGAACCCCCCTGCGCTGCGGCGGTCAGAAGGGAATACGGAAAAGCAGGTCTGACTGGCCACTTGCTGAAAAAAAGACGGTCCTACGCCTGCCTATGTGCCTTGCCACTCCAGCCGCCTGCTTGCCCATGAGCTTGCTCAATTCGTGCACGCTCACCCGGAGTTTCAGAATCTTCTCAAGGAACTGCAGGCCCATTCATTCGCTTGCTCATTGGCCGAATACCAATTGGTCAGCTCCCTCAAGATCGAACCCGGATCTGAATCCGCACCGGATCGTGCAGCCCATTGTAATTTGGAGGGGCAAACGCTGCCGTTGTTCTATCTGTCGCCCCGACCGCCATTCCGTCCCGCTTCCACAATCCTGCACCCTGCCTGAATCGTCTAACTTGTACAGCTTGTGTAAATCCGACTCGCTGTCCGTTGCGGTCGGCATAAAAGAGGGAACCAGCACGTGTCTTCGCCTGGAAGCGCGCAGACTCAGAATCGGCGCGTCGGATTCGTGTTGCGGAGCCTTTCCCTATGCCTGGAACCCCAGCGCACCTTGCGTTGCGTTCTATTCTGTGCTAAATGCCTAACGGTTGAAATCCAGACGATAGATCGGGAGTCGAGCATGCGCAGTGATCCTATCCATTCCCTGGGAACGATTGGGTGCGGCTTTCTGAAGCGGTTCGTCGAGTATTTCCGATCATCGGACCATGCGGTTCCCCCTCCTCCTTCAGGGAAGCGTCTACAATTGGAGAGTTTGGAGGACCGGCTCGTTCCCTCATTGATGGAAGGTACTCTCCTCGTAGGTACCGGTCCATCCTCGTTTTCCAGCCAGGATCAATCGTCCTTTACGCCCGGCATCATTGCCGTGGATCCCAATACCGGATCACAAATCCGCCTTTCCATGGGCCAATTGCTCGCTCTGCCGACGTACATCGCCCAAGCCCCCAACCAACAGATCTATGTCACGGACCTGAAAGCCTTCGGAACGGGAGCCGTCTTCCGGATCGACCCGAACACCGGCCAGCAAATCGTCGTGGCCAAAGGGGGGTTGCTCGATGGACCCAACGTCTTGGTCTTCCTGAACGGCTACCTTTACGTCGCCGACGAGGGGGATGCGTCCAGCAGGGTGCACAACATCGTCCAGATCGATCCAAACACCGGCCAGCAGCGCTTGATCACCGACGGCAGCAAGGGCGGCTTCACCGTACCGGTCGGCATGGCCCCTGCTCCCGGCGACAACCTTTATGTGGCCGATGAACCCGGGAACGTCCAGGGCGCGGACCCGGGCGCGATTTGGGAGGTCAACCTCGACACCGGGCAACAGACGTTGATCAGTCGGGGCGGGCTCTTCAATCACCCGGTCGATGTGGCCGTGGATGCCAATGGGAATCTGATTGTAGGCAACACCGGCAGCGCCAGCGACAATTACACGGGGAGCATCGTCCAGGTGAACCCACAGACCGGTGTCCAGACCCGGCTGGCTTCGCTCGGCCCGGACACTGGTCTGGACAGCGTTGAGGTGGGGGATGGCGGCACGATCTACGTGGGCGCCATCAGCAATGGCACGACCCCCGGCCAGCTCTTCGCTGTCGATCCTTCCACGGGCAACTGGAGGATCGTCTCCTCGGGCCGCAATCTCAGCCTGACGGAGGGGATTCGGACCTTCCATATCACCGCCACCGGCGCGTCGGTCAATCCACAGAACAGCGCGGGCACTCCCAATCAGCGTTTCGTCGAACAGGTCTATTTCGACTTGCTGCGGCGCTCAGTCGATCCGACCGGGTTGGCGGCGTGGAGTGCGTTACTGGATAAGGGAACCTCCCGTACCCAGGTGGTGGCCGCGATCCAGAATAGCTCCGAGTACCACGCCCTCGTCGTCGGAGATATGTACCAGCTCGTGCTCCAGCGCGCGGCGGACCCATCCGGGCTGGCGACATGGGTCAATTTCCTGAACGCGGGCGGGACGGCCGAGCAACTTGAAGCCGTGTTGCTGGGCTCCGGCGAATTCTTTGCGTCGCACGGCGGCACTACCCAAGAGTTCTTAGCTGCCGTCTACCAGGTCGTTTTGCAACGGCCCATCGACCCGAGCGGCGCTCAATCATGGGGCCAGGCGCTCCAGTCCAATGCCCTCTCCCGCCAGGCCGTCGCTGCGGGCCTGTTGGCGAGCGCCGAATCGAACCGCCTGGAAGTGCAAAGCATGTACACGCAGTTCCTGCATCGGCAGGCCGACCCGGGTGGGCTGGATACATTCACCGCGGCGCTGGAGCGGGGCCTGAGCGATGAACAGCTTGCGCTCCTGCTTCTCAGCTCGGCGGAATATTTCGCCGGCGTGTAAAGGACCGCGCGGTATGCTCCTGCACGGTCCTCTAGACAGGAGCCGCAGCTTCGGTTTATCCTGGTCAGACCCGGTACGAGCTTCTCCTTCCACTCGGCAAACGAGAGACACCGAAGATGCCGCCAAGCCTTTGTCGTTGGGGAATCCTTGGCACTGCCCAGATTGCGCGCAAAAATTGGCAGGCGATCCGCAATGCGACCAACGCCACACTGGTTGCCGTCGCCAGCCGGGACCGAGCGCGCGCGAGCAAGTTTATTGAGGAATGCCAGGCGAACGTCTCTTTTCCGATCGTGCCGATTCCTTGTGGGGGTTACCAGGAACTACTTCAGCGCAACGACATCGATGCTGTGTACGTTCCCTTGCCGACCGGTATTCGCAAGGAGTGGGTCCTTCGTGCTGCCGACGCGGGCAAGCATGTCCTGTGCGAGAAGCCGTGCGGCATCCACGGTGCTGATGTCCAGGCCATGCTCGAAGCCTGCCAACGGAACCGGGTCCAGTTCATGGATGGCGTCATGTTCATGCATAGCCAACGGCTCGCCCTGCTCCGCCGTACGCTGGATGATCGCGAGTCGGTCGGCACGATTGTGCGGATTGCCAGCCAGTTCAGCTTCAAAGGATCGGAGGAATTCTTCGTCCGCAACATCCGTGTCCGGAACGACCTGGAACCGCTGGGCTGCCTGGGCGACCTGGGATGGTACAACATCCGGTTTTCTTTGTGGGTCCTGAACGATCAACTTCCCGAGCGCGTCACCGGCCGAATTCTTGCGCAACAGGGTTCCGGCAAGGACGGCGTCCCAACGGAATTCTCCGGAGAATTGTTCTTCGTCGGTGGTGCGAGCGCCTCATTTTACTGTTCGTTTCGCAGTGAAAACCACCAATGGGCGTATGTGAACGGGGACCGCGGCTATGTGCACCTGGCCGATTTCGTATTGCCTTTTTTCGGCTGCGAAGTGGCCTTCGAAGTCAACGCACCGGTCTTCCGCGTAACCGGGTGTGCGTTTAACATGGAAGACCACTCCCGACGCCTGGTGGTACACGAATACAGCAACGGAACCGCCAACGCACAGGAAACGCGCATGATCGAGACCTTTGCCCGGATCGTCACATCCGGACATCTGGAGCCCAGGTGGGGTGAGCAGGCGCTGAAGACGCAACGCGTCCTCGATGCGTGTTTGCTCTCCGCACGGGAAGGGGGCAAGTGCGTCGCGGTGGCGTAGCGGGGATTTCCTTTCCGATGGCCGCCATTGAGATTTCAGCAAGCCGTTGCAAGTTGGTGGCCAAGCGTGTAAACTGCTGACGCAAGATAGGTCCTTGGGCTTCCGGCGCGGATTTGGATTCGCTTCCCGAATATCGTTTGCTGATGCCAATCCTGCCCGGGCCTTTCTGCACAGGCGTTCGTATCTTCTCCTGGGAGACACATCCATGAATCGTCGTACATTCCTACAGGCCGGCACGGCCGGGCTGATCCTTTCCTCCACGAGCAATTACGCTGCTGAGTTCGCCGATACCAAACCGCAGCGGGTCGGCCTGATCGGCTGCGGCTGGTATGGCAAGTCCGACCTGCTTCGGCTCGTCCAGGTTGCACCGGTCGAAGTCGTCTCGCTGTGTGATGTGGACAAGAAGATGCTGGCCGAGGCGGCCGAGTTGGTGGCCACACGGCAGGTGTCCAAAAAGAAACCCCGCACCTACGGGGATTACCGCCAGATGCTCCAGGAGAAGGATCTCGATATCGTTCTCGTCGGCACGCCGGACCATTGGCACGCGTTGGCCATGATTGCTGCCGTGGAGTCCGGAGCCGACGTGTACGTCCAGAAACCGATCAGTGTCGATGTGGTCGAGGGGCAAGCCATGGTTGCGGCCGCCCGCAAGCATCGGCGAGTCGTCCAGGTCGGCACGCAGCGGCGCAGCACGCCCCACATCGTCGAGGCTCGCGACACCATCGTCAAGGAGGGCAAATTGGGCACGGTTGGCTTGGTCGAGGTGTATTGCTACTACCACATGCGCGCCACCAATAACCCTCCGGACACCGCGCCGCCGGACTACCTCGATTACGAAATGTGGACGGGACCGGCTCCGATGCGGCCTTACAACCGGCTGGTGCACCCGCGGAGTTGGCGGGCGTTCACGGAGTATGGCAACGGGATCATGGGGGATATGTGCATCCACATGTTCGATATGGTCCGCTGGATGCTCGGCCTGGGTTGGCCCAAGCGGATTAGCTCCTCGGGCGGCATTCTGGTTGACAAGAAGAGCAAGGCGAACATCCCCGACACACAGTCGGCCACATTCGACTACGGCGATCTCCAGGTGGTCTGGCAACACCGCAGCTGGGGCGACTCTCCGGATCCGAAGTATCCCTGGGGGGCGACCCTCTATGGCGACAAGGGAACGCTGAAGGTAAGCGTGATGAGTTACGATTTCCTTCCCCAGGGCAGAGGCCAGCCGGTGCACCGCGATGTCGTGTACGAACTGGAACAGTACCCCGAAGACAAGACCGAGAAGGATCTGGAGAAACACGTTGCCCCGGCCAACCGCCGCCACCAGCAGGACTTTTTGCGGGCGATCGCCGCGCGGGGCAAGCCCGTGGCGGACATCGAGGAAGGGTACATCTCGTCGGCCAGCTGCATCCTGGCGAATCTCTCCTTGCGGCTCGGTCGGACGCTCAACTGGGACGCGGAGAACCAGCGCGTCGTGGGAGATGAGGAAGCCAATCGGCAGTTGCGCCGGCCGTACCGCCAACCGTGGGTTCATCCCGAGCCGAAAACGGTGGGATAACCAAGCGATCGGTTGAGCGTCGGTTCGAAGAACCGCGCGGTGCTTCGAACCGACGCTAAACGAGCGAGTCTGACGCTCCCGCCGACAATTCGATGGGTTGGCCGTGGGGGGTGTGGAGATAAGCTTGCCGCCATTCCTCCTTGCGGCGGCGCATATCCGCGGCGGTCACTAGCCTCTTTTCAATACAGAGCCGTTCCAAAGCGCTGAGCCAGTGATGATAGTACTGGGAATGGAGATCCCGGCTGCATGGCGCGGATGCCGAGTGGATCTCTTGGCTCAGGAATGCGGTCCACTCCCTTGTTGAGAACCAGCCCGCTTCCGACAGACGTACCGCCAGAGCGAAAGCGCGGGCCTGCCACGGTTCGTTGAAAACCGGGCCCTCGGCATCGCGCGGCATGGCTGGATAATCCTCGATGGCCACTGGGGAATTGCTCATCCGACGGTCTCCAGATACTCCTCCCACAAATCGACGTAGACCGCGCTGTTGCGGTTGGCGTTCTCGCTCCACAGCTCCGCTGCCTCGAACCGCACGCTGTAAAGATGCCGGCCGACCCGGACTCCCAGGGCGCTGAGGTCCGGGAAAAGATGGGAGCCGTGGTATTCCTGGATCACGCCAACCCGGCCCCGCACAAAGCGGGGCTCACGGGTGTGGCCGAGCGGATGTCGGTTCCGAGCGCGAACTCGCTCGCCGGGCCGAAACCGTGGCGGCGCCTCAGCCGGCATGGTCGCTGGGGCACCCCGGCGCAACATGGGGGCAACTGCCGCTGCTGGGAGGACGTGCTGCCGGTCCTCCGCGCTGGCCGGGCCAGCTGCCTGACCGCACGCCAGCTCGTCGGCCGACACGAGGCCCGTTTCCACCAGCAGCGTTTCCAGACCCGCCAGCCAGCTCTCGTAATAGGTATGCCGCAGATAATCGGCGGGATGTTGGCGTTCGCGTGCAAAACGGAACATGTCGCCATTCCATTTGCCCAGGGCCCGGGCGGCCAAAGCCAGGCCAAACACGCGCCGTTCCCAATCGGCATGAAAAACCGGTTCCTGAGCTTCGGGCTCGGCGTTGATTGGGCCGAAACCATGCATGCCGCCCAGATCATGCGCGCCGTTCATCGGCGTTCTCCAACGTGTGGGGCGAACGAGCTTTTTCGACGCCAATCATGGAGTTTCGGGTCACGAGCCGGGCCAGTTGTTCCTCGCTCCAGCTTTCGGTCCCAGCAGGACGTTCCGGCAAGACCAGATACCGCATTTCCGAGGTGGAATCCCAGACCCGGATCTCCACGTCTTCGCTCAAGTCAGTCCCGAATTCCTTCAGCACGCCCCGCGGATCGGCGACCGCACGGGCACGGTAGGCGGCCGATTTGTACCAAACCGGCGGCAGCCCCAGCACTGGCCAGGGATAACATGAACACAGCGTGCAGACGACGAGGTTATGGACCGTGGCGGAGTTCTCCACCACTTTCATATGTTCACCCTGTCGGCCAGCGTAACCCAAGGTGGCGATGGTTCCGGTTGCGTCCTCCAAGAGCGCTTTCTTGAAGGCCGGGTCGCTCCAGGCGCGGGCCACGACGTGGGCCCCATTGCGCGGTCCAATCTTGGTTTCGTAGGCATCAATAAGCCCGTCGAGAGTTGCTGGATCAACCAGGCCCTTCTCGATCAGGAGCGATTCGAGAGCTTGGACGCGCAACACCAAATCGGAAGGCGGTTCGGTGTGGTCGTGAGAGTGCGGGGAATGATGTCCGCTCAAGACGGCCTCCTTCTGCGGAGCAGTGTAGACAAGCGTCCGCCGGCAGGCAAGAGGCAGGAATCCGTACCGCGTGCTCGGTCTTCCATGCATGATTCCAAACTTCACCATCAGTCGTCGGTATCGCGCTGCTTGAAGACCGGCGCGCGAAACACCCGACAAGACGCCTGGTAAATGCGGTCTTCGCGGCCATCCGTTTGCTCGTGGGACATGGCAACCCTCCGAGAACTCACGGGCGGGATGGGCTTGAAACCGCGACTCAGCCTACAGAGCACCTCAATCATGACAAACTCAAAGTCTTCCACACCGGACCAGATTGGCAACCCCGCCGCATGCCGGGCACTGTAATAGATCACTCGCCAAGCATGGAAGATGCACCAGGCCGGGTCGATGGGACGGGGATCGGCTCCTTGATCGGTCAGGTGGCAGGCAGGGTTAGCCCGGCTACCGGGGCGAGCCCGCCGGTAGGTGCGGTGATACGGAGCCTTTTTCATGGGCGAAGCTCCATCCTCCGATGTCGAGCCGGGGAACCATCTATTGCTTGATGCTGGGGGTAGTCCCGCGCCCGGCTCCACGGAGTGTAAGGGGAACGTGATCCCGACGCCCGGACCATCAATGCGGGGTAGAGCGGCTCGTCCGGTGGGCGAGCCGGACGAGCACGGAAATCATCAACCCGATGGGGATTGGACCCGGCGTACCCGAAGGCAGGCATTGACCGGGAAGAGGAGAAGAAGGCTTGCGAGCTTGAACCACCGGCTCACAAGCCCTATTTGAACTATATCCCATCTTTTTTGAGTGTGCCCCCTTGTCGAAGGGCTTTTTCGGGCTCTTGCGCTGAGTGAGCAACACCGGACGAGATGGGGAACCAGTGCCACGGCGGCCGAGGCGCCGCTCGCCCCGTTGCCGCCAGCGGCCCACTGATGGACAAATAAGGCTTCGTCAAGGCCGCAATTCTCCTTTCTGGGTTGAACAGAAGGCGGCGCAACGACCGCGCTCGTTGGCCTGGCCTGGTGCGCAAGCACAGTAATACCGTAAACCGTGGGGACCAAACCGGAGCTCTAAGGGGAAGGTGCAGATCGGACAGAGGAGATGGAAGTTGCCGAAGACAGGCACTGTGCCAGGGGTCGGAGGGCTTCGCCCCCGTTGCCGTGCCCGTCTTCCCCGGAACACTTGCAAAAGGCGAATCGTTCGAAGTCTCATACCGAAAACGTAGCCGATCGAGGCACCACGTCGCAAGCTCAATTTGCGCTAAAGCCCATCCTTTTAAGCATGTTTCGTCCCGGTTGTATTGGCTCGCCGAGAATTCCTTTTCGGGCCGAACGCCGAAAGGGGCTCCGCATGCGCCGGCAAGGATCCGCAGGGCGGCCTTAGCGATTCAATAGTGTTGCATCACGCACATTTTGCTCGGCGACCTCCCGGCTGATTTTTTTCGCCCGTAGGAGCTGGCGAATCGATTCGTCGAAGCTGATCATGCCGTCATCGCGGCAGGTGAGGAGGTAGTTATCGAGGCTCTCCAGCTTGCCGGTGCGGATGCCGCTGGCAATCGGATATGTGTTCCACAACACCTCGAGTGCCAGATGACGTTTCGCTCCCTTTTCGAGAGCCGGGAGAAGCCGCTGGCTCACAATTGCGCGTAGGCTCATCGCCAGCTGGGCGCGGATATCCCGCTGCACGTCCTGCGGAAACAGGTCGGCATAGCGCGTGATCGCCCCCTTGGCATCGCGGGTATGCAGGCTGGTAAACACCAGATGGCCCGTTTCCGCCGCACTGAGCGCCATCTGGGCGGTTTCGCGATCGCGGATCTCTCCCACGAGGATCACGTCCGGGTCTTGCCGCAAGCCGTACTTGAGACCATCCGCAAAGCTCAACACGTCTGCCCCCACTTCGCGCTGCGTCACCACCGAATTGGCGGCTTTGGGGAAGACATATTCCACCGGCTCTTCCACCGTGATGATCCGGTATCCGCCCGCCTGATTCAGCAGATTGACGATCATAGCCAGCGTCGTGGTCTTCCCCGAGCCAGTGGCGCCGGTCACGATCACCAACCCATCGCGCACAAAAGCCAACTTCTGGGCCAGGGCGTTCGGAAACCCCGCCCACTCAAAGTCCGGGATCGTGCTCGGCACAACGCGCAGGCAGGCCCCAAGCTGCCGTCCCGCGTGGAACAGATTGGCCCGGAAACGGCTAACCCGGCCGTCCACCGTCCAATCGAATGAAAAGTCGATGTTCCTTTGCGATTGGAGCCGGGCAAACGCCTCGGAAGGGGAAAGGGCATCGAGCAAGGCTTGCAGCTTTTCCCCTTCCAGGGGCGGTTCGGGAAGCTCGACCAGGTCCCCATGCAGGCGCAGCACCGGTGGATAACCGGCGATCAGGTGCAAGTCGGAAGCCCCGTCTTCGACGGCCCGGCTTAGCCAGCCGCGCAGCGTTTCGGGTACATGGGAGACATCGCGATTTATTTGGTTCATGTTTGTTTCCCTTTTGGTAAACTGACAACTATGCTCGAGCAAGGAAGGCGTGGCTTTACGCTGATCGAACTCTTGGTGGTGATCGCCATCATCGGCGTCCTGATCGGTTTACTCTTGCCAGCCGTGCAAAAGGTGCGGGAAGCCGCGGCACGCATCCGCTGTCAAAACAATCTCAAGCAGATCGCGTTGGCGATGCACCACTACGTCTCGGTGCACGACCGCTTCCCGCCGGCCTTCAAGGGGGACGGTATGCCCATCGCCTACTTCGCCAGCTGGAGCCCCTTGGCCGAGTTGAACCCGTTCCTCGAACAGACCCCCATCTACAATCAGATGGACCTGAGTCTGCAAACCTACGAATCCACGATTCCCTTCAACATCACGCAGCCAAACCAGTCTGCCGTGCAGCGGACGGTGCCGTTGTTCCTGTGTCCCAGCGATAGGATGCAGCCGGTGACCCTGGGTCCGGCCTACGGTGTTCCAGTCCTGGGGCCGACCAACTACGCTTTCTGCAATGGCACCGGCATGAACGGCGGTTCCCCCTGGGACGCCGACGGAGCCTTCATCGCCAAGCGGACCATGCGCATCGCCGATCTGGCCGACGGCACCAGCAATACGGCGATGATCTCGGAGAGCACTTTGGGAGAGGGGACTGAGTCGGCCTCTGGTCTGCCGCCGGCGCCGCTGGCGACCGTCTACGCCTATCTCAGTGGCCGGCCGCTCAGCGACAATGCCTGTGCTTCGGCGACCATGTGGAACGTCGAACGGCTGCGTGGCTTCATGTGGGCCAGCGGCGAGATCCGCTGCGCATCGTATAACCATTACTATTCGCCGAACGCGCCCCAGGTGGACTGCGTTACCTTTGATGTCCGGCCTGGTGCGACGCGCTATACCGCCATGGGCTGGCGTGCTGCCCGCAGCCGGCACAATGGCGGGGTCAACCTCGCCCTGTGCGACGGTTCCGTGCGATTCGTCGCCGATGCCATTGACCTGACGGTCTGGCGGGCCCTCGCCACACGAGCGGGCGGGGAAGCAATCAACGATTTTTGATAGACGGTCGGTTTGGCGGCGGTTCGTAGAACCGCGCGGTTCCACGAACCGCCGCCAAATCAGCAGCAACCCATATCGTTACGGTGTCAGCAACAGCTGGGACGCCAGGAAGATGCCGGTTGCGAAATCGTCCACATATGCTCCCGTGGTCCCGTCGAAGGCCTTGATCGTACCCTCCGGATCGCTGAAGCTGCCTCCCAAATTGGCCACCAACAGTTGGCCACTGCGATCGAACAGCAAGTCCGACGGAAATTGACCGTCCAGTTTTCCGCCGGCGGGGATGAAATCATCGATGGAAGCCCCGGTCGGGTCATAACGGCGGACGGCACCGAGAAGGAGATCGACAACATACAGGTTGCCATCCGGTCCGAACTGGAGTCCGCTGGGACTGTACAAGCCGCCGCTGCCGGCGGCGACAAAAATGTTCACGTTGGTGCCGTCGAACTGGACAACGGTGGAATCCCCATAGCAGCTCACGTACAGGTTGCCAGCCGAGTCAAACACCAGGCCTGTCGGCTGCGTGATGTTCGTCACGACCGAGTCGATGTACGCGCCGGTGGTGGGATCGTAACGATCGACCGATCCGGAGCCCATTGGAGCGGCCTGCCCGCCGTTGTGGCTCACGTAGAGGTACCCGTCCGGTCCAAAACGCAGACCGGCCGGCAGGTAGCCGCTGGGCAGCGTGATGAACGGCATGACATTCCCGGTGGTGGCGTCGACTTGCACAATGGAATCCGGTGCCCCGGGGACCAACGCTGAAGCCTGGTTGCTGACATAGAGCGTGCTGCCGTCTGGACTGAACGTGATTCCAGCCGGTCCGAGTACGCCATAGGTTCCGCCGGGAGGAACGATCGGCTGCAACGGCGTGCCATCCTCGGCGAAGCGGAGGATCGAACTTTCTATATAGCCGGTGAGGATGACATCGGCGCCCGCCCGGTTCGTGAACCCAGCAAGCATGCTCAATGTGACCGCGGTGGTTACTAGGACCGATCGTCGCATCATTCCCTTCCTCCAGTGCAGTTCCAAGTTTCGTTACATCGGGGTAGGCTCGGACCCACTAGGCTTGGCGAGGAGAGCCATTTTGTCACCTGAGAGATTATAAGAAGATGAGAATGCGGTAGGAGAGGCTTCGGCATCACAAATTGAAAATTAGGAATTGAAAACTTACAGTTGGGGACGAGAATTAGCGCTTTTTCCTCGTTCTCAATTCCGAAGTTCTGGTTCCCAAACTCCGTTAGGGAACGCCAGCGGGGCGAAACGCTCCTTCGCGCCGCGGTGATGCGAAACAGCGTTTCGCGGAGACTCGTTCCCAAACGGAGTTTGGGAACGAGTCGTCAGCGCGTGGTGAGCGCGTGATGAGCCAGTCGTGAAATCCTGGGCAGAGCTACTTCTTTTCCCCGCCAGACTTCTCCACCGCCTTCTTGTACTCCTCCAGGCGGTTTTGCATGTCCTTGTCGTTCTCCAGCGGAGTTCCCTTGGCGAGCTTGATGGCTCGTTCCTGGCATTCCAGCGCCTTGGCGGCATCGCCGTTGAGGAAGTACGCCTTGGCTAGCGTATCCGTGATGTTGGCATCCTTTCCCCTGGTGAGGTCGTCCGCCCGCAGCGCGGCGGCCAGGCCGATTTTCAGCAGCTTCGGATTCTTGTCCTTCTCATCGGTACCGACCGTCAACCAGGCCAGGTTATTGAGCGCGCCGGCGTTATCTTTGAACAGTTTCTCCACGAGCCGTTTTCCGTATTCCTGGGCTTTTTCCGGATCGCCATCTTTCCCTGAGAGAATCTGGTATTTGGGAAGGGCAAGCCTCATCTCCAGATCCGGATCCTCCGTAACCGCGGTATCAATCACGCTCAGCAGCGCCTTCGGGTCGCCGGCCTTGGAGGCCGCTTCCAGTTTGGCGCGCAATTCGTTCATCTTACGGGCCTTTTCCTGCTCGCGCTTGAACTGCGCGGTAGCGACCGCCAGGTCCCACTTCCCGGCAACAATTTCTGCGAGGGGCTTGTCCATGTTCATTGGATGGCCGATCCAGGCGATCTTGCCGTCGCCATTCACCACGAATGCCGTCGGGATGCCGCCCTGGCCCGCGGCGTCCATCCACGAGCTGGCCATCGCGCCTTTATTCGCCTTCGCACCCTCGGGAACATCGTCCAGGGCCACGTGGTAGTCCATCTTGTCGCCCATTTTTTCCACGAACGGCTTGACCTCTTTGGTATCATTTTCCCAGATGCTGACGCCGACGAAGGTGACATCCTTGTATTGCTTTTGGAGCTCGGTGAGGTGGGGAATGCTGACCCGGCACGGGCCACACCAAGTGGCCCAGAACTCCACAACATAGGTCTTGCCCTTCTCCAGCTTGCTGATCGGGTCCCCCTTGATGAATTCCTTGATGGCTAGCTTGGGGGCAGGGTCGCCGATGCTCAGCTCACCGGCCCGGGCGCCGGCGGTGGCCCAACCGGCGAGGAGCGCTGCCAGCCACATCACGCGCTTCGACATATTGCTCTCCTTCTCGAAAACAAAAGTGACCGTGCCGTGCCGCCGGCGCTCGCGACCCTAACAGCGAGGGTGTAAAACGCGGCGGAACACAAGGGGTTGAGTGATCCGACGCCAGCGCACGCCACGCTCGACCCGGTTGTTTTACGGTTGTATGATCCTTTCGCCTATTGGCGGCTGCGGCTGGCCGTCTGTCGGAAAATGCTTGCTCCAAACGGCTGGCGGCGGGATAATGGGATCGTCGGAGAGGCGCAAGATGACCACCGAGACATCGATCAGCTTACTGGAGCGATTACGGCTTCGCCCTGATCCTGCATCGTGGCGGCTGCTCGTCGATCTGTATACGCCGCTCATTCGCAGCTGGCTGCACCGCTATCTGTTGCAGCGGCCCGATGCCGAGGATTTGGTTCAGGAAGTCCTGGCGGTCGTTGTCCGTGAACTGCCCAACTTCCAGCATGACCTCCGCCCCGGCGCGTTCCGCCGCTGGCTTCGTACCATCACGGTGAACCGGCTGCGGAGTTTCTTCCATGCTCGGCGGGCGCGCCCCCAAGCAAGCGGCGGCAGCCATTTCGACAAAGTGCTGGACCAGCTCGCGGATGCGGACAGCTCCTTGAGCCGAGTTTGGGATGAAGAGCACGACCGGCATGTCATTTGCCGCCTCCTCGAACTGATCAAACCGGAGTTCGCGCCGATGACCTGGCGGGCCTTCCAATTATTGGTGCTGGAAGGCAAACGCACCGCGGAAGTCGCCGCGGAACTCGGCATTTCGCCTAATGCCGTCCGCATCGCCAAATCGCGCGTCCAGAGCCGGTTACGTCAAGAAGCGGAAGGACTCATCAACTGAGCGAAGCATTTTCGTGAAATGATTGGCTCCTAGCATACCTTTAATCAATGAGGATGTCCGGACTCGCCACCGTCCGAACCGGTCTGCCGAGCCAAGGTGGTATTCAGTACCGGGAGAACGACCCATGAACGATGCACCCGACGTGCATCCCAGTCGCGAGCAATTGTCGGCCTTTGATTCAGGGCAGCTCCATGATGCGGAGTGGGAGGAGGTCGAACGCCATGTGGCCCACTGTGCCACGTGCTGCGGAGACCTCGAAGCCCTGCCCGAAGACGCATTCGCCTTGTTGCTCCGCAGCTCGGCGAGCAAACCGACGGTGCCGCCGTTCTGCGAATCGAAGCAAACACCTCCCGGGTACGCCGTTAGCTCGGCCGACACT
>Ga0209060_10001543_pt1 | contig 24817 bp, 24 predicted proteins | sample Coa_R1_8_FD_187155 | JGI IMG/M metagenome (GOLD analysis project Ga0209060, IMG submission 187155) | Surface soil microbial communities from Centralia Pennsylvania, which are recovering from an underground coalmine fire - Coalmine... | ecosystem: Environmental > Terrestrial > Soil >...
CCCTATCGTGGAGTCAGGTTCACATCTCCAACGCAACCCGCTAACCGTCCCCCGAGTCAACTTGCCGCACCAAAATCGCCTCGCCAACCCGGCCCGACACGCGGAAAGGTCAAAATGAGAATTGCTGGCTATTCGTCCGAACCCGCGTCGGCCCGCAGCGCGTCGGGATGCGGCATCGCGATGATGTTGTAGCCGCAATCGACAAAATGGATCTCCCCCGTGACGCCAGTTGACAGGTCGGAGAGCAGGTAGAGCCCGGCGCCGCCAAGCTCTTCGAGCGTCACGCCGCGATGCAGCGGCGAGTGACGTTGCTGGAAAGCGAACATGAAGCGCGCATCAGTGATGCCGGCGCCCGCCAGCGTGCGGATGGGGCCCGCAGAGATCGCATTAACCCGAATGCCGCTCGCGCCGAAATCGACCGCCAGATAGCGCACCGAAGCTTCGAGCGCCGCCTTGGCGATCCCCATCGCATTGTAATTGGGCATTGTGCGCGACCCGCCATTGTAGGTGAGCGTCACCATGGCGCCGCCGTTCGGCATCAGGTCGGCCGCGCGGCGCGCAATCTCCGTGAAGGAGAAGCAGGAAATGACCATCGTGCGGATGAAATTGTCCCGCGACGTGTCGGCGTAGCGGCCCTTGAGCTCGCTTTTGTCAGAATACGCGATGGCATGAACGACGAAATCGATGCTGCCCCACTTGTTCTTCAACGCCGTGAAGACGCCGTCAACCGAGGCAATGTCCTCGACGTCGCAAGGCAGCACAAGGTCGGCGCCGACCGACTGCGCCAGCGGCTTCACGCGTCTGCCGAGCGCATCGCCCTGGTAGGTGAAAGCGAGCGACGCGCCGTGAGTTGCGAGCGTCCTGGCAATGCCCCAGGCAATCGAGTGGTCGTTCGCAACCCCCATCACGAGGCCGCGCTTGCCGTCCATCAACATGCAAGAAGTCTCCCCGTAAAAAGGGCGTCAAGCATCCAATCGCTTGAGAACGATCGACGCGTTGGTGCCGCCGAACCCAAATGAATTCGAAAGCACGCAGCCGATCGCCACATTGTCGCGGCGCTCGCGCACGATCGGCATATCGGCGAACTCCGGATCGAGGCTTTCGATATTGGCGCTTTCGCAGATGAAGCCGTTGTTCATCATCAGCAACGAGTAGATGGCCTCCTGCACCCCGGCGGCCCCAAGAGAGTGGCCGGTCAGCGATTTGGTCGCCGAAATCGGCGGGCATTTCGTGCCGAACACCTCGCGCAGCGCCTCGATTTCCTTGGCGTCGCCGATCGGCGTGGCGGTGGCGTGGGGATTGACATAGTCGACCGGCGCCTTGACGGTCGAAAGCGCCATCCGCATGCATCGCACCGCGCCTTCGCCGGACGGCGCGACCATGTCGTAGCCGTCCGAAGTGGCCCCGTAGCCGGCGATTTCCGCATAGATCTTGGCGCCGCGCGCTTTTGCGTGCTCAAGCTCCTCAAGCACCAATACGCCGGCGCCGCCCGCAATGACGAATCCGTCGCGGGCCGCGTCATAAGCGCGAGAGGCTTTTTCCGGCGTGTCGTTGAATCTCGAGGACATGGCCCCCATCGCATCGAACAGAACCGACATGGTCCAATCAAGGTCCTCGCAGCCGCCTGCGAAAATCATGTCCTGCTTGCCGATCTGGATGATCTCGGCGGCGTTGCCGATACAGTGATTGGAAGTCGCGCAGGCCGATGAAATCGAATAATTCACGCCCTTGATCTTGAACCAGGTGGCGAGCGTGGCGGAAGCCGTGGACGACATCGCTTTCGGCACCGCGAACGGGCCGACCCGCTTTGGACCTTTGGCCCGGGTGGCGTCGGCGGCCTCGACCAGCGTGCGGGTCGAAGGACCGCCCGAGCCCATGATGATGCCGGTGCGCTCGTTGGAAATCTCGCTTTCCTCAAGACCCGCATCGCGCAGCGCCTGCTCCATGGCGACATGATTCCAGGCCGCGCCCGTGCCAAGGAAGCGCAGGGCGCGGCGATCGACCGATTGCGAGGGGTCGAGCGTGGGCGCTCCGTGCACCTGGCAGCGAAACCCGAGTTCGGCGTATTTGTCCGCGCGCGAAATACCCGACCTGGCCTCCCGCAGGCTCGCGAGCACCTCCTGCGTGTTGTTTCCGATGGAGGAGACAATGCCCATCCCGGTGACGACGACCCGCCTCATAACCTTGTATCCCGTCTCGTGGAAGCCTGGGTCTGCGAATCCCCCTCCCTCCCCTTCCCGGCTGCGGGAGGGGAGGAGGGGCTGCGAATGCCCCGATTCAAGGCGCCGCCGGCGCTAATGCCGCAACATCGCGGAACAATCCGACCTTGAGATCGAAGGCACGGTAGATGATCGAACCATCCGCCGACAGCCACCCGTCGGCGATGCCGAGCACAAGCTTGGAGCGCATGATCCGCTTGATGTCGATACCGTACACGAGCTTCTTGACCGTCGGAACAACCTGTCCGGAAAGCTTGACCTCACCCAGTCCGAGCGCGCGTCCCTTGCCCTCGGCCCCGACCCAGCCCAGGAAAAAACCCACGAGCTGCCATAAGGCATCCAGTCCGAGACAGCCAGGCATGACCGGATCCCCCTTGAAATGACAGGGGAAAAACCACAGGTCCGGCTTCACGTCGAGTTCCGCGCGGGCGAGCCCTCGCCCATGCTCGCCGCCCTGCTCTGAAATTTCGCTGATTCGCTCGAACATCAGCATCGGCGGCAACGGCAATTGCGGACCGCCGGCAAACATTTCACCGCGCCCGCAGGCGAGCAAATCCTCAAATTCAAAGCTCGAACGTCGATTTTGCATCCCAAATGGTCCTCGCCGCGGTGCGGGGGTCTTACAGGGATTTACGTCAGAGGGGCAAGACTCGTCGCGGTTCCCGCCTCGTCATGGCCGGCTTGTCCCGGCCATCCCGGTCATTGAGCACTGCGCCATCAAGATCCGGGTCGCCGGGACAAGCCCGGCGATGGCGCCACAAGTTCTGCCCCTCTTACTGATCTACTCCCTAACACACGGAACGGGTTGGGCAAAGATGCGAAGCCGATCGCTGTTTGGATGGCCGAACAGCCGCGGTGACCTGCATATAAGTTGTTGCGAAAGACTTGCAACGAGTCCGGACGGTAGATAAGATTACAAGTGAATGATTATGCCAGCGGCTTGACCAGAGAGCGTGACGTGAACGAGTTCGGGCCCCGGATTACCTCTAGCCAAGTTTCGGCGGATGCAGGGCGTGACGCCACAGCAGGCGGCCGTAACGGTTGCCCCTGGCACGACGTCCAGGCGCTCCTGCGCGAAGTTGGGTTGCGGCCAACTCGGCAACGCGTCGCCCTTGGCTGGCTCCTGTTTGCAAAGGGCGACCGTCATTTGACCGCGGAAATGCTTTATGAAGAAGCGAGCCGCGCCAAGATTGCTGTGTCGCTGGCCACGATCTACAATACGCTTCACCAATTCACCAGCGCGGGACTGCTGCGGGAAGTGACGGTGAACGGTTCAAAGACCTATTTCGACACCAACGTCACGGACCACCATCACTTCTTCATTGAGAACGAGCACAATCTCGTCGATATTCCGAACGCTGATTCAATCGTCGGCGAGCTTCCTCCAGTGCCGGAGGGCTACGAAATCACCCGCGTCGACGTCGTGGTCAGGCTAAGGCCCAAACGGCGTTGAGCCAAGCCCCTTGCAAGGCTGGTGCAGGGAGGGCGCTCTTCGACAAGCTCAGAGCGAAGCGTGCCCAGGCGCCTTCGAAACGCCGGGCCGAAGGCTTGTGGACACGGTGCTCCTGAGCTTGTCGAAGGGGTGCCTTTGCTCACCCTGCGCCGCTACGAACCTAAACGCGGCAAGTCCAGGCTCCGGATGAGGCCGCGCGTGCCGATTTTAACGGCGACGCGCCTTTCATTCATTCGATCTTCTCGTTCGGATAGACGCCCCAAAGGCGGCGCTGTTCAATCCACCCGTCAAAGCCATTGCCCGCGAACCGGCACCATTCTCCGTTACAGCGCTTGATTGTGCCCAGGACGCCAGGCTCAAGCATGGCCCGCAAGGGGCTCGTGCGATCTGCAGATTCGTATAACGGCGCCAGATCCGGCTGGGTTTTTGGCCTCGCCACGTATGCGGTGCGCTTGCCCGACAGGAGCGTGTGATACACCCACCCCTCGCTACCGTCGCGATCGCGAATTCGTCGCCAATTCTCAAATTCCGCCGTAATCTCGACTGGCAGCGCGGAGCGGGTATAGACCCAAGCGACGTCATGGTCCTTGTTCGGACCGCCGCGCACGTTGACGTGATCGGATTTCAGGCTGGCAAATCGCGGCAGCGGAAGACCGCTGCCTTCGCTCTGATCATTCGCCGCCTGTGCCGAACCGGCAGCCGCCACGGCAACCGCCAACGGGATCGCCATGCGGGCCACAATTAAAGCGGCTCTCGTCATGATTGAATCAAAGACGTTGCAGGGTGGTCCTTCACCTCTCGCCGGAGGGGGGCGGGTGAGGGGAAAGCGGCCTGTCATTACGCTCCGCAGCCCCTCATCCGGAACATGCGCGCCAGGCGCGCACATTCCGACCTCTCTGCGATGGGGAGAGGCGAAGCGGCTCTCGCTCAATGTTTTCGCTCGAGCGGCTCTCGGAGCTTTGGCGAACAGGCGGTAAGGAGGGAGGAAAGCCCTCCAGGAAGCCTCGCGGCATTCCCTTGCGACCAATGCTTTTTCCCGATCCGGCCATCTGATAGAGAAGGATCGCATCCTGCGGCCCACTCCACACTTGTCGCGACGGCGGCAGTGTCGACGATGAGGGTTAAGGAGGGCTGAACGGCGCAGGTCCAACATCGAACCAGCGTCCTCGTTGCTGCCTCTCCGCATGCCAGCCTGCGCTCTGTTGCTGCCGGGGAAGGCACGGTGGAGAAGGGACGGGGGACGCAAGTGGAATAGCGGCCGACTGAGAAAGGGGCTGACGGATGACGGATCGCCGAAAACCGCTCGTCGTTGTCACGCGCAAGCTTCCCGATGCGGTCGAGACGCGGATGTGCGAGCTGTTCGACACCCGCCTCCACATCGACGATGTTCCGATGAGCCACGCCGATCTGGTCGCCGCCGTAAAAACCGCCGAAATCCTGGTTCCAACGGTAACCGACCGCATTGACGCGGCCCTGCTGAGCCAGGCCGGAGAGCAACTGCGGCTCATCGCCAATTTCGGCAACGGCGTTGACCATATCGACGTTGCAGCCGCGCTCCAGCGCGGCATCACCGTGACAAACACGCCAGGCGTTCTCACCGAAGACACCGCCGACATGACGATGGCGCTCATCCTGGCTGTGCCGCGCCGTCTCGCGGAAGGCGCCGCGGTGATGACAGCAGAAAAGCAATGGCCTGGCTGGGCGCCAACCTGGATGCTCGGTCACCGCATCGGAGGAAAGCGCCTGGGCATCATCGGGATGGGACGGATCGGCCAGGCGGTCGCGCGCAGGGCGCGTCCGTTCGGCCTGCAAATTCACTACCACAACCGCCGCCGCGTGATACCGAAGATCGAAAGCGAGCTGGAGGCAACTTACTGGGAAAGCCTCGACCAGATGCTGGCCCGCATGGACATCATCTCAGTCAACTGTCCTCACACGCCGGCCACCTATCACCTGCTGTCGGCGCGCCGCCTGAAGTTGCTGCGGCCGGACGCCTATATCGTCAACACCGCCCGCGGCGAGGTGATCGACGAAAATGCGCTCGCGCGCATGATCGAGGCCGGCGAGATCGGCGGCGCGGGACTGGACGTGTTCGAGCACGAGCCGGCCGTCAACCCAAAGCTGGTCCGCCTCGCGCGCGCCGGCAAGGTCGTGCTGCTGCCCCATCTTGGCTCGGCCACCATCGAAGGTCGCGCCGAGATGGGCGCCAAGGTGATTATCAACATTCAGACATTTATGGACGGCCACCGGCCCCCCGACCGTGTGCTGCCGTCAATGCTCTAAGCTGCGAGGGTCTGTTTGCAGATTTTCCGATCAGCCGGCGCAGGCTTGGTGCTGCTGGCGCTCTTCGGGTGCCGCGAAACCGACCAGCCTTCGGCAGGCCAGCCTATGACCGCTGACGACTTCTACCGCGAACTCGTTGATGTCCCGCTGTGCGGCACGCCGACGACCGGTGAGGTCGCCGGCAAGGCGATGTGCACGATTCACTTCACCGACGGCACCGCGACGCTCGCCGGCGCCGGCATCGTGGCGCGCGGTTTCTGGGAAGCGGCCGGCGACACCATCTGCCGGCGCGACATTCGGGCGCCCGCAGATCAACGACACTGCGTCAGTTATGGGCGGCTGCCGAACGGCCGCTACCGTAACAGCGACGGCGTCGAATTCTGCATCGGCCCCTGCCCGTGATCAGCAATCGGGCATCAGGGGTCAGTAATCACGAATCCGGCGTCGGCGAGGCCGCGTGATCCGAGTTGGCGTCCGCAGCCGGCATAGCGCACTCATTCCCGCCGCCCGGCGCCTGATGTCTGACGCCCGATACCTGACCCGGCAACTCACCATATCAGCAAAAATGGCTCCTAAGCGCTCAAGGCCGTTTCCAAGCGCCATGCACCGCCCCGATGCTTCTTCACCTATTCAGGATTCAAAACAGGCGCGAAAATCAAGTATAATGCATGTGTTTTTAGACTCACACAGGGGGACTGCGATGCGTGTATGGATCGCTGGGATTGTGGCCTGCGCCGTTCTGTCCTCAGGCACCGCGACTGCCGCCACTAAACTCTCGCCCGCGGAAATCGAGGCGACGTTCTTCAATGGGGCGGAGTTCACTGCTGCGACGCCATCAGGGGTGAAGTTCAAGATGATATTCACGGCGGACGGCAAGGTTCGGCGCGTCCCCGCGGGCAATGGCGGCTCGCGGAGCGAAGGCGTCTGGAAGCTCGACGAAAACGGCTATTGTACCACCTGGAAAGGCGGCAAACCCAACTGCTTCACCGTGGTCGCCGCCGACAAGAACAAGTGGTCCGTCATGAAGGGTCCTGCAGTCATCGCGACCTGGAGCAAGTGACCGCCGACCACCTCGTGACCGCGGGGTTGCGCGATCCACATGAAGGGGCGATCCTTGTGGTTGCCCCGCTGCCGGCGAGCCGGAGGGAGACGCCGGCATGACGCGTGTCTACCAGTCGGGGCGACCACAAGGGCAGCTCCCGCTGGCCGAAACCGTCCCGCCAATTTCCAATCGGAGTTTCCGTGCCCCGCCAGACTTTGTTACTCAATCTGCAAGACAGCGGCGGTGCCATGCCTCGCGAGGTCGGCATCGACGATGCGATCGTGGCCGGCTGGACCGGACGGGATGCCGCCGCGGTCGAGAAGCACATCAGGGAGCTCGAGGCGTTGGGCGTGAAGCGTCCGGCCGTGACGCCGATCTTTTACCGGGTATCGGCGCTGCGCCTCACCACCGCGACCGAGATCGAGGCCGTGGGCGCGCACTCCGGCGGCGAGGTCGAGTTCGTGCTGCTTCAGTACGGCGGGCGCTTGTGGGTCGGCGCCGGCTCCGATCACACCGATCGAGAGGTGGAAACCTATGGCGTCACGCTATCCAAACAGATGTGCGATAAGCCGCTGGCGCCGGTGTTCTGGGCGTTTGACGACGTGGCGCCGCATTGGGACCAACTCATGCTGCGGGCCCACGTGATCGAGGACGGCGAGCGCAAACTCTACCAGGAGGGGTCGGTCGCCGCGATGCTGGCGCCGCTCGACCTGATCGGGCGCTGCCCTCTCGCTGCCGGGAGCGCCGGCGTCTCGCCCGCTCTTTCCAAACAGAACGCCTCGCTGCCCCCACCCTACCTTCCCCTGCCTGCGGGGGAAGGTAGGGTAGGCGCGGCGGGCGCGACGCCCGCGGTCCGGGATGGGAAGCTGCGGCTGCCGGAGAACACGCTGATGTTCTGCGGCACGCTCCCGGCGCGGGGCGGAGTGCGGCCGACGGAACAGTTCGAGTTCGAGATCGAAGATCCGGTTCTCGGACGTTCGATCACTCACGCATATTCGGTCCGCATCCTGCCGGTGCTGGGCTGATCGGACGTCATTAGGAAAGCGCGCCATGCCGATGAACAAGCCGCATCTCGAATTTCACCCCGTCGACATGAACGAGGGCTGGCACACGCCAGCCGGCTATCCGGCCGGCATCAAGCAGAAGATTCTGGCGAGCGACCTTGACGAGACGCGAAAGATGGGCAGCCGCTCACGGCTGTTAAAGTTTGAACCCGGCGCCTACACCACCGCCCCTTTTGTCCATGACCACTGGGAGGAGGTGTATCTCATGTCGGGCGACCTCATCGTCGGAAATGACGCGCAGGGCAAGGGCGGCAAGCCATTTTACGCGCCTACCTATGCGTGCCGTCCGCCGGGCGTCTACCACGGCCCGTTCAAATCCGAGACCGGATGCATGCTGTTCGAGATGCACTATTACGACGAGAGCAAGGCGTGAAGAATCCCTCCCCGTCTCTGGGGAGGGATTTAGTCGAGCGAGGCCAGAATTATGAACGCACCCGAGATCGCAACGCCGGTGATGCGCCCCTATCTTCCTGCGACCACGAAATTCGCCAGCGGCGAGGACTCGCCGCGCGCGTTTCTGGAACGCTGCCTGACGGCGCTCGAAGCATGGGAGCCGAGCATCGGCGCCTTCGTGACGCTCAACCTTGCGGCAGCCCGCGTGGCGGCCGATGAGTCCACGAAGCGCTGGCGCGCCGGCAGGCCGCTTTCGGCAATCGACGGCATGCCGATCGGCATCAAGGACATCATCGAGACCATCGACATGCCGACCCAGAACGGCTCGCCGCTGTTCGAGGGGTTTCGCAGCGAGCGGGACGCCGCGACCGTTGCGGCGCTGCGCGAGGCCGGCGCCGTGATCGTCGGCAAGACGGTGACGACCGAATTTGCCGCCACTGAGCCGCGCGGCACCCGCAATCCGTGGGACCGGGCGCGCACGCCGGGAGGCTCAAGCAGCGGTTCGGCAGCAGCAGTCGCGGTAGGCGCGATCAGCGTCGGGCTCGGCACCCAGGTTCTCGGCTCGATTCTACGGCCGGCAAGTTTCTGCGGCTGCTTCGGTTTCAAGCCGACGGTCGGGGCCATCAATCGCGGCGGCAGCTATGACGGCCTGTCCCAGAGCGTGCACGGCCCGCTCGCCGCAAGTTTGCCAGAGGCGTGGCGGGTCGCCTACGAGATCGCGCAACGCGCCGGCGGCGATCCGGGCTTTCCGGGCCTCTACGGTCCGGCGGCGCCGCCGGCCCCTGCGAAGCCGCGCAAGGTCGCGGTTCTCGAAACCGATGGTTGGCCGGTTGCAACTGAGGCAGCGAAGCGGGCATTAGACAGAGCCCTCGCCAAACTAAGGGCTGCCGGCATCGCGATTGCCGGCAGCCGCGACCATGAGCAGGTTGCCGCCGTCGAGACCGCCATCCACGGTGCGCGCGAACTCTCCGTCGCGATCAATGCCTGGGAGTCGCGGTGGCCCATCAACACCTACCGGGCGCGCGACGCCAGCAAGCTCAGCAAGGCGATGCTCGATCGCGGCCGCCAGGCGGAGGACATGACGCTCGAGGACTATCGCCGCGATATCGCGGATCGCGACCGGCGGCGGGCGATCTATCATACGCTCGCCGACGAATTCGACGTCTGCGTGACGCTCTCGGCCCCCGGCGCTGCGCCGATCGGTCTCGGCTCGACGGGCGATCCGATCTTCGCTGTGTCCGGCTCTATGCTCGGCGTTCCGGCGCTCTCGCTGCCGGTTCTCGACGACGGCGGGCTGCCGCTCGGCCTTCAGCTTCTCGGCTTCGCGCACCGCGACGCGTCGCTGTTTGCGGCGGCGGGCGGTGTGCTGGCGGTCTTGCAGTAGGGTGGGCAAAGCAAAGCGTGCCCACCCGCGCTCGAGACGTCGGCGGCTGGTCGGTGGGCACGGCGCTCCTGAGCTTGTCGAAGGGGCGCCTTTGCCCACCCTGCGCAATGACGACCGGATGGCCTAAAGAGCAACGCCATGAAACTCGCCGTACCTGACATGATTTCCAACTCCTATTTTCCGGCGATCGCGGCCGCGGAGCTGGGATTCTTCAAGCAGGAGGGATTGGACGTCGACGTGGAGCTGGTATTCCCGGTCGACAAAGCCTATGCGGCGCTGCGCGACGGCGCAGTCGATTTCGTCGGCGGATCGGCTCACTCGGCGTTGGCGGCATTCCCCGCGTGGCAGGGTGTGAAGCTCATCTGTGCGCAGGCGCAAGGCATGTACTGGTTCCTGGTGATGCACACGGACCTCGGCGTCAAACGCGGCGATATCGCGGGCGTGAAAGGCCGCAGCATCGGCGCCGCGCCGTGGGTCGAAATGGGATTGCGTGCGCTCCTTGCGAGCGCCGGGATCGATCTCGTGCGCGACGGCGTAAGGATTGCGCCGGTGCCGGGCGCGGCGGGGGCGGGCGTGAATTTCGGCGTCACCGCCGCGCGGGCGCTTGAGGAGCGCAAGATCGACGGCTTCTGGGCCAACGGCATGGGCGCCGCGGTCGCGGCGCGCCGCGGCATCGGGACGATCGTGCTCGATGTTCGCCGCGGCGACGGGCCGAAGGGCTGCTTCAACTACACCATGGCGGCGATCGCCGCGACCGACCGGCTGATCGAGCGCTCGCCTGAGACCGCAGCGGCGGCCGTCCGCGCCATCGTCAAGACTCAGGCGGCGTTGAAGAACGACGTCTCCCTTGCGACCGGCGTCGGCTGCAAGCTGTTTCCGCCGGAGGAGGCGGCACTGATCGCAGAGTTGATCCGCCGCGACCTGCCCTATTACGATGCGAAAATCACGCCGGAGTTCGTGGCCGGCATGAACGCTTTTGCGCGCTCGATGGGGATTCTCAGCGACAATGTTCCGTTTGAACGCCTGGTGGCGACGCGGTTCGCGGAGCTGTGGCGATGACAATGCTGCCCACCTGTCTGGTCGGCTCCTATCCGCAGCCCGAATGGCTCATCGACCGGGCGCGCCTGTCGAAGCAGGTGCCGCGCGTGCGGGCGCGCGATCTTTGGCTTGTCGCGCCGGATAAGCTTGAAGCCGCGCAGGACGACGCCACTCTCCTGGCCATTCGCGACCAGGAGCAAGCCGGCATCGATATCATCACCGACGGAGAACAGCGCCGCGAGAGCTATTCCAATCATTTCGCCACCGCACTCGAAGGCGTTGATACCGAGAACCCCGGCACCGCCATGAGCCGCACTGGCCGGCCTATTCCTGTGCCGCGCATCACTGGTCCGGTCAGACGACGACAGCCCGTGGAGGTGCGCGACTTGCAATGGTTGCGCGCTAACACGGACCGGCAGATCAAGGCCACCGTCCCGGGGCCCTTCACCATGAGCCGCCAGGCCCAGGATGACTATTACGGCGACGAAAAAGCCATGGCGATGGACTTCGCCGATGCCGTCAATGCCGAGATCAAGGACCTGTTCGCTGCCGGCGCCGACGTGGTGCAGATCGACGAACCGTGGATGCAGCAATATCCCGATAAGGCCCGCGCCTTCGGTCTTGATGCGCTCAACCGCGCGCTTGACGGCGTTTCCGGCGCCGTCGCGGTGCATCTGTGCTTCGGTTATGCGGCGGTGGTGCACGAGAAGCCGAACGGCTATTCGTTTCTGGCAGAGCTTGGAAATTCCAAAGCTCAGCAGATCTCAATCGAGGCGGCGCAACCTCGGCTCGATCTTTCCGTCTTGAGAAGCCTGCCGGGCAAGACCATCATCCTCGGCGTGATCGATCTCGCCGATATGACGGTTGAAACGCCGCAGATGGTGGCCGCCCGCATCCGGGCGGCGCTGGCCCATGTGGCGCCGGAGCGGCTGGTCATTGCGCCGGACTGCGGCATGAAATATCTGCCGCGCGCGGTGGCTTATGGCAAGATGAAAGCGATGGTGGACGGCGCCCGGATCGTGCGGCAAGAACTGCGCTGAAAGTTCAAGGAGAGGACCCGATGCCCTACGTCACCGAACAGAATCTCACGGATGTGGTTCTCGACCGCTGGAGGGCGGTGCCAGATCCCCGTTTGCGGGAGGTGATGCAATCCTTCATCAAGCACGTGCACGCATTCGTGCGCGATATCGAGCCGACCGAGGCCGAGTGGGCGACCGCCATCGATTTCCTCACCCGGATCGGCCAGAGGTGCACTGACAAACGCCAGGAGTTCATTCTGTTCTCCGACGTCATGGGCGTGAGCATGCTGGTCGATGCCATCAATCACCGACTGGAGAGCGGCGCAACGCCGACGACGGTCGAAGGCCCGTTTCATGTGCCGAACGCGCCTGCTCTCGCCGACGGCGCCAACATGGCAGCCGGATGCCCCGGCATTCCGTGCTTCGTCACCGGCACGGTCAAAGGCCTCGACGGCAGGCCGATCGCCAACGCCAAGCTCGACCTCTGGCAGACCGACGGCGAGGGGCTGTATGAGGCCCAGCGCGACGTCACCGGGCCGTGGATGCGCGGCGTGTTTCACACTAAAGCCGATGGCTCGTATACGATCCGCACGGTTGCGCCGATCGGCTATTCGATCCCAATGGACGGGCCGGTCGGCGATCTCGTCAGGCGGACCGATATCTCTGAAATGCGCCCGGCGCACATCCACTTCTGCATCGAGGCGCCCGGCTATCGTCGCGTGGTGACGCATTTGTTCAACCGTGCCTGTCCGTACCTAGAAACCGACGTGGTCTACGGCGTTAAAGCGCCCTTGATCGTGGATTTTGTCGAGAACCCGCCCGGAACGGCGCCGAACGGCGAGAAGATCGACACGAAGTTCTACACGATCAAGTACGACTTTGTGCTGCAGCCGGTGGCGCAGGCGGCTGCGGCGGCTTGAACGCGGTTGCCGGGTTTTCGTTCGCCGCTGGGCGCAAGCCGTCGTCCCGCTGCGGATCGCCCTCGAGGAGCGGAGATGTCAGCGCCTGCTCAGCTAATGAAGGCATTGCGCGACCAACGGGGCGCGCAGGCCCTTCGTGAGTTACGTTGGGTTCTCTCCGAGGCGCGCTCGCTGTCGGTGCGGCGTCGCGTTGCGAAGCAGGTGGCCGGTTCCATTGGAACGGCGAAGACCGCGAGGTCCGAATTAGCATAGCCGGCTTCGAGCGTCGTGGGCACATTCGGCAAGGCGGACGCCCGCGCAGGCGTGCTCACGGCGAGCGCCACCACCCGGCCGTCCATAATGAAAGGCAGCGCCGTCGAGATCGGACAGAAATAGAAATCGACCCGCCCGCTGATCACATCGGCGAGCGCCTCGGCGCCTCCCTTATAGGGAATGTGCACCGCTTCGAAACCAGCGCTCAGTCGGAACTTCTCGGCATTGAGATGCGTGCCGGTACCGACGCCCGCTGACGAATAATTGATCGATCCGGGCTTGGCCTTGGCGGCGCGAACAAGGTCCTGCACCGTCTTCCAACCCCTTGCCGGCGGTACGATCAGCACGTCGGCGCTCTGGCCGATCATGAGGGCGCCCGCGAGATCCTTGGCGGTGTCGTAGGGCATATTGGGTACGATCCAGGGGGCGATCGTAAGGGCGGTGCCACCGGCGAGGATCGTGTAGCCATCCGGCTCTGCGCGGACCACGGCATTGCCGGCGATCGTGCCGCCTGCGCCGCCGCGATTCTCGACCACAATCGGCTGGCCAAGTTCGAGCGCGAGGGGCTCGAACACTGCGCGGGGCACCAGATCGGTAGCGCTGCCCGCCGCGAAGGGGATGAAAGCGCGCAACGGTTTGGTTGGCCAGGATTGCGCCTTAGCGACTGCGGTCAACACGAAGCATGTCGCCAGAGTCGCCATGGTACGGCGTCCTGATGCCGGCGAAAACCCCGCGCGCTATCATCGACAAGTTTCACGCCGCCGGCACCAAGGTGCTGGCGACGCCGGCGATGCGCGAAAAGCTCAAGCAGCTCGCGGTCGACCCGATGCCGCTCGCGCCCGCCGAAATCGACAAGTTCGTAGCCGGCGAAGTTGCCGCCAATGGCAGACTGATCAAGGCGGCTGGCATTCAATGACGCGGGCCGACAATGCGGAGTGCCGCGGCCGTAGCCGGGATTGCGGACTGCCGCCCGGTCTGAACGCAGCGACCTCCAGGGCAGCATAGCCACGCGGCAAGGCGCCTCCGGCTTTCGATTCGCTCAGCGCGGGCCGCAGTCTGCCACAGACCGCAAGTGAAGCGGCCTCACCGGCGTCACCGTACAGTCAGGGCGCGGAGGTCCGAATGCAGGGCCGTCAGGATCTGCTCACGGATCAGCGACAGCTCGATTTCGCGAAACTGGAAACGGGCTCGCCGAAACCAGGCCTCGATCTCCGCGCGCGTGCGGGGTGACATATCGGAATAAGGCCACCCCTGCTTGTTGAGATGCAGAAAAGAGAATTTCTCGCGTTCGACGACCGCTCTGGCGGCAGGCCCCAGCGTCGCAATTTCAAGTGAAGCCATGAGCCTGCTCGCGTGGGGGAAGGAGGCGCCGTAAGGCAGGCCTTTGGCAACCGTGAGATTGCGCACCGGCAGCAGCGAGGTTCCGACGAAACGGCGGCGCAGGAGGCCATAGGCTTTCGCGGCGATCGGGCTCGAATCGATCAGGAAGAGGATCAGCGGCTCGATGGCGCGGCGCCGCGCCTCTTCAAACAGCCCGATCTTATCGACGATCGTGAAGAAATTGGCGAATTCGCGATGGCTCAGGTCGATGACTTTGGTGACGTTGCCGGATTCGATAAGGCCGTCGAAGAACCGCATCTGGCCGCGGATGTCACGGATGCTCGGAATAGTTACGTGATGCGTGAGGAAATCCGCCAGCCCAGGGGCCTCGTCGGACAGATCGAAGGCCGCGAACGGACGGGCGTCCGCCGCGTAGTGCTCGGCAAGAAGCCGCGCCACCATGGTCTTGCCGACCTGCCGGTTCGGCGAGCACACCACATAGATGGGCGCAGCCGCACTGCGGCCCGGCTCAGGCGAGGGAGAGGCGGGCGCGTCAAAGCGATCGACCGCGAAGGCGTTCATATGCACCTCCACGCCCCCAGCCTATCCTCCTCCGCAGCGCGGGGAGGGTAGGGTGGGAGGTGCGGCTTGGCCTCAAGAACTGGCGCGTTGAGGCGACAACTCCGCGACCTTGGCGGATGGGCGCGGCTTAGCATCTTGCGAATCCAGAATTTCGGTAAGCCGGACGCGGTCATATTCGGCGAATACGCCATTGAGCCAATGACGGACGTAGCCTCTGAGCACAAAAGAGTAACCCGCGGGCTGGCCACTGGCCGTTTTGTCGGCGATGAAAGTGGCGAATGGCACCGCCGAAACCTCGACCTTCTCGCAAGCCATCTCGCTGAGCTTAGGCACCACGATCTCGACTGCGTGAGGAATCTTGTTGAAATAGGAATTGTAGGTCCCCTCGTCCCAGTCAAAGAAGGTTGTGTTGTTGATGAAATTTTTGACCAGGAAATAGCGCGCATCAAGGAGGAATTTCGACGTTTCAGCGATCTCGTCGAGCGACGCAATAGAGGGCCCAAGAATATGAAACACGGCAAAAGCGAGGTCGCCGCGTTTCGTCATGTCGATGAACCCGATATCGCGCAAGGCTTCCAACGTGGGCGTCATCAGCCCCGCCTTGATGTCGATCAGCGTGACCTGGGTCCCGGACGATTCAACCGTGTCGAAAATCTTCATCTGGTCCGGCACCGACGTGACGTCGACAACCTCGGTAATGCCGGGGTGGAAACGCTTGAGCGTCCCCTTGGGACATTCGGTGTCGAAGGCGCGCGCAGTGATTTTTCGGGCCGCAAAATAGTCAAGAAGTGTGCGCGACACCGTGGTCTTCCCGACACCGCCTTTGTCAGCGCCAACCAAAATGACTGCAGGTATTGGCATTATCCCACCCCCTGTATCGACCGCCGCTTGCGCGTACATCCGCCCGGAAATGAAGTCTAATTCATGGCGAAATGCGAACGAAGATGTGAGGCAATGAACATTTTATCACCCGCAGGAGTCCCTTGCCCCCGCCGGCAGCAGGGGCCGCGCGCGACCCTGTGCTATAGTCACGCCGCGAGGCAAAGATCTCTGGCCGGATTCCATGAGCAACATCAATCCCAATCCCTTCACCACGCGGCCCGAAATCGAGGGCACGTTCGGGGTCGTGACGTCGACCCATTGGATCGCAACGGCGGTGGGCATGTCGGTGCTGGAAAAAGGCGGCAACGCCTTCGACGCCGCCTGCGCGACCGCGTTCACGCTCCAGGTCGTCGAGCCCCACCTCAATGGACCGGGCGGCGACGTGCCAGTGGTCCTGTTCGATGTGCGCAAGGGGCATCCGGAGGTGATTTGCGGCCAGGGTCCCGCGCCTGCAGGGGCCACCATCGCGCATTACCGCAGCCTCGGCCTCGACATGGTCCCCGGCACCGGCCTGCTTGCCGCATGTGTGCCGGGCATGTTCGACGCCTGGATGATCTTGCTGCGCGACTACGGCACCATGCGGCTTGCCGATGTGCTGACGCCGGCAATCTTCTATGCGAGCGAAGGCCACCCGCTGGTGGAGCGCGCCAACGCCACCATCGCCACCGTCGAAAAGCTGTTCCGCCAGCATTGGCCAACCTCGGCCGCCGTCTATCTGCGCGACGGCAAAGTGCCGCCTGCTGGGACGCTGTTCACGAATCCGACGCTCGCGGAGACTTACAAACGGGTCCTGCGCGAAGCGGCCGGCGCCGGCAGCCGGGAGCAGGAGATCGAGCGCGCCCGCAAGATTTGGTCGCAGGGCTTTGTGGCCGAGGCGATCGACCGTTTCTGCCGCAACCAGGAGGTCATGGACACCAGCGGCCGCCGCAACCGCGGCGTGCTGACCGGGCAGGACATGGCGCGCTGGCAAGCCACCGTCGAACGGCCGCTTATGTACCAATATGGCCGGTACACCGTCTGCAAACCGGGACCATGGGCGCAAGGCCCTGTGATGCTGCAACAGCTTGCCTTGCTCAAGGGCTTTCACCTCGACGGCCTCGATGTCACGGGTCCGGAATTCATCCATACGGTAGTCGAAGCATCGAAGCTCGCCTTTGCGGACCGTGAGAAATTCTATGGCGATCCGGAATTCGAGTCGGTGCCGATCGAGACATTGCTCTCCGACGCCTACAACGAGGAGCGCCGCAAGCTCATCCAGCACACGGCTTCGCTTGAACTGCGGCCGGGTTCGGTCGAAGGCTTCGGCGCCGTGATCAAACTCAAGCACGCTCAGCCACCTGCGGAAGAGGGCAGGGGAGGCGCTGCCGCCGCCATGGGTGCCGGCGAGCCGACCGTCGGGCGGCTCGGCGAAATGCGCGGCGACACCGTGCATTTCGACATCGTGGATCGTGCCGGCAACATGATTTCCGCAACGCCCTCCGGGGGCTGGCTGCAATCATCGCCGGTGATTCCGGAACTCGGATTTGGCCTCGGCACCAGGGCGCAGATGTTCTGGCTGGAAGAAAACCATCCGGCGTCGCTCAAGCCCGGCAAACGTCCGCGCACCACGCTGTCGCCCACGCTGGCGCTGCGCGACGGCGAGCCTTACCTCGCATGGGGCTCGCCAGGCGGCGACCAGCAGGATCAGTGGACAACGCAATTCTTCCTGCGCCACGTCCACGCACGGCTCAATCTGCAGGAGGCGATCGATGCGCCGGCCTGGCACTCCGAGCACTTCCCGATCTCGTTCTGGCCGCGCACCGCACGGCCCGGCGTGCTGGTCATGGAGAGCCGGGTGCCAGCGGAGTCCCGAACGGAGCTTACGAAGCGCGGCCATATCATAGAACTCGGTCCGGCCTGGTCGGAAGGCCGCCTCACCGCCGCCTCCTGCGACGGCCGCCGCCGCAAGGCTGCCGCCAATCCCCGCGGCATGCAGGGCTATGCGGCCGGACGGTAAGGATCCTACAATCAGCCACTCCATTTTCGCGACGGAGTTGCCCATGATCAGAATTATCGCCGCCGCCGTCGTGCTTTGTGCCGGCGCGGCATGCGCCGCCGACTACCCGACGCGCCCGGTCAACCTCATCGTCGCCTTCACGCCGGGCGGACCGAGCGACGTGCTCGCCCGCATCGTCGGCCGGCAACTCGAAAAGACCCTCGGACAGCCTTTCATCATCGATAACCGGCCCGGCGGCGCCGGCAACATCGCGGCTGAGACCGTGGCGCACGCGGCGCCGGACGGCTACACGCTGCTGATGGGCAACAACGGGCTTCTTGCCACCAATCAGAGCCTGTTCAAGAAGCTCAACTTTGACGGCGGCAAAGACTTTGCGCCCATCAGCCTGATCGGATCGCAGCCCAATATCCTGGTTGTCAACCCGAAGCTTGGCATCAACAGCATGGCGGAGTTGATCGCCTACGCCAAGGCCAACCCCGGCAAGCTGAACTATGCCAATTCCGGTTTCGGCGCCGCCGCACATCTCTCGGCGGAGCTGTTCAAGTCGGAGGCGAAGGTCGATATCGTGTCGGTGTCGTATAAAGGCGCCGCTCCGGCGCTCCAGGACCTGATCGCCGGCCACGTGCAGCTCATGTTCGCAACGTCGGCCTCGGTGATCGGCTTTCTCAAGGCCGGCACCCTGCGGCCGCTCGCCGTGACGACCCTCAAGCGCTTCTCCCTGATGCCGGAATTGCCGACCGTCGCGGAGCTCGGCCTTCCTGGCTTCGACGCCACCACCTGGCACGGGCTGGTGGCGCCGGCCGGCACGCCGCGCGAGGTGATCGACACGCTCAATCGCGCCACCGTGCAGGCCTTGAAGGACGCCGACACGCTGCGCCAGCTCCACGATCTCGGTGTCGAAGTCAACTCCAGCACGCCGGAGGAATTCGCCGCGTATATAAAGAGCGAGATTCCGAAATGGGCCGCCGTCGTGAAAGCCTCGGGCGCGCAGGTGGAGTGACGGATGGATGCAGGGGCGACCCTAAGAGCCGCCCTACAAGCCGGCAACAGGGATTGCCTTACAGAGGGCCGGTCCAGCGCTTACCGAGCAGAAGAAAGACGATGTAATGCGTCACGAGCAGCGCCGGGACCCAAAACGCTGGTATCCAATAGGCGGGCCCCATGAAGGGGGCAGCGTCGTGAATCGTGGCGAGCGTAATGGCGATCGCGAGGTCGAGCGTTCCTTCGATGTTGAACAGCGCCACAAGGGGACGCGCAATCCGTGATTTCCCCGTCACGGCGGCAGTGGCGATGAGCGCCAGCACGGCAGCCAAGAGATCGCCATAGGCCGCCGGCGCGGCAAATTCACGCGGCATGCCGTAATAGACGGCGCCTGGCGCAAGGAACATGAGGCCCAGATGCCGGAAGGCGTGCAGCAAAAGGATTGGCAGTGCGACGGCGGAGGCTTCGAGCTGGTGGAGCCTCGGAACCAGATAGATTTTGGCTGCAATCCAGAACACCAGCGTGCCGAACAGCAGATTGACGGTCAGAACATTCATGCTTCCCCCCCCTTTGAGCCGAGCGCGCGCTTGCCGCCGGCATCCCTCGACGAATCACTCCCCCTTGATGCCCGCCGCCTTGATGATCGGCCACCATTTGTCGATCTCCGCTTTGTGGAGGTCGCCGAGCGGTTTCGGTCCTAGCCGTTCGGGCGGCGGCACCTCGATGGCGAGAACGGCAAGACGCCGTCGGATCGCGGAGTCGGACAGAGCGTCGCGCACAGCGGCGTCGAGCTTGTTGATGATTTCGCGCGGCGTGCCCTTTGGGACCCACAGCCCCGCCCAGGCGGAGAAGTAGAAGCCGGGCAACCCGGCCTCGTCGGTGGTCGGAATGTCCGGCGCCGCGGCTATGCGCTCTTTGGCAGTGACCGCATAGGCCTTGACGCTGCCATCGCGGATATGGGGCAAGGCGATCGCCGGGCCGGTGCTCATGATGTCCACCTGGCCAGCCACAAGGTCGAGCAGGGCCGGACCGGCGCCGCGATAGGGCACGAGCGTAAACCGCGTCCCGGTCCGCATCTGAAAGAAGGCAGCAACCATGTAGGACGGGCCGCCGATGCCGCTGGTCCCCGCCGACGCCGTGTCGGGATGCTGCTTGAGCCACGCAATCAATTCGGCAAGCGTGTTGGCCGGAAAGTCTTTCCTGGCAATGATGACGTTGGCCTCGTAGGGAAGCAGAGAAACCGGCTCGAAGTCCCTGCGCAGATCATAGGGAAGCGTGTAGATGGCGCCGTTTGCGACGTGCGTGCTCCAGTTGCCGGCGCTGATCGTATAGCCGTCGGGCGCGGCGCGCGCGGCGCGGCCGACGCCGACGCTGCCTCCCGCGCCGGCAACATTTTCGATCACGATGGGCTGGCCCAGCGCTGCCCGCAGGCCATCCGCGACGACGCGCACCATGACGTCCAGCGGTCCGCCCGCCGCATAGGGCACATTCATTGTGATCGGCCGCGACGGGTAGCCTTCGGCGTGCGCAAGGCCAAGCAATGCTGCGAGCACCGCAAAGGCGATGAGGCGGATCACGGCTCTCAAGGGTTCCTCCCGATGTTCCGCGATTCTTCGGCAGGGCGGATTAGCGTAGCGTAATCCGCTCCCCGGCCGGCGCAATACGGTACGTCATTGCGCCCTGCGCAATTTCGATTTTGTGCGATTGTCGGAACGGCGGATTGTCGGCGTAATCCGCAGGGTTGCCGGCGCAATATTGGATTATGTTGCGCCGCACGCGTCGCGTTCGCGGCCGCCCTTTGTGTTCAGCACTCACTGGGACGAGCTGGCTTCCCGTTTTGCTGCCTTTGCGTACCACTGGCGAGCTTCGGCGAGGTTCTTGGGGACGCCGCGGCCGCTTTCGTACAGCCTGCCCAGTTGCCGCATGGCGTCTGCATCCCCGCGATCCGCGCTTTTCTTGTACCAGTTTATCGCCTGAGCGTAGTCTTGCCGGACGCCGAGCCCCGCTTCGTAGAACTCTCCGACTTTCGTCATGCTCACCCGGTCGCCAGCGGTTGCAGCCGCCCGATAGAGGCGGAATGCCTCGGCGGCATCGGCCGGGCCGCCAAGCCCCTTTTCATAGAGCGCTGCCAACTCGGCCATCGCAAAGGCCGATTTCAGCGCAACCGCCTTTGCGTACCACCTGCGCGCTTCGGCATAGTCTAACGGCACGGCCTTCCCCTCGGCATACAGCAGGCCGAGGCTATACATGGCGAGCGAACTGCCGAGCGCGGCAGCCTTTTCATAAAGCTCGCGGGCCGCGGCGTAGTCGCCTCGCGCGAATGCGACTCTCGCCGCCTGAAACGGAAATCTCGCCGCCTGCGGAGAGCGCTGCATTGCCTCGTCGCAGGCCCGCCCGGCTGCGGCGACGGGGATTTTGCTCAACTCGACCCCGGCAGTGTTCTTCGGCCGGGCGCTGTCAAGGGGCGACGCGGCAAGCCGGTCGCACGCGGCGGTCGCGTCGCCGTCGTTCGACACCGGATTGGCTGCCGGATGGGTTTCGCGCGAAGCCACAACGAGCGTTGCGTCAAGCGACCTTAACCTTGTTGCCGCTTCTTTGGCGTGGGGGCTCGAAGGAAACTTGTTCAGGAAATCCTGGATGAGGCTCTTGTCTGTCGCCTCCCTGATCGTCTGCCATACCGTCTCGTCGGCCGGCACGACTTCGCTCTTGACTTCGGCCGATTTGATCGAAACCGAAGGCTCCTTCAGGTAGATCGGCTTGTTTGGCAGCGACCCGTAGACAAACGGCTGTTGTCTTCGATTCGTGTGCGACAGCACATCGTCGCGCACCTTCCTGAACATGAAATTGATATCGAGGCCGGGCGATTCCAGATACTTCAGCAGCGCCGCCGCATAGGGACTGTTGCGACCGCCCCGATCCTCATTCGTCGTGCCGTCCTTCGATGCGTAAGCCACAAGCACGTTCTGCGTCGGCTCGACTCTGGCCAGGCCGCGCTCGACGGCGCGGCTCTGGGCCGTGCGCTGCATTCGCGCCGCGAACGGATTGCTGCGGCTGGCATCAAGGATCACCATGCCGAGAACGGAGACGCGGCTGACGGACTGCATGAGGCTCTTGAGCGCAATCGCTTCCTCGGCGACGTCAAGATCGGTGCGCACTTCTGCGTCGACCGGAAGCAACCAGTTCTCGCCGTCGACCGCCAATCCGTGTCCGCCGAAATAGATGACTGCAACGTCGGCATTTTGCGTCAATTCGTTGAACTTGCGAAGCGCCCGGCGAAAATCTTCATATGACGCATTGAGCAGCTTTGTGGCCGCGAACCCTAAGCGTTCGAAAGATTGTGCGATGTCGGCGGCATCGTTCAACGTGGTCGGCAGTGGCGGCGCGTTCTGGTAGTTGCCGTTGCCGATGACGAGAGCGACGCGGTTTTGCGCCTGGGCGCAGCCGCCCCATACGCCGGAAAATGCGGTCAGCGCCAGCGCGAGCATCGCGGCCCGCAGCAGAGGCGCGCCTCCCTCCCCGCGAGCGCACAAAGAGGCGCCGCCTTCGTCCTGAGAAGCGCGCAAGCGCGCGCTCGCCGGGATAAAAGCCGGCGTTATTTCACACGCTCCGCGCCCTCCCCTTTTCAGGGGAGAGCAAGGAGGGGGAAACAGCCAGGCCGCAACGCGCCGCGGCATGCCAAGCAGGCTCCTGTTACAGCGGGCGGCGCCGTTTCCTTCCATAGCCTGATCTCCGCCCAGCATCGTTGGGTCTCAGCGTACGTGGATCGCGACGTTAGGAACCCTAATGTTAGGGGTGGGAACCTTAACGTTGGGATTCTTCACGTCGACTTTGACGTTCGGGACCTTGACCGAAGGAGTGGCGTTCGTCGGCGTCTTGATGCCGGCAGCGTTCGTAAGCTTGATGCCCGTGGTCTTGAGACTGGTGGTCTTGGCGCCGCCGGCGGAGGCGCCGCCCTGTTGAAGCTTCAAGGCGCCATTGGCCAAGACGTGATGCTTCCCTGCTCCGTTGCCATGACCGGAGGACTTCAGGCCTTCGGTACGGAGACCCTTGTTGCCGTCGAGATGGAAATGCTTTGAGTCGACGTGCTTCAGGTCAAGACGCATGTCGGTCTTCGGCGCGCCGCCTCCCGCAGCGGCTGCGCCCGCTCCGCCAAGGGCGCCGGGGGCGCCAGCGGGACCGCCATCTGGCTTCGAATTTGGAAAATTCCAGGTGGTCTTGACGGTGGGCACGCATCCGCCCGGATTCCCCATCGCCCGACAGAAGGCGAAGGTAAAATACGGGTAATCGGCGAAGCGCGTGATGTCCGAGTACCGTTCGAATGCCCGCTGACATGCGGGAGCGGTTTGATCGTTGCCGAGGAAGCACTGCATAACATCCGGGTCGGCCGCCGCCTGGGCGAGGATGGCCTCGTCTATGTTGGGGAGCGGCGCGGGTGCGACGTGGACGGTGATCGGCTTCTGGCCAAGAGCGGCCAGACGGGCGTCGGCGACAACGCGCCGCTTCTTGCTTGGGAACTGGTCCACGAAACGGCGTATCACGGTGTGGTCTTTGCTTTCCTTGATGACGTCCCACGCCGCCTCGACGACGGCCGTATCCCGCACGAATCGTCGCGCGACGGCCTTCTCTGCCTGCGCAAATTCGGTGTCCGCAAAGGTCACGTGGGTGAGGGGCGGCGGCACCGCGTCCGTGGCGGCGGTTGAAGGCGGCGCTGTCGTGAGCGACGCCAGCCGCACCTTCACGTCGGAAACGTGAGAGCTTTCGGGAAAGCGTTCGACAAACCGGCTCAGCGACGAGATGTCATTGGTCGCCTTGAGAAACGACCAGGCGATTTCCGCTGCATCCGGCTGCGGCGTCGGGTCCGCGGCGGCCACGCCCGCGGGCGGCGGCTTGAAATAGATCTCGTCGCTCGACAGCGATCCGTAAACGAAAGGCTGCTGTTCATTGTTCGTGGCGGCCATGACGTCGTCGCGGACATTTCTGAAGAGGAAGTCGACCTCGAGGCCGGGCGTTTCGATGTGCCTGAGGAGGGCGGCGGTGTAAGGGCTGTTGCGTCCGGCGCCGTCAGCCGCGACGGTGCCGTCCCGCGCCGCGTAGGCGACGAGCACGTTGTCGGCCGGCTCGACAGGCGCAAGGCCAAGGATTTGCACGCTTCGCGCCGCGTTCGACCTCCTCGTCACGGATTGAAAAGGATTGTTGCGGCATGCGTCCAATATCACCAATCCCAGCGTCTTGGCTGTGGCTACCGCCTGCATGGCGGCCTGCAGACCGATCGCCTCAGTGCTGGCATCCACGTCGCTCTTGAGCTCCACGTCCGTGGGCAGCAGCCAATTGCTCCCATTGATCTCGACGCCATGGCCGGCAAAATAGAATACGGCCATGTCTGCATTGCGCGCGGTCCGGCCGAACTCCAGCAGCGCCCGGCGCATTCCGTCAAAATCAGCGTCCGTGGCTGTTGTGACGGTAAACCCCAGCCGCATGAGCGCGGCGGAAACGTCTTGAGCGTCATGGGCCGGGTTCGGCAGGCTCGGCACCTTGGCGTAGGCGCTGTTCCCGACGACGAGAGCGACCCGATTTTGGGCGTGGGCGTGGCCCGACAGGGCGAGCACGGCCGCAACCACGAACGGCATTAAAAAAGACATGGAATGGCGCTTGGGCATGGCTGATTGTCCCGAGATTGGCCGCCCGGCCGCGACACGTTCGCCGGCAGCCGGGAAACTAAAAAGCATGAAAGTTAGTGCCGCCACCGTTCGTACAAGTTCATTTTCGAATAAGACGAGGGTACGTTTGCAGGTTACCATAAGAGCCGAGGCGCGGCGATTCGCTGCCGGATAGCGTCAGCGATGCCTCCCCAGGCTCCCCTAACCCAACTTGCGCAATTTCGCTTCGATTTGGCGGGTCGATTTGTCGCATCGGCCTTGATTGATCAAGGGGTTGGCTGCTGAGAGGAGCCGATTTGAGCGTGTAGTGCCGACCTTGGGTGTTTTCTGGA
>Ga0209060_10001549_pt1 | contig 24711 bp, 22 predicted proteins | sample Coa_R1_8_FD_187155 | JGI IMG/M metagenome (GOLD analysis project Ga0209060, IMG submission 187155) | Surface soil microbial communities from Centralia Pennsylvania, which are recovering from an underground coalmine fire - Coalmine... | ecosystem: Environmental > Terrestrial > Soil >...
CGGCGGTTCCAGCAGCGGCGGCAACACCGGGTCCGGCGGCTCGAGCAGCGGCGGTAACACCGGCAACGGCGGTTCCAGCAGCGGCGGCAACACCGGCAGCGGCGGCACCAGCAGCGGCGGCAACACCGGCAGCGGCGGCTCCAGCAGCGGTGGCGCCACCGGCAGCGGCGGCAGCACCCGCCCGTCGGGCTGCCCGGCCGTCACCGACGTGATCTCCGACTTCGAGGAAGGGACCACCGGCATCGTGACCCCGCAGCAGGGTCGTCAGGGGTGGTGGTACGTGTTCTCGGATGCCACCAACAACGGCGGCATGTCGCCGGTCGCCAACACCACGGGCCCGATCACCTCGATGGCGCTCCAGTCGAGCGATCCGAACTACGGCACCTGCGACAAGTGGGCGATGGAGGTCAAGACCACGGCCTCGCACTCCACCTGGGGCGCCGGCTTCGGGACCTCGCTCAACCAGATCCTTCCGCCGCCGGCCTCGACCGCCACGACGGCGCAGACCAAGAAGGCCTACGACGTCACCGGCTATGACGGGATCAGCTTCAACATCAAGTCGGCCACGGCGAACACCACGGTCTGGTTCGAGATCCCGGCCATGAACAACCAGCCGGTGCCCGACGGGTCGATCAAGACCTCCGACGGGACCTCCGGCGGGACGGCCTCGGCGCCCAGCAGCAACGGGACCGACGAGTACAACACGCGCGGCTTCTTCGTGAAGAACATCGGGACCAGCTGGACCAAGGTCTACGCGCCGTTCGGCATCATGGGCCCGCGCTATCTGCCGGTCGCGACGGCGAGCAGCTGCTCGAACAGCGCCGTCAAGTGCGAGGCGCCGACGTTCGTACCGACCGGCGTGCTCGGCCTGCAGTTCGGCTCGTACACGCAGTTCACGGGCGAGGGGCAGTTCGACCTGACGGTCGACGACGTGGCGCTCTACAAGGGCACCAACGGCCTCGCCTCCTTCACGGCGGGGACGTACGCCGTCGACGGGTCGATCGGGTCATGCACCAAGCCGTCGGGCGCCAGCATGAAGTACCTCACGAACATGTACGCCAACTGGAAGGCGACGTTCGTGACCGGCTCGGGCACCTCGACGCGCGTGCAGCGCCCCGAGAACGGCAACGACACCGTCTCCGAGGGGATCGGCTACGGCATGTTGATCGCGGTCAACATGAACGACAAGGCGCTGTTCGACGCCCTCTGGTCCTACGCGGAGTCTTCGAGCCACAGCGCCAGCGGGATGCTGATGACCTGGTGCATCGACGACGGGAGCGGCGGCATGGGCAGCAAGTGCAGCGCCTCGGGCGGCTCGGCGACCGACGCCGACGAGGACATGGCCTTCGCGCTGCTCGTCGCGGCCAAGCAGTGGGGCGGTAGCCCGTCGCAGGGCGGCGGGACCTACGCGTCGCAAGCCCAGACGATGATCGGCCAGATCTGGAGCAAGGACATCGACGCCAACGCCAACCTGCCCACCGGCGGCAGCAACTTCGGCAACGTGAACACCCGGACCAACCCCTCGTACTTCGCGCCGGCGTACTACCAGGCGTTCTCGGGCGTCGACTCGGGCCACGCCTGGAAAACCGTCGCCGCGAACTCCCTGGCGGCGATCAACAAGGTCGCCAACGGCACCACGGGCCTCGTGCCGGCCTGGTGCAACGGCGGCTGCGCGGCCGCGGACACCAGCGGGATGTACACGGACGGCGGCATCTACCAGTACGACGCCCACCGCGTCCCGTGGCGCGTCGGCCTGGACGCCTGCTGGAACGGCACCACCACCTCGAGCACGATGCTGACGAACAACGCCAAGTTCTTCAACAACATCGCCTCGCCCTCCAGCGGCGGCGGCATCGGGCGCATCTACGACATCTACACGCTGACGGGCGCGCCCAACAGCGACGCGGCGCTGAACTCGATGTCGCTCATCGGGACGGCCGGCGTCGGCGCCATGGCCGCGGGCAACAGCGCCTTCGCGGCCAAGGCGTACCAGTTCATCATCGACGCGTCGTACTCGCCCGCCTCGACCATCCCCGACTCGAACGGCCGGGTCTCGTACTCGTACTTCAACGCGACCGTCGGCTTGATGTCCGCGCTCACGATGAGCGGCAACTTCAACAAGCCGTAACGTCGCGGTCTCCGGGCGCGGCGGCGAGCTCGGCCGCGCCCGCCTGTTCGATCCGAGCCTGACGAGGCGCCGGGCCCGCGGCCGTTTGGCCGGGGCTCGGCGAACCGATTCGCGGGCCGGAGGCGTATGATGGTCTGGCGCACCGGACCCCACGGGACGGGGTCGGAGGGCTCCATGGCCACGCAGGCTCCGCTCGGTCGGCTCGCGCGGGTGTTCCTTCTATCGGCGACGGCGGCCGCCTGTTCGGGCGGCTCGCCGACCGGCACCGGCGGAACGACCGGCTCCGGCGGGGTGATTGGAACGGGTGGGGGCACCGGGACTGGCGGGGCAGCGACGGGCGGCACGACGGGCGCCGGGGGCGCGGGCGCTGGTGGGGCGACGGGCGCCGGGGGCGTGACGGCGACGGGCGGGGCCGCGGCGAGCGGTGGCGTCTCGGGGAGCGGCGGCGGCAAGGCGACCGGGGGCGCGGGCGGCACGAAGGCGACCGGCGGCGCCGGGGGCGTGAAGGCGACTGGTGGTGCCGGAGGCATGAAGGCGACCGGCGGAGCGGGCGGGGCGTCGGCGACCGGGGGCGCGGCGGGCGGCAGCGCGCAGGCCGGGCCGTACATGTTTCCGGCCAGCTCCACCATCTATCAGGACATCTCGGGCGCGGCGGTCGACAGTGAGTCGACCGCGATCCTGAGCGCGCTCGACGCCTCGGGGTGGGGGAGCGGCCTCGGCATCGACGTCTCGTTCACCATCCTGACGGCCGACGCCAGCGTCGCGCGGCGCGCCTTCACCTCCAGCGGGGACGAGCCCGACTGCGACACGGCGCCGATCCCGCTCCCGGCCGGCGGCAACATCGAGGGGAACCCGGACTACCACTGCGCCGACGGCGGCGACTGCCACCTGCTGGTCTACCAGGGGACGCGCCTCTACGAGCTCTACCAGGCCGACGTCTCGACGGGCGCGGCCGCCGGCGGCACCTTCACCGGCAGCTGCGAGGTGGTGTGGGATCTGACCCACGACTACTGGCAGCCGATGTCGCCGCCGACGTTCGGCCGCGGCGACCACTGCAACGGCGCCGACGCCGCCGACCTGCCGATGGCCGCGCTGATCCTGACCAGCGCCGACGTGACCTCCGGCCAGATCAACCATGCGCTCCGTTTCACGATCTCGAACACGCTCATGCAGAAGGGGGTCTACGTCCACCCGGCGACGCACATCGGCAGCCCCGGCGGCACCGGCCCGACGTTTCTCCCCTATGGCGCGCGCCTGCGCCTGCGCGGCGACTACGACCTCACCACGCTGCCGAGCGACGCCGCCCGCACCGTGGCGCGCGCGCTCCAGAAGTACGGCATGTTCCTGGCCGACGGCGGCAACCTCTACGTCAGCGCCACCGTCGGCGTCCAGGACGTCATCGCCACGTCCTCGCTGCGCGGCCTCAAGGCCACCGACTTCGAGCTGGTGGACGGCGGCACGCGCTACGTCTGGAGCGACTACAGCTGCCAGCGAACGCCCGTCACGAACTGACGGGCGTTAGTTACTGGTTCGGGTAACAGGAGTACAGATACGCGGCGCCGTCGGAGGTGGACCCAGCGAACTCGGCGCCCACGGCGACGGTTCCCTGGTTGACGGCGACCGACTGGCCGTAGCCGTAGAAGTCAGTCGAGGCCCCGGAGGTCAACACCGGACCGGCGATCCAGGTCCCGTTCGATCGACCATAGACGTAGACCGCGCCTTTGTTGACGTCGACGTCATAGCCGCCGACCACCATGGTGTTGCCGGACAGGCCGACCGACATGCCGAACGCCGGGGCGCCGCTCGGCGGGAGGATCTTCTGGACCTGCGTCCAGGTCGAACCGCTCTGCGTGAACATGTAGACGCCGTTCGTCGAGGCCAGCGCGGCGGTCGTACCGTCGAGGGCGATGCTGAAGTTGAAGCTGCCGTTGGGGGTGTCCGACAGGTCGCTGGGGACCAGCTTCGCCTGCTGGGTCCAGGTGGAGCCGGACTTCACGAAGACGTAGCCGAAGTGACCGAGCAGGCCCGAGGCGTCGATCGGTTCACCCAGCACCAGCAGCGTGCTGCCGCTCAGCTTGACCGAGTATCCGAAATACCCTCCCACCGCCGAGGTCAGACCGTTCATGGGAACGAAGTCGGACGGTTCGAGAGTCTGCGGGGTTCCGCCCGACGTCGCGTAGACGTACGCGCCGTAGCTTCCGCCGATCACCACCGTGCCGTTGTCCGCCGCCACCTCGCTGGCGAAGGGGTCGTTGGACGGCAGCGTGATGGATACGCCCGGGAACCAGTTGGCGCCCGACTTGGTGAGGACCTCGGAGTAGGTGAACCCGACGCCTTGGCTGAAGCTGTCGATCACGGCCATCGTGCCGGTGCTGTCGAGCGCTACCTTCAAGCCGAACGTGGTCGATCCGCTGACGGTGCCGCCGTTGATCGTCTGTCCGAAGGTGTACGACGAACCCGAGCCGGAGTACGCATAGACGGTTCCGACGCCTGAGGCGTTGCCGGTCGCGGCCACCAGCAGCGTGCCGCCGCGTACGGTGAGGTTGTCTCCGAACTGGTCATTGCCGTTGCCAGCCGGCGCGCCGGGAATGCTGTCATACGAGAGGACGGCCGGCCCCGTGCAGCCGAGGCAGATGCCGCCCGTGGTGTTGCAGGAGATGCCGCTGGCGCAGGCGGCGCAAGCGGCGCCGCCGGTCCCGCAGAGTGCGTTGGTCTCGCTGGCGTAGGGGACACAGGTGTTGCCGTTGCAACAGCCGTTCGGGCAGGAGGCGGCGTTGCAGACGCAGGCGCCGGAGCCGTTGCACTGTTGTCCGCTCGAGCAGGTCTTGCACGCGGCGCCGCCGAGGCCGCAGGCCGACACGGTCTCGGTGGTGACGCACGTCCCGCTGCTGCAGCAGCCGTTCGCGCAGGAGGTGGCGTCGCAGACGCAGGCGCCGGAGCCGTTGCACTCTTGCCCGCCCGCGCAGGTCTTGCACGCGGCGCCGGCCAGGCCGCAGGTGGAGCTGCTCGAGGTGTGGCACTGGCCGCTGCTGTCGCAGCAGCCGTTCGGGCACGAGGTCGCGTTGCAGACGCACGAGCCGCTGCTGCACGCTTGCCCGGTCGAACAGGTCTTGCAGGTCGCCCCCGAGACGCCGCAGGCCGACACGGTCTCGGTGGTGACGCACGTTCCGCTGCTGCAGCAGCCGCTCGCGCACGAGGTGGCGTCGCAGACGCAAGCGCCGGAGCCGTTGCACTCTTGCCCGCTCGGGCAGGTCTTGCACGCGGCGCCGGCCAGGCCGCAGGTGGAGGTGCTCGAGGCGTGGCACTGGCCGCTGGTGTCGCAGCAGCCGTTCGGGCAGGAGGTGGCGTCGCAGACGCAGGCGCCGGAGCCGGTGCACTCTTGCCCGGTCGCGCAGGTCTTGCACGCGGCGCCGGCCAGGCCGCAGGTGGAGTTGCTCGAGGTGCGGCACTGGCCGCTGGTGTCGCAGCAGCCGTTCGGGCAGGAGGTGGCGTCGCAGACGCAAGCGCCCGAGCTGTTGCAGCGCTGGCCGGTCGCGCAGGCCGCGCAGGTGCCGCCGCCGACGCCGCAAGCCGACAGGCTCTCGGTGGTGACGCAGACCCCGCTGCTGCAGCAGCCGTTCGGACAGGAGGTCGCGTCACAGACGCAGGAGCCGCTGCCGTTGCACTCCTGCCCGCTCGGGCAGGCCTTGCAGGCAGCCCCGCCGACGCCACAGGTTGCGCTGCTCGAGGTGTGGCACTGACCGCTGCTGTCGCAGCAGCCGTTCGGGCAGGAGGTGGCGTCGCAGACGCACGTGCCCTGGGCGCTGCACTCCTGGTTCGTGCCGCAGGCGGCGCACACACCGCCGTTCGCGCCGCAGTGCTGAGCAGTGGAGCCGACACACAGTCCACTCGAGCAGCAACCGCCGCAGCTGGTGCCGCCGCAGCTGCACGCGCCGGACATGCAGGCCTGTCCGGACGCGCACGCGCCGCAGGCGGTCCCGCCGGTTCCGCACGCGGTCGCGTCCTGCTTCGCAGCAAGGACGCAGGTCGTACCCTGGCAACATCCCCCCGCGCACGAGGTGGTGGTGCAACCGCAGGTGCCGCTGGCGCCGCAAGCCTGCCCCGAGGCGCAGCCCGCGCAAGCGCCGCCGCCCGTCCCGCACTGGCTGGCGGTCTGGGAGGCGTAGGGGATGCAGGCGCCGGTCGCGCTGCAGCAGCCGTTCGGGCACGACGTCGCGTCGCAGACGCATGCTCCCTGGGTCGTGTCGCAGCGCTGGCCCGTGGCACACGCGACGCAGGCCGCTCCGTTGGCCCCGCAAGCGGTGTCCGTCGTGGTGACGCAATGACCGCCCGAGCAGCAGCCGGTCGTGCACGAGGTCGTGCTGCAGGAGCACTGTCCGGCCGTGCACTGCTCGCCGGGGCCGCACGCCGCGCACGCCTGCCCGCCGTTGCCGCAGGCCGAGACCGTGGTGGTCGTGACGCACACGCCGTTTGCGTCGCAGCACCCGGTCGGGCAGGTGGTGGATGAGCAGGCAGGGGTGCCGCCGCCCTGGCCGCCGGCTCCGGCGGAGCCACCTGCGCCCACGGCGCCGCCGATGCCGCCGTGACCGCCGCTGCCACCGCTCCCTGCGTGACCGCCCGCTCCGGAGGCGCCGCCGCCTGCGGTGCCGCCGGCTCCTCCCTTTCCGCCGCCGGTGGCGCCGTGGCCCGCCATGTCGGCGCCACCGTCCTGTGCCTCGTAAGGCCGCCCGGACGAACAACCAGCCACGACGAGAAGGGCTCCGAGACCCAGGGCAAGAGACAAACCCGACGCCGTCAGTTTCACGGACCCCCCCTTCAGTAGACCAAGCGAGGCGCGCATGACGTACCCAGCATCGAAAGAGAGGGAGCGCATGCAGCGAGCAATTTTCATTTTAGGCGGCCCAAGCTAGCGAATGGGCCATTCGAGTGTCAACCGAACGCTCCAGACGACTGTTTATTCCGGGGGAGCGGGGCGGCACGCTGGCCGGCCGCTCCAGTCGTTCAGCGCGCGGCCCCGACCGGGTGCGGCAAAAGAAGACGCCGATGACGCCCGTCACGAGCTGACGGGGCGGGCCGGCATTTCACGAGCTGATGGTCGTTCTCGCCGCGCGTCAGTAGGGCATGCCGGCGATCGGCATCGCCAGCTTGAACACGCCCTTGGCCGGCGCGTTCCCCTGCACGGTGATGTAGAGCGTCTTGCGGTCGGTGCCGCCGAAGGCCAGGTTCGTCAGCTGGCCGTTGCCCGGGACTCCCGTGATGGTGGTGAGGTGGGTGCCGGTCGACGTGGGGCTCGGGTGCGTGCTCCCGAAGCTGATGACGTCGATGTCGTGCGTGTTCACCCGGACGACGTAGAGGTCGCCCGCGCAGTCGATCGCCATCCCGTCGGTGGCGTTGTGGTCCAGATTCGCGCCGTCGATGTCGGCCGCCGTCGCGAGGATCGAGCCGTCGGCGTTGACAGCGTACCCGTTCACGCCGCTGCCGGAGCCCACGTACAGTGTCTTCTCGTCGAGCGACAGCGTGATCCCGTTCGGGTTGCTCAGGTTGCTGATGATCTCGGTGGCGGTGGATGAGCCCGGCGGGACCATGTAGACGCCGGTGGTCGACTGCGGATACTTCCCGCCCGTCTGCGGTGCCTGGAAGGTGGGGTCGGTGAAGTAGATCGTTCCGTCGCTGCGGATCGTCAGGTCGTTGGGCGAGTTGAATCGGCTTCCGTTGTACGAGTCGATGAGGGTCGTCTTGGTCGCGCCCGGAATCGTGAAGGTGACGATCCCGCCCACGGCATGATTGGCCGTGACCAGGTTCCCCTTCCCGTCGACCGCCATTCCGTTGGAGCCGGAGGAGTCGCCGATCCCGCCCGTCGGATAAAAGAAGCTGACAGCGTCGCTGGCGTCGATCTTGTAGATCCGGGACGGCGGCGGATTGTTTCCGCCGGTCATCTCCGAGACATAGAGCGCGTTCCCGATCCAGACGGGACCTTCGACGTTGGTGAACCCGGTGCCGTTGCCACTACCGTCGAAGTTGTCAGCGGCGGGCACGCCGGAGATGCGCGTCGCGGTGCTGCCGGCCGGGATGGCGCTGGCGCCCGGGCTGGTCACGCCGGACGGGCAGGTGTAGGGGGTGAAGCCGCTGCCGCTCCCGGCGGCGCCGCCGCTGCCGCCGGCCTGACCGCCCGTCCCGGTCGCGCCGCCCGTGGCCGAGCCGCCCGAGCCGGTGACCCCACCGCTGGCGCTGCCGCCCGATCCGTTGCCGCCCGAGCCCGTGACGCCGCCCGTGGCGCTGCCGCCCGAGCCGCTGACGCTGCCGCCGGTCCCGGTGACGCCGCCGGTGGCCGAACCACCGGTGCCGGTACCGCCGGTCGCGCTCCCGCCCGTCCCCGTGCCCCCGCTCCCCGTCGCGCCCCCGCTGCCGGTCGCGCCGCCTTTGCCACCAGAGCCGGTTCCCGGTTGGCCGCCGGTCCCGTTGCCGTTGGCGCCTCCGGCACAGGCCGCGAGCGCGAGCGTCGAGACGAGGACGACGGAGCGAAGCGAAGTGGGGGCGATCTTCATGCCGCGGATGCTATCACGCGCGGCCGGAAGGCCTCGGCGTCAGTACGGCATGCCGGGGAGCGGCATGCTGACCTCGTAGAGCCCCTGGGCCGAGCCCCCCACCGAGCCGGTCGGGGGGGCGCCGCCGCTCCCCTGCGCGGTGATGTAGAGCGTCTTGTGGTCGGTGCCGCCGAAGGCGCAGTTCGTCACCGCGCCGACGCCCGTGACCGTGATGGTCCCCAGAGACGCGCCGGACGACGACACGACGACGACGTTTCCGGTGCTCGGGACCGCGACGTAGAGGTTCCCGGCGCAGTCGATCGCCATGCCGTCGCCATTGTTCACCGCGCTCGCCGCGAAGGCGGTCCCGGAGCCCGAGATGCTCCCGTCCGCTGCAACGGCGTACTGGTGGATGCCGGTGTGATCGGTCACGTACAGCTTCGTCTGGTCGAGCGATAGCGTGACCCCGTTCGGTTGATTCAGGCCCGCGTCGATGACCACCGCCGTGGTCGAGCCCGGCGCGACTCGATAGAGCCTCTGCGCCGTCTGCGGGTTCGAGGTGTTCTGATAGTTCGGATCCGAGAAGTAAATGGTGCCGTTCGTGTGGATGGCGAGATCGTTCGGCGAGTTGAACCGCGTCCCCATGTACGAGTTGATGAGCGTGGTCGGCGTTCCGCTGGGAAGCGCGAACGACACGATTCCCCCGGCGTTGTGATTGGCGCTCACGATGTTCCCGTTTGCATCCACGGCCAGCCCGTTCGAGCCCGAGTTCGCGATCGCCTCGCTGACCGTGCCTGACGCCGTGATCTTCAAGATGTGGCCCGGGATCGGCGGGGTCGTCGCGTTCGTGTACTCGGAGATGTAGAGGGCGTCGCCGATCCAGACCGGCCCCTCGATGTTGCTGAAGCCGTACCCGCCCTGGTTGATCGTCGCGTCCGCGATCGGCACGCCTGCCACGCGCGTCGGCTTCAGGCTGGACGGGGTCGGGTTCGTGAACGGCCCGCTCGGACAGACGTACGGCACGAAGCCGCTCGACCCACCCGAACCGCCGCCCGTCCCGGTGCTGCCCGCGCTGCCGCCGGTCCCTGCGCCACCCGTTCCGGTCCCGCCGGTTCCGGTCCCGCCGGTTCCGGTCCCGCCGGAGCCCGTGACCCCTCCGCTCCCACCGCCCGTTCCGATCGATCCGCCGGAGCTATTGCCGCCCGAGCCGACGTTGCCACCGGACCCTGTCGAGCCGCCGGTGCTGCTGCCGCCGGTCCCCGTGCCACCCGTTCCGGTCGAGCCGCCATCCCCCGTGGTACCGCCCTTGCCGCCCGAGGCCGTGCCCCCTTGGCCGCCGGTTCCGCTGCCGCTGCCTCCAGCGCAAGCACCGAGGGCGAGGGAAGAAAGAACCGCAGCAAATCGAAGCGAAGCGGGAGCCAATTTCATGGCGCGCATGCTACCACGGGGTATTCCTGACCCGGCGTGATCGCCGTTCTTCCGTCGATCACCGCTCGGCGCAGCGGCGGTAGACGGCGCGCTTGGTCGCGGCCAGCAGGCAGCCGTTCCGGGCTTGCAGCAGTCGGACGCCAGCGGGGGCCGGCAGCGGGGTCCAGCGGTCGGCCCCGGCGCTCGACTGCCAGATTCGCCCCTCCGCGCCGCAGGCGGCGAAGAGCGTGGTCCCGGCGCGGGTCACCGCCGGCAGGTCTCGGCGACACTCGGCCGGCATCCGAGCCAGGGGGGACAAGGTTCGCGCCGTTCCCGCGTAGGCGAACCCGCGCCCGTCCTGGCACCTGAGGAAGCCGTCGCTGCGGTCCAGCCAGCCCCAGCTGGCCATCGCGCAACCCTTGGGAAGGTCGACGCGAGGGCCCTCGACCGCGCGTTGCGCGGCGCCGCTGCCGTCGGCCGGGGTCCACGCCCCGTCGGGCGCGCGCCACAAGGCAAACGACGTCGAGGCGAACGCCAGCAGTCGATCCGGGTGCTCGGCGTCGAAGTATCCGACGCCCTCCAGGATGTCGTGATGCGCGGCGCGCCCCCTGGGCTCTGGCCCCGGGCGCTCGTGGACGCGCTTCCACCCCTCCGGCTTCTCCTCCCAGATCGCCTGGCGCGATCCGACGGCGAGGACGTCCCCGGCGGCGTCCTCGCCGAAGGCATAGACGTCGTACGCGCCGAGCTCCGTCGTGCGGACGGTCCGTGCGTCGCCGGTCAGGATGCGGTTGTTGCTCGCCGCGCGCCAGGAGCCGTCCTTGGCCAGCCAGACGGCGGAGATCCACCGGCTCTGGTCCGGCGTCTCGTAGATCTTCGCCCACCCGCCGCCGACCGGAGCGCCGGTCGCCAGGACGGAGAGGACAAGGACGATCAGCCCCGGCATCTAGAACACCGACGGCGGCAGAAGCTCGCGCGTCACCGTCAACATCCGTTCCAGGTAGAGGGTCTCGGCGACCCTGATTCTCGCGCTGCGGATCGCCTCCACGTGCGCGAGATCGGGGACGGTCACGATCCCGTCCAGGTCGACGCGGCCGCCCGGCGACGCGCCGGCGCGGTGCGCGAGAAACTGCAGCGCCGTCCTGCACCCGAAGTGCCGCCCGCTCTGCGCGGCCACCGAGCTGAGCGGGTGGTAATCCCCGCCCGTCGGCAGCAGGAACGCGTACGCCCGCCAGACCAGTCGCGCCACCCTCGACATCGAGACCAGGGCGGCGCCGCCGGTTCGACCCAGGATGGCCGTCACGTGCGACTGGAAGGCGTGGTCGTAGTTGAACCGGAGCTGGGCGGCGTAGGCCAGCAGCTGGTCGCGCGCCGGAATGATCGCCGGGTGAACCACGTTGCCGGTCTCGTGGCTGATGAACTTGCGCTCGCCCCAGGCGTCGGTGATCGCGCGCGGCAACCCGAGGCGGTTCTTGTCCTGGGAGAGAAAATCGAGCCCGCCTTCGTGCCAGGTCTCGATCCGGTCCATGCTGAGGTCGTACACCGTGTCGGCGCTGTGCTCGCGCGCCGCCGTCACGACGGCCAGCCAGAGATCGCCGGGAACGAAGCTGTCGACCCGACCGAGGTTGGTCGCCACGCGGGCCGCGATCGCCTTGTGCGCGAAGCGGCGCAGGAGCCACACCAGGCGAATGTCCTCGTCCTCCCACAGCCGGGCCTGGCCGTGCTTCCACCCGCCCGGCGGAACACCGACCAGACGGCCGACCTCGTTCATCAGCGCCGCGCGATCCGAGACGCTGGCGAGCGCCCCGTGGGCGCCCACCGCCTGCACCTCCAGCGCCGTCGGAGCCGCGGCTCCCTCCGGCGGATGGTCGAACGCGGGGAACACGATGGCCGTCATTGTACGCCCGTCGTTCGAGCCGCCATCGAGAGATCGATCCCCTGCGCTGCCGTGCGCGCTTCTTGGTACGATGCCCGCCGATGGGTGACAACAGCGACGGTGGCGGCGGTCAGGGCGGCGATCTCACCACCACCCGCGACGTCTGGGCGACCACCCCTCTCGGCGCCGGCGTGATGGCGCTCGAGCGCATGGACGGTCACGAAGCGCTGGCGCAGCCGTTCACGTACAACCTGATGTTCCTCAGCACCGACTGGAACGTCGATCTCTCGAAGCTCCTCGGCCAGTCGCTCACCGTGCACGTCAACCTGCCCGGCGGCGGGACGCGCCACTTCAACGGGATCGCCACCCAGGCCACCCACCTGGACGTCGAGGACGGGTACGCGCGCTACGCCGTGACGCTGCAGCCGTGGCTGTCGTTGCTCGACTACCGCGCCGACTGCCGCATCTATCAGAACCAGTCGATCCCGGAGATCGTCAAGGAGGTCTTCCGGCGCGCCGACTTCTCCGACTTCGAGGACCTGCTCGACGACGGCTCGTACGGCAAGCTCGAGTTCGTCGTTCAATATCGCGAGTCCGACTTCAACTTCGTCAGCCGGCTGATGGAGGAGGCGGGCATCTACTACTACTTCAAGCACGACGACTCCAAGCACACGCTGGTCCTGGCCGATTCCGAGGACGATCACGAACCGGCCGGCGGCTACGGCAAGGTGACGTACCTGCCGCAGAAGGAGGCCAGCCGGGGCGACAAGGAGCACCTCTCGGCCTGGACGGTGGTCCAGCAGATCCGCTCGGGCGGCTACGCGGCCACCGACTTCGACTTCAAGGCGCCGCGCACCGCGCTCCTCAGCCAGCTCAGTCAGCCGCAGCACTACGCGCACGCCGACGGCGAGCTCTTCGACTACCCGGGCGACTTCCTGAAGAAGTCCGACGGAGACGTCCGCGTCAAGATCCGGCTCGAGGAGCGCCAGTACGAGCACGCGCTGGTGCAGGCCTCCGGCGACGTGCGCGGGATCGGCTGCGGCAACGTGTTCACCCTCACCGACTACCCGCGCGAGGACCAGAACAAGGAGTACCTGATCATCGGCGCCAGCTACAGCATCAACGTCGGCCAGTACGAATCGGGCGGCGGCGGCGGCGAGGAGTTTCGGTCGGGCCTCACCCTGCTCGACAGCAAGATCCCCTTCCGCCCGGCCATCCGCGCGCGCAAGCACCGGGTCGAGGGGCCGCAGACCGCCATCGTGGTGGGTCCCAGCGGCGAGGAGATCCACACCGACAACTTCGGGCGCGTGATGGTCCAGTTCCACTGGGACCGCTACGGCATGTCCGACGAGCGCAGCTCGTGCTGGGTGCGCGTCTCGCAGGCCTGGGCGGGGGCCAAGTGGGGGGCGGTTCACATTCCGCGCATCGGCCAGGAGGTGATCGTCGACTTCCTCGAGGGGGACCCGGACCGGCCGATCATCACCGGGCGCGTGTACAACGCCGACAACATGCCCCCCTATGATCTGCCGGCCAACAAGACGCAGAGCGGGCTCAAGAGCCGCAGCTCGAAGGGGGGCGCGCCCTCGAACTTCAACGAGATCCGCTTCGAGGACAAGAAGGGGAGCGAGGAGCTCCACATCCAGGCCGAGAAGGACGAGACCAAGCTGGTCAAGAACAACCAGACGGCGAACATCGGCGTCGACCGCAGCCTGACCGTCGGCAGCGACGAGACGGTCAGCATCGGGAAGAACCGGACCGAGAAGGTGGGGGCCGACGAGTCGGTCAGCATCGGGGCCAACCAGACGCTGAAGGTCGGCGCCAACCGGACCAAGAACGTCAGCGGCGACGAGTCAGTCACCATCGGCGCCATCCAGACGGTGACCATCGGCGCGGCCTCGGTCGAGACGGTCGGGGCGGCCCGCGCCGTGACCATCGGCGCCGCCTACCAGATCACCGTGGGCGCCGCGATGAACGAGACCGTCGGGGCCGTGAAGTCCGAGAGCGTCGGCGGTTCGAAGTCGGTCGACGTGGGGGGCGGTTACACCGAGACCGTCGGCAAGGACAAGACCGTCACCGCCAGCGGAGGGGTGACCGTCGGCGCCGACAAGGCCATCGCGCTCACCGCCGGGACGGACTTCAACGTCCAGGCGGGGAAGAAGGCCACCATCGAAGCGACCGACGAGCTCACCCTCGTGTGCGGCGACGCGACCATCGTCCTCAAGAAGAGCGGCGACATCACGATCAACGGCGCCAAGGTCCAGGTAACCGCCAGCGGCGACCTGGTGCTCAAGGGATCGAAGCTCGCCGGGAACTGACTGAGGGCGGGACTCTCGGGGCCTGCCCTAGCGAGTGATTGCCGGCAGCACTTCGAAGTCCAGAGTCAGCGCCGGCGAGAGCCGCACGCCGTCCTTCGCGTCGAGCCCCGGCACCGTCGCGATGCCGATTCTCTGCTTGAAGTCCTGGAAATTGGAGTGTTCCCACGCCGTGCGCGGACCTCCTGCCATGAGAGCCCCCGAGAGTGAGAGCCAGCCAAGCACGACCTTCGTTCCCTGCCGTACTCCTCCTGAGTCACTTGGCCTTGTGAAGGCTCTCGAACCACCTGCTGGGGCTGCTCGCGAGGGTCATCATGTCATCGTAGGTGGCTTTGTAGACGACGAAGGCGAGGTCGCCGCCGACGACCACGGCGTCGATGCGATTCGACCAAGTGCCGAGCTTTCCCGCGGATCGGTCCGGGTCTGTGGAATACGACTGGTGACCGTGGTCGGCCGCGATCCGCTTGAACGTGACCGGTGACTCGAGCGCAAAGAGGCGTTGGGCCTCCCGTGCTGCCTTGTCGGCGACATCACTGCCCGGAAGGTTTGCCGCGGGGACGAACACCACGAAGAACGAGGAAGCTTCAAAGACACTGACCGGCACAGAATCCACCGACATCCGGAACAGGAACAGATCGATATCGTCCTTGGGCTCCGCGACGTGATAGCTCAGTGAGGCGGTGGCGTCCGGACCGTGAAGGGGAACCCGGAAGATCCGATCGCACCAATCCCACGACGTCGCCTGGGCTGGGTCAACGAGGCCGTCCTTGGGGGCAGGATGAAAGTCGCGTGAGCGAGCGCGGGCTATCAGGTCCAGATAGACGTCGCGGCGCGACTGTATCGGGTCACCAGGCTGCGGCATGACGTTCTCCTGGGTTCGCGGTAACCGGGTGGCGCAGGCGACGGCGAACGCCAAGAGCGAGAGCCCGCCAGCGTGGTGAAGGAAACGGAGGGTCGTCGGGCGCAACCGTCGGGCCTTTCGGCTCTAGTATTTCCAAACGTGCTCGATCTTCCATTTGAACGTTCCCGCTTCGGCGGGATCGGGACCGCCTTGCGATAGGGCAGCGAGGCCCCAGAACACCTTCACCAGATCACTTTCCTTGGTGCTGGCGGGCATTCGACCGATCCCTCCCCCGAACCAAGTCACCGTTCCGTCCGTATACTTTAGGAAAGCCTCGTAGCGATTGAAGCCGACGCCATCGAAGCCCCCGTACTCGTGACCGACTTGGACCGGCCCGTCGACGAGCGCGTACAGGTAACCTGCGTACGGGCCGTCTGGATCGATCGAGGGATCATCGAGAATTCGGGTCGCATACGGGTTCGATGGCTGACTGCTCACGTACTTGACCTCGATCTTGCCAGGCAGACCCACTTGGTGAGCCATCGCGCGTGTCAGTCGAACGATTGCCTGACACTCGCCGCCATACTGGACGAATTCCGCGAGGGGCCAAGCGCCGCCCTTCCCGTCCTTTTGATACGTCGCAAACCCTGCCGCTTTGAGCTTCGCGAGGTCGCCGGGGTGAGACGCCAAGTACGCCCGCTGTTGCGGGGACAACATGTTGAACCCCAGGATGTATCCCGAGAACTTCGAAAAGACGACCTCGATGAGGTCGACCGGTTTTCGACTGCCAGCCGTCCAGCCGCCACCGACCCATTCGATGGCTTTCGCCATCCGGTGGACCGTCACGCCATCCTCGACGAGGCCCGTATCGATCGGCTTGTCGTACGTGACGAAGATTCTGTGCGGCCCTGACGTCCCCGCCGAGTGAACCTGGGCGGCCTTGGCCTGCCACGCGATGGGCATCTTGATCCTCCCGACGAGGTCCGGTAGCTCCTTGCCGGCCTTCACGTGGACCGTCTTCTTCGCGCCAGGCCCGAACGACTCCGCCGCAGACGCCGCCAGCGAAAGTGCCGGAATGATCGCCTCGCCCTTCACTGTGGCGCTCTCCGTGTCGCCCTTGGCCAGGGGGTTCTTGAACGTCGCGTCCGCCTCGATGGTCGTCTTTCGCGAGTAGGTGACCGGGCCGTTGGCGTGGGGCTCGCGCTTCCACTCGGGCTTCGGGATCGCGGCACCGGACTTGGTCCAGTCCTTGTCGTTGTCCTTGATGAGGGCGTGGTCGTTGGTGAACTTCAGCTCCTCGATCTCGAGCGCCCACACCTTGGGCGGCGGCGGCGCCGGGCCCGGGGGGCCTGCGGGTTCACCGACCTCCAACGCCAACCTCTCGCAGCGAATCGTCCGTCACGCGCTCACCCCATCGTGTTTTTCTTGTTGTGGAACAGCGGATCGCCCAGGCGGCAGACGTTCTTGCCGTCGAACTTCACGTCGAACGAGTACATCATGAACTCGGCTTCGCCCTTGATGCAGCCGCTCATCACGCCGCCGGCGCTGCCGGCTTCGTCGCCGCTGCTCAGGCTGTACTTGGCGTCCTTGGTCATCGGCATGCTGCCGTCAGTGGTGACCGTGGAGGGGCCGCCGGAGGTGTTGGCCGCCTGGCCGATGTTCGGGTAGGGGATGGGGACCGGGCCCGCCGGTGAGGGGGTCTGGCAGACGTCGGGGAGCACGGTGCTCATCCCGCCGCTCCCCTGGTGGACGACGCCGCGGCCGTTGACCAGAACGGTGCAGGGCATGTCACGGACCTCCTTCGATGGTGATGCTCTGGACCTTGAGGGCTCTCTTGTCGCAGGGAACGGCCACGCGCCACGTCAGGGAGAACCGATGCAGATCGGGCTCGAGGAGCACGGTCTCCAGAACGACGGGGGGCGTTTCGAGTTTCCAGTTGATGGCCACCATCACTCGCGGGCGCGCGGTCGGCAGCTTGACGCGCAGAAGCCCCTCCGGCGACGCTCCCGTGATCTCCAGCGGTTCTCCGCCGGCGAGGAACCGGTTGAAGGTCAGCTCGGGGCAGGCGGCGTTGTTGAATCGCCGATCGAAGTCGCGCGGGAGGTAGGGGGCCCGGTTGGCTTTCCAGGCCTCGTCGTAGGTCCCCGCGTACTGCCGGCGCGGCAACCAGGCCGGGGCGGTGAAGCCGAACCCGGCGGGAGCCGGTTGGTCACCGAAGCTCCTGATCGGTTCTGACGGGTCTTCGAGGTTCGGGAGCTTGTGGCCCACCACCTCTCGCGGCGCGCGCCGCCCGCGGAAGCCGACGCCGAGCGGGTTCCGCTCCTCGGCCAGGACGGCGCTCCGGCCGCCGGGCTCGTGCACCCCGCCGAACGCGCGCTCGTAGAGGAGCGGCATCTTGGTGAAGGGCTCGGGGCGCGAAGGGGCTCCGGTCATCGTCCCCCAGACGCGATCGCCGACGACGCGCACGATCTTTCGCCGCTCGGCGACGATCACCGCGACCAGCACCTCGGCGACCGGCCGCTCCTTGGGGGCGTAGGCGTGACCGACCATCACCACGTCGGTGCCGGCCTTGCCGACGTGAAGCTCGGAGGCGTATTTGAGGCTCGAGGTGCCCGGCTCTTCCCAGTACACGTCCTTGGCGTTGGGTGGCGCCGACTCGGGCGCCACGACCGGCGTCGACGACAGCGGGAATGTCCCCTTGACCACCACGAACAGCGTATCGATCCCTGCCTCGTTGGGCAGCACCGTCATCAGCGGCAGGTAGGGAGTGTTGTTGACGACCTGGAGCACGGTCATCTCCCCCGCGCGGCGCGAACGAGCTCCCGCCCGAACGGACCGCTGAACGCTTCGGGCGGCAACCCGGTGAAGCGGGCCATCTGCCAGCGCTGGGTCGCGGCGAAGTCTCGCGTCTGTACCACGTACCGCCCGCCGGTCCGGATCGCCAGCTCGAGCGCGATGGCCTGGCGGCGCCGCATCGGCCCGCCCACCAGAGCCGCTTGCAGCGACTCGAAGGTGATCGGGCGTCCGCCGAGGTAGCGCGTCTGCTCGTCGAGGGCGCCCTGGTTCTTGGCCCACCAGCGGATGACGGCGGGGATGTCCGGCTCGGGGAGCTCGTCCTCCGGGCCGCCGGCGAGGTCGGCGTCCAGGTCGTCCTCCTCGAAGGGGATGGGCTGTTCCGGTTCGGGCGGCGCCTTGGCGACCATCTCCAGCCCCGCCAGATCCACGCCGGTGATGGCCACCAGCGCCTCGGCGGCCAGCTTCGTCTCCACCCCCTGGGCCAGCAAGTCGACGCAGGCGGCGGCGCCCGCCTTGCGGCCGGCGAACCCCAGCGCCCAGATCGCCGCCCGGCGCCGCTTCCGTTTGGCCAGCGCGCCGATGATTCGCTCGTGATCCTTCGCGCTCCCCAGCACCCCCAATAGCAGCAACATCTCCGACCTGGCGGCGATGTCGGCGCTCGCCAGCGCCCGACAGGCGTCCAGCGCCGACGGGTGACCGACGAGGAGCGCGGTCTCGACCGCCGCCGGTTGTGCGCCCGGCGCCAGGTGGTTCAGCGCGCGATCGATCCATTCCGTCTGCAGAGGCGCCGGCGCGCAGCGAAGGTGGACCGCCGCTGCCCGCTGGAGGTCGACGTCGGCGCCGGAGAAGCAGGCGGCGAAGTCGACCGGCACGAAGCAACCGCGGAACGAACCGGCGTCCAGGACGGCCGCCCGTCCCGCGTCGGTCGTCCCGGCGGTCAGCTGGGCGAGCAGGGCGGGGAGGTCCGGCCGGTCGGTCAGCTCCAGCCCGCGCCGGATGGCGTCCCGCACCGCTGGCTTCTTGGTCTCCGCCAGGGTCGAACCGACGAGAGCGATCCCCGGAGCGCTGGCCCCGGCGACGAGGGCGTGCGCCGCGGCGGCGATCCGCGCGGAACGCTTGCCGGCCAGCGCCGGCGCCAGGACGCGGTCGACGCCCGCGGCGCCGGCGGCGAGCAGCCCGTCGATGCTCCCCGCCAGGCGGTCCTCGATCCACTTCGAGAGATCGTCGAGGCGCTGGTTCGGCGACTCGAGCGCCCGCTCGAACCGGCTCCAGAGGAACTCCGCCTCGTCGAGGCTCTCCTCGACGAGGTCCCAGAAGACCAGCGGCTCGCGCGCGCTCGGCTCGACGGCGGCCAAGGTCAGTTCACCCGGACTTGTCCGCCTTTGATCCGGTTCGTGCCCGACGACACCGTCTCCACGAAGGTTCCGCGGATGACGACGCGCCCGTTGCGCCGCAGCGTGATCGAGGCCTGGCCGCACTCGATGACCACCTCGTCCCGGGCGGTGATCCGGACGCGCGCGCCGTCGACGTCGGCCTCGAAGACCAACGGGTTGTCCGGGCGCACCGCCTTGCGCGCCGCGGGTGGCCGCGCGGTGATTGGCGTCGAAACCGGAACTGCTCTTGCTCGTCGCCGCATGCAGGCAGTCTCCCAAAATCGGCCGCTCTTGTCGAAGCGACCCTAACGCGTGACGAGCGCCGCCGCCGATTCGCCCCGGTCGGACGCGCACCAGACGAGCGCGGGCGTCTGATCGAGACCGCGGACCTGCCGATCGGCGGCCAACCCCAGCATGATCGGCCCCAGCGCCGCGCCCGGATCGCCCATGCAGTCGGCCGGATGCTCCATCCGCAGCGCCTCGGCGAAGAATCGCGCGTTCCGGATGTGCGAGACGCCCCATCCCTTGGCCCAGTGGCTCTCGCCGTTCAACCCGGCGTAGACGCACTCGAGCGGTCGTCGCAAGAGGTCGGGCGGCGTCGCCTGGAAGAGATCGCGGACCGCGCCGGCCAGCCCTTCGCCCAGGTAGGGTGTCTCGCTGTAGAGATGTCCGGCTTCGTGGCCGCGACCGGTGGCGACGATGCAGGCGTTCCCCGCGCCATGGCGTGCGCGAACGGGCCCGAGCAGAAGGAAGGCCGCTCCTTCGCCCGGGACGAAGCCGTCGGTGACCTCTCCTGCCTTGAGCCGGCCCTCGCGGCCGAGCGCGCTCAAGAGGCCGTCGTCCCAGTAGCTGTCGACCGCGCCCACCAGGACCGTCTTCGCCTCGCCGCTGTCCAGCATGGTTAGCGCCTGATCGAGCGCGACCAGCCCGGCTGCCCGACCGAGCGGATAGGTCTTGCTCCGCGCGCGATCCAGCTTCCGGCCGGCCTGGATCGGCAAGAGGTCGAGGAGCTCGTCGTCGATGCGGCTCCGTTCCTCGGCCCGAGGCTCGGCCAGGCCGAGATGCAGCGCCGGCGGCGGGCCCTCGTCGACCGCAGCGAGGGCCTCGTCCAGCGCCGTTCCCCCCAGCCGGAGCATCCGCTCCTGCCGGATCGTGAACGGCCGGTCCTCCAGCGCCTCAGCCAGAGGCGGAACCTGCTCGTCGTCGGCCAGGCCCATGACCAGCGCGTCCCCGGCGTTGTCCGAGAGCTCGCTCTCGCCCAGGCGGCCGATCCCCGTCCGCACCGAGGCGGCCGTCTGCGCGGTGCTGAGGCCGACGGGCGTGACCATCCCGATCGCGAGGATCTCGGCGGGAGCGTGGCGCCCCATGGCCCGGCGACTTTATCACGGCCGTCCGAGGGATCCGCCGTCGAGGCGCGCTCGATGTCTCCCGCGATCTGCCGGCACGTCTCTGCGTGGTCGGTCGGTTTCATTCCATGACCCGCCTTACCCCCATGGCCTCCTGCGCCCGCGAGGCGGAAGAGCACCAGCGCAGCGGCCACGGCGGACTGCATGGCAGAGCGTCTACGCCGTCATGCGCTGCACGCTCCGTCGGTTTGTGATATCACCTTGGCCTCGGTTCTTCGGTGCCGTGGCCAAGTGGTAAGGCAAGGGTCTGCAAAACCCTCATTCCCCGGTTCAAATCCGGGCGGCACCTCCAACAAGTCGGGCTCCTTCTCGCGCTGCTCGGCGCCTGCCACCGACGGGCCCCGGCCGCCTCTGCCGCGCGCGTCGAGCCGGTAGCGCCGGCGCAGGCTCGGCCGGCGTCGGGCGGCCAGGCGCTGCTGGGGCCGGTCGCCGGCTTCGCGGCCACGGCGCCGGTCGATGGCGTCGGGTGGACGCGGCGGCGCTACGCGCGCGCCGGCGTGACGATCGACGTCACCGTCGCCGAACAGCCGATGACCGCCGCCGAGTACGCGGACTGGGAGCGGCAGGCGCGTGACTACCCGTCGGCGCAGCTGCGGCCGGCGGCCAGCGGCTTCTTCACCTGCGGTGCCGGCGAGTCGCCGCACTGCGACCTGCACGTGCAGACGCCGGGCGGCGAGCACCTCGAGCTCTCGGGCGGCGGACGCGCCACCCGCGCCGACCTCGAGCAGCTCTACGCCGGCCTCAACTGGGGCCGCTAAAAGGACAGCTTCCCCAGAACCCGGGGCCCGGCGGCGCCGGTGACGGTAGGGACGTTCCCGGCGGCGCCGAACAGGGTCTGGTTGGCCAGCACGGCGAAGGCGAGCGCCTCCTTGGCCTCGGGGTCGACGCCCAGCGCGGCCAGGCTCTGGACCGGGATCGGCGCCAGGAGATCGGCCAGGTGGCGCATCAGCGTCGGGTTCAGCGCGCCGCCGCCGGACACGAACACCTCGTCGGGCATCGCCGGCAGCGCCTCGCGGTAGCTGCGGGCGATCGCCTCGGCCGAGAACCGCGTCAGCGTCGCCAAGAGGTCGTCCTTGCGGTCGCCGAAGCGGGCCAGCAGCGGGTAGACGAACTCCTTGCCGAAGTCCTCGCGGCCGGTCGACTTCGGGGGAGGCTGGGTGAGAAAGGGATGGCGGTGCAGCTCGGTCAGCAGCGCGGCGTCGACGCGGCCGCGTGCAGCGCGCCGGCCGTCGCGGTCGAACGCCTCGGCGCCGTCCGAGGCGGCGCGGGCGACGGTGTCGAGCGGCATGTTCCCCGGGGCGTTGTCGAAGGCCACCAGATCGGTGAGGCGCTCGCCCACCAGCGTCACGTTGGCGATGCCGCCGATGTTCTGCAGCGCGCGCTTGCGGCCGGGCGCGTGGAACAGCAGGTGGTCGGCCAGCGGCACCAGCGGGGCCCCCTCGCCGCCGGCCGCCACGTCGCGGACGCGGAAGTCGCTCATCACCGGGCAGCCGGTGCGCTCGGCGATGACCGCCGCCTCGCCGATCTGCAGCGTGGCGCCGACCCGGCCCGCCGACCGCGGGTGGTGCACCGCCGTCTGGCCGTGCGAGCCGATGAGGTCGACCTCGGCCAGCGGGACGCCGGCGGCGGCCGCCACGGCGCGGGCCGCCTCGGCGAACGTCTCGCCGAGCAGCACGTCGAGATCACACAGCTCGGAGGCGCTGGCGTCCGCCAGGCGGAAGATCCGCTCGCGCAGCGGGCGGGCGAACGGCGTGGTGACGAAGGCGCGCGTCGTCAGGCGCGTGGTGTCGTCGACGCCCTCGATCGCGCACAGCGCGGCGTCGGTGCCGTCCGCGCTGGTCCCCGAGAGCAGGCCGATCACCAGCCGCTCGCGCTTGGCCCGCGCGGCCTCGAGGCGGGCCAGCGGTGCGGTCGTCATGTGCGGGACCCCTGTGAGGGTTCCCGCCCCTCCCGCGACGGACTACGCTGGGCCGAGCCCAGCTTCGTCCACGCGGTGGTCATGGCGCCTCGACGGGGAGGCGGACCGGCAGGTCGCCGACGATCGCGCGCAGCGAGCCCTTGTGCGTGACGATCAGCTCGCGCGCGCGCGCCGCCGAGACGCCGGTGTGGTGCATGACCAGCGCGACCTTCGGGCGCCCGCCCGCCTTCTCGATCAGCTTGCGGGCCGCCGCCTCGTCGAGATCGGCGAAGGCCTGGACGATGCGCGTGGCGCGGGCCCACAGCTTGGCGTTGGTGGGGCGCACGTCGACCATCATCCCGGCGTAGGTCTTGCCCAGCAGCACGAAGGCCGTCGTCGAGATGGCGTTGAGCGTCACCTTGGTGGCGGTGCCGGCCTTGAGCCGCGTCGAGCCGGCGATCACCTCGGGTCCCGTGTCGAGGGCGACCACCACGTCGGCCGTCACCTCGCCGCCGGTCGGCGCGCAGGTGACGAAGATGGTGGCGGCGCGCCGGAAGCGGGCGTACTCCAGCGCCGCGCGCACGAACGGCGTCACGCCGGAGGCGGCCACGCCGCAGACGACGTCGGCCGGGCCGACCGCCGCGCGGCGCATCCGCTGCTCCGCCTCGCGCACGTTGTCCTCGGCCCCCTCGACCGACTTGGTCAGCGCGGCCGGGCCGCCGGCGATGATGGGGACCACGCGCGAGGGGGGGACGCCGAAGGTGGGGACGCACTCGACGGCGTCCAGCGTCCCCAGGCGCCCCGAGGTCCCGGCCCCGGCGTAGACCAGCCGCCCGCCGGCCGCCAGCTTGTCGGCCACCAGGCGCGCGGCGCGGCCGATCTCCTCGGAGCGCCCGCGGGCCGCCGCCAGCGCCTTGGCCTCCTCGGCCAGCATGAGGGCGGCGATCGCCTCGGGCGCGAGCGTGTCCAGCTTCGCGGCGCGCGGGTGGACCGCCTCCGTCGAGAGCCGCGCGAAGTCGCTCGGTTCACGCGCTGCTGTCCGCCGAGATCCGGCCACGGAGCTAATCTTAACCGCTATCGCGCTTGGCCGCGATCGAGGCCGAGCACCGCGCGCATGTCGTAGAGCCCGGGGGCCCGGCCGGCGACCCACAGCGCGGCGCGTACGGCGCCGACGGCGAAGGTGTCGCGGGTGGTCGCGCGGTGGGTGATCTCCAGGCGGTCGCCGGTTCCCAGAAAGAAGACCGTGTGGTCGCCGACCACGTCGCCGCCGCGGATGGTCTGGATGCCGATCTCGCTGGGCGTGCGCGGGCCGATGTCGCCGTGGCGGGCGTAGCGGGCGGTGCTGGCCAGCTTGCGTCCGCTGGCGTCGGCCAGCGCCTCGGCCAGCATGAGGGCGGTCCCCGATGGGGCGTCGTGCTTGGCGCGGTGATGCGCCTCGACGATCTCCAGGTCGTAGGCCGGGCCCAGCGCGCGCGTGGCGTCGGCGATCAGCTGCAGCAGCGTGTTGATGCCGACCGAGTAGTTCGCCGAGAAGACGATCGGGACCTTGAGCGCGGCGAAGTCGACGGCGGCGCGCGCGTGCGTCCCCAGGCCGGTCGTGCCGATCACCAGCGCCGCGCCCGCCGCGGTGGCGGCGACGGTGACCGCCTCGGTGGCGCTGGCAGAGGTGAAGTCGATCCAGACGTCGGCCGCGCCCTTGGCCGGCATCGCGGCGTCGATGATCACGCCGGCCGCCTCGATCCCGGCCCGCAAGCCGGCGTCGGCGCCGATGGCGTTGGCGCCGGCGCGCTCCGTGGCGGCCGTGAGGACCGCGCCCGGCCCGGCGGCCTTGACGGCGCGGGTGAGCGCCCGGCCCATGCGCCCGTCGGCGCCGAGGACCGCGATCCGGACCGGTTTCGCCTCGGACATTGCCCGGTTAGAGGAGCCCGAGCTCCTGCAGCTGCGCCTTGAGCTTGTCGCGATACTGCGCCGCCAGCGGATAGAGGGGCGGCCGGATCTCCTCGGCGATTCGCCCCATCATGGCCATCGCCGTCTTGACCGGGATAGGGTTGGCCTCGACGAACAGCCCTTCGCCGAGCGGCAGCAGGCGGTAGTGCAGCTCGCGCGCCTTGTTCCAGTCGCCGGCCGCGGCGGCGTCCCACATGCCGCTCATCA
>Ga0209060_10001551_pt1 | contig 24653 bp, 24 predicted proteins | sample Coa_R1_8_FD_187155 | JGI IMG/M metagenome (GOLD analysis project Ga0209060, IMG submission 187155) | Surface soil microbial communities from Centralia Pennsylvania, which are recovering from an underground coalmine fire - Coalmine... | ecosystem: Environmental > Terrestrial > Soil >...
CGCATGATCGAGCGCTTCGCATCGCTTCCGCCGGTCCACGGCGCCCTCGACCAGATCGTGCTTCGGCACAGACAATGTCGCCGAGATCACCGGCCGCTCGCGGCGCATCGTACGCAAGCGGGGGCCAGCCGGTCTCGACCGCCTTGCTGTCGAGGCGCGCGCCGGCTCGGCCAACCTCGCCGAGGCGCAGGCCTTCATGGACGACGAGAAGCGCATCCTCGTCTTCTCCGACGCCGGCGGGACCGGCAGGTCGTACCACGCTGATTTCACAGCGAAGAATCAGCGGCTGCGCGCTCACTATCTCCTGGAAGCCGGCTGGAAGGCCGACACCGCCATCCAGGGACTCGGCCGCTCGAACCGAACCAACCAGGCGCAGCCGCCGCTGTTTCGGCCGATCGCGACCGACGTCAAGGCCGAGAAGCGTTTCCTCTCAACGATTGCGCGGCGGCTCGATACGCTGGGCGCCATCACCAAGGGCCAGCGCCAGACCGGCGGCCAGGGCCTGTTCCGGACTGACGATAACCTCGAATCCATCTACGCGCGGGCGGCCCTCCGCCAGCTCTATCTCTTGCTCTATACGGGCAAGGTCGAAGGCTGCTCGCTGCAGGCGTTCGAGGACGCGACCGGCCTGCGGCTCACCGACAATGACGGCAGCTTGCGCGAGGATCTGCCGCCGATCACCACCGTCCTCAATCGGCTGCTCGTCGATGCGGGTCTATCGGCTCCAGACCGACGCCGGCGAACGCGTCATCGGCCGGCTGGTGTCGCCCGTCTGGGTTGCGCAGACGATCGAGAGCGACGCGCCGAACTTGAGCCCGGCCGACGCGTTCGCGACCGTCCTCGACGGACTGGCCATTTTGCAGCTTCAGGACGGATTGGAGCTGCGTCGCGCCAGCGTCATGCGGAAATTCCGTATCGAGCTCACCGGCTTCACCGACGGCATGGTCGAACGGCTGAAGGCGATAGGTCTCATCTCTGAGATCATCGCTTGGAAACTTCGCCTGTTCGTGCCCACGTCGGTCCATTTGCCGGCAGCGCCCTTGCCGCTTTCCGGACCGGTCAGGCGGACGAAGAGGCTGCGGCCGGGCGTGTTGGCGACATCGCCGACCAACCAGTAGCGGCCCTGGCGGCGACCATTGGAGAGGTAATGGCGGCACACCGCCTCGGCATCACGCGCGAGGCGGCGCGCCGACCGGTCCATCCGGTTCAACGATCTTTGCCAAGCTGATGGAGCGTCATCCGCTCGCCTGCGTGGCCGAGAAGACAGCGGCGTGAGGTGGGCGCCATGTCCTCGCAAGCCGCCGAATTGTTTCCAAACAAGTTGCTCGCCTCTTGCAGAAACGACAAGTCCAACGGAGTTACGGCGTTGGCCTTCCTTATAGTGTTATTGTAGCCGAAACTGCGCAGCCAGTTTTCGAAAGTCTCTGGTGCTGTTATCGCACTAACCCAACCCGCACCACCTGAGCCAAGCCCTGCCGTGCCCCAGTACTGGTTGAACCAGCTTTCTCAATTCCGAATTGAACTCAGCAAAATCCATCGGCTTCTGGTCGATTCTCAGGGCCCATTATACCGAAGAATTGCCTGTAATTGGTTACTCTTAAAAACTTGCTTGCCTGGAGCTGCTTGTCACCGCCGAACCCCGGCCCGGGCAAGGGGAGAGGAGCATACCCGTACTTGTATAATCCAGCGACGGTCTGGGCATATAAAACCGGTTTGTAGCGAGCCAAGGTATAAGCCACTGCCGCGGGAGCACAATGCATCATATTCCCTTGGTTGACTTTGCTGGGCGCCCGGATTCTATCTGTTAGGGATTTGACCAAATCCGCGGGGTAAACGTGCGGCCAAACTCCCCGCTCCAATAACAAGCCTTCGGCGATACCCACCGCGGTTTTCTGGTCCTGAGTATCTTCGCGCGGATCTGAGTAAGGCAAGACAAAAGTAAACATGTCCTGGGGTGAGTGGGATCCTTCGGCGGCCACACAAGCGCCACCAGGTGCAGTGGCTAAGAAAAGCGTGTGACAGCGCTCGCAAAAGCGCCATCCCGATTGCGAACCGAAAGGGACTTCAGAGACGCCATAAGGAAGTGAAAAGTCGAGCCAATCGGCAACATGAGGGCCGCCCGCGACGCACTGTCCTCCAGCATAGCCGTTGAAGAACATGACATGGCAGTTCTTGCAAAAGCGCCAATTTGACTGCGAACCCTTCTGTGCCTCACTATGCGGCAGGACAAAAGTCTACTCCCTTAGCACTAAAGTGGACTCCTCCCTTCACACATTTGCCGCCGCCGTACGCGGCCCAAAACATCGAATTACATTTGTCGCAACGTCGCCAGTTTGATTGTTCGAGCCAGAGGGCCAGCGAGGATAGGCAACCGCCGGCGCGCACCCGGTGCCGCTCGACAGTGAGTCGCTGATCGATTCACTCAGAACATCGGTAAAGGAAACACATGCTGCGCGAACTTGATGATCTGCGGCGGCGTCTTCATGTCCATTGTCGCTGTCCAGAGACCGCTTTGTGTCTTCGTGTGTATCGCCACGCGATCAATCCACGGCGCGGCATTCAGCGGCCAGAGGTCGCGACCTCCGCCCATAATATTCGCAAGCTCCTGGGGGTTTTCGCCGTAGCACCGCGGAGCATTCACGTCTCCGGTTATGCACGCCTGGTCCCCCAGGAGCGCTTTGATATGCAGCATCCCGAGCGCGTGGCCCAGTTCGTGACCGAGCGTGGGTCGCTGAGGAGCGCCCTCATCGAACAGAATGTTGAACGGCGCTACCCTGTTGGTGGCACTCATAAACTGGACGGGATCGTTCGGTCGTACCACGGTGATCTGGATGTGCGGAGTGCCCCACGGCTCCAATCGAAGCGCGCACCGCACGTTTGGGCGCACGTAGGAGCCGGGAAGGGGATGAGGGAAGTCAAGCCCGCTGTAGGTGCGGGGCGTAACGAGCATGAACTTGTACGTCCATATGTTTTCGGCCCGCAGCATGGCCGTTGCAAACTTCGACCGCGATTGCGGATCCCAGTCGTCTATGAAATGGGCGAAGTTGTCGCGATCGAGTGCCCGCGGGGTACCGTCCCGCTCGACGATCACACCGGCTACGCGATTCTTGCTGTCGGCAAACTCCAATTTGTAGCGCAATGTGAGTGTCAGCGTGGCATTGTGGTGTGGATCGCCACTGGTCGGAATTTCCAGGTGCGAATCGAATACATTACCCGAGACGTCCTCTATGAAGGGCGGCGCGTCATCGGAAGCCATCGTCCACGCTCCGGGTCTCTCGATCTCGGCCGAGGCTTGGAATCGTCGTCCTCTCGGCAACCACGTTCGTTGGCATCCGCAAAGCGGAGTCCCAACTTAGTGGCAATTGATCGTCCACCGGTTCAAAAGGCCGTTTGACTTGGCGAAGTCGGGCGCTGGACGAGGATTGCCTGCCCGCAAGCCAAACACTTCCCTATCTCGCGCCGCCTCAGCAGCGCCCTCGTCGAGCGGTCCCGGACATCGCCCTTTCACGGCGGAAACACGGGTTCGATTCCCGTAGGGCGCGCCGAACTACGCTGGAGGACGCTACCTTAGGGTATCTAATCGACCCACTCATTCACTCGGGCTGCAATGTCGGGAGGCAATATGAGACCAAGCTTTGCGAGCGCTGAGCGGCGCGCGCTCAGCGTGAGCTCCGTTGGCCCTGCGATCGGCAACTCGGCAGGATTTGCGCCACGAAGAATCCTGTCTACGTATTTTGCTGCTCCATAATATCCTTCGAAATGACCAGGCCCGAGCGACATGAGCCCGCCGGCCAAGACATATTCGACGTCAGTGTAGAGACATATTCGACGCCGGCAGTTTTCGCTGCTCTGCCTCAGCGGCGAGATCGAAACGGCGGGAATTGACGAAGCTGTCAACGCCGTTGACGAAGGCCTTCGCGCCAAGCTCTGCCGCTCGATCGAAGGCCGGTCCGACATCGCCAGGTTTGCGTATGTCCAGCGTCACGACTTCGATGCCCAGGCCGCGCGCCTCCGAACGAACTTGTTCGACTTGAGCGGCGTTGTTGGCATTGTTGCCATTCATCACCATCGCTATCTTGTCGAGACTTGGAATCATGCTCTTGAGCATTCGCAATCGCTCGCCGATCAGTTGCGGCGAGTACATCGTCGTTCCAGTCACGTTCGTGCCTGGGTGGTCGAGACTCTTCACAAGGCCAAGCCCGACTGGATCGTTAACGGCGAGCATGACGATGGGAATGCTGGTGGTCGCCTTGGCGGCGGCGACCGCCGCCGGCGCATTCGAGGCCAGAATCGCGTTTACTTTGTGATCTACGAATTCGGCCACCAAGCTCTGATAGTCAGCATCGAGGACGGCTTCACGATATTCGATCCGAACAGTCTTGCCCTCCACGTATCCAAACTCGGCCAAGCCTTTCTTGAATACAGCAAGCCGGTCTGGATTTGCGTCCCTGGCAGCCGCATAGCCCAAAGTCGGCGCTGATTGAGCGATACTGTCCACGATCGGGCACAGGGCAAAGAGCCCAAGAGAAAGCAAGCTGCCGCGAGCGCCCAACAGGCAGTAATCGATCATGGTCATCACGGTGCTCCATCGATCCTGGCGCGCCACCCCGAGATTATGCGCGATTCCACTTTCTACCGTTCGCGACGCAATTACCGCATCAAGACGCACGTGGAATTTGAGATCGGGCGGGCCAAGATTTCATTGCGGAAGCCCGGCCGTCCGCAGGGCGTCCCGCATCTTCTCGCGAAAGGATGGCACGAAGCACCACATGCTATAGTAGGCGTCCGCTTCGCGGACCGTGAATCCCGGGCTCAGCCTCAACAGAGTCGCCACGTGCGCCTTCGCTTCGTCGGTCCGGCCAAGAAGCGGCAGTGTGTAGGCGATCTGGAGATGGCTAAGCCAGAGCTGCCCGACAAAGGCCTGACGAAACGCATCCAACGCCGAAGGATATTCGCTGCGGAACCAGTGACGTTTTGCGATCCCCCACCACCACCAGCGCGGCGTTGAGGGCGCCGTCAAGGCGATGGCCTTTTCGGCTATTGACGCCCCTTCATCCCAAAAACCGGAGGCGGCCATGAGGGTGCCGAGCGGACCGAGATTTTGCGGATCGTTAGGGTTGAGAGCGATGGCCCGCCGCGTCTCGATGCGCACCTGATCGGGCTGACACGCCATCCAAGCGGCCCGCGCCGCAAGCCCGCGCACGAATGCATCGTTCGGCGCAAGCTCGATCGCGCGGTTTGCGGCTGCGAGCGCATTCGATGCCAGATAGAGGCGCCTATCAACGCTCGCTGCCTGCTCGGGAGGCAAGGCGAAGCCCCAATTTCTCTGCATGTTAAAGACCAGAACGAGAGCGGCCCAAGCAGCGGCGTTTCCGGGCTCCTGGCGCGTCAGGCGCTCAAGGCAATCCCGCGCCTTTGCGACCGGCTCCGGCACGGTAATGTCTGTTGAGGTTCCGATCACCCCCTGCACGATGCATTCGTAGGCCGTCAGCTCCGTGATCGACTTGGTCTGGCTGCGCTTGAATTCAGCCGCTCCGATCGCGCCCCAATAGCTGCCGATCATTGCGCCGGCCTTCCCTGAAATCTCGTCCTCGGTTGCGAGCAGATTTGCAGCCGCAATCTTTGCTTCGAAGGTTTTGCTCCAGACCTGCGCTCCTGTCCGCGCATCGGTGAGCCGAATGTCAACTCGGCTCACGTCGCTATCACGCCTCACGTCGCCGTCCACCGCATAGTCGACGCCGAGGGTCCGCCCGAGGTCGACCGCATTCGGCACGCGTCCTCCGTAGGGGCTGGTTGCGCCTCGCGAGAGGACACGCAGTTCGCCGAAACGGCCAAGTGCGGAAATCATCCCCTGTGTCAGGCCGTCCGCAAGCATGTCCTGCTCGGCGTGGCCGGTGTTGTTCTCGAACGGCAGGACCGCAACGGTTGGCCCGGGCGAGACGGTCGCTGGCACCTGCAACGCCGCCGAACGAGAGCCGAGGTCTTTGGTGAGGGTCCAAAAACCCCACGCAGTGACAATGGCCGCGCTCAGCAATATCGGGATGACAACACGTGGATGCCGGTACCATGTGACTGTGGCTGCGCTCGCCAGGGCAGGCGCCTCGGCTTGCGTCGGCGACCGCTCCGGCAGCACGACCATGTAACCGCGCCGGGGGATTGTGCGAACAAGATCGCGACCCGCCTCGCCGAGGGCGCGGCGGATCTCCGAAATGCATTGCGTGAGCGAGTCCTCCGTGACGGTCACGCCCGGCCAATTGACGTCCAACAGCTCGTCCTTGGTGACGACGCGCCCTGCATTGATCGCCAGATGCCGCATTACGCCGAATGATCTGTTTCGCAGCTCGATCCGCGTACCGGCGGCGTCGCGCAATTCCTCGCGACGCAGGTCGAGCGTAAAGCCGGCGATATCCAGCCGATCCACGCCTTCGAGACCGCCCGGCCTGACGTTCTGCAGAACTTCGTTCATGCTCTGTCGCACATTCAGAGCGGATCCCCCACCACGGAAGATTGCGCCCGGTCAAATTGTGCTTGCAAGGCGGAGTTCTTCCAAATCTTCAAAATTTTCCTTCCAAAATCATCGAAATTTCAGAGCAATTTCAGACCGCTTCACCGCACTTTCGGGACCTCAAACGAGATCGTCCGGTACGAGTTCGCACGCGGTTTCCAATTTTCGCCCGTCAACTCTAAACCCATTTGATGGAGAACGCGATGCGCAAAATTCCATGTCTCCTGGCATTAGTGACGCTGTCAACTCCGGCACTGAGCGGGGAAGAAGAACTCTATGGCGTGTGGACGCTCGCCAGCATGCAGAGAGAATTGTCGATACGGGACAAACCCTTGAAGCGTTCGGCCCCAACCCTCGGGGCTTTCTCATGTACGGCGACGGCGGCCGCATGATGGTGCTCATCGCTATGAGCAACAGGCCGAAGCCAGACAGCATCGAGAAGATGACGGATCAGCAGCGCGCCGACCTGCTCCGATCGATGGTGGCCTACACCGGGACCTACAAGTTCGACGGAAGAAGTGTCGAGCATCACATCGACGTTGCCTGGAACGAAGTGTGGAATGGCACGCTTCTCAAGCTCGACGCCGTCAGGAACGGCGACAAGCTGACTTACACGACGGCTCCGATACCGTTTGCCGGCGACGGCAAGATCAGCGTCACGACTCTGATCTGGGAGCGATTGAAATAGTGCGGACGGCGTCGCCCGTAGGGGGTGTCGAACTTGATGGAGAACAAGATGCGCAAAGTTTCATTTCTGTTAGCAATAGTCGCGATCCCGCCGCTGCTCGCTTTTGGCAAAGTCGCCCGAGCCGACGACATCCGCCCGGCGATGGAAGCCGCCAATGCACAGTTCCTGGCGGCGTTCAATACGCCGAACCCGTCGGCTTTTCTTCCACTCTATACCAAGGATTCGGTCCTGTTCTTCCAGGGCGCGCCGCCCATCATAGGGCCGGAGGCCATCAAGCAGTTCTGGGAATCGCGGATCAAGCTGGGCGTCAGGGATCATACCTTCGACATCATCGAGACCGGAGCGGACGGCAAGTATGCGTATCAAGTCACCAGGAGCACCGTCCAACTCGTGCGCGAAAGCGGTGAGAAGATTCTCACCGTCGGCCACACCGTTAGAGTTTTCGAGAAGCAGGGCGACGGGACATGGAAAGCAAAAATCCACATGTTCAATCAGCTGAACGCGCCATGACCGAGGCTCTGCGCGCAATGGTGTGCGCGAGATGACGTAGCGACCGCGGCGCCGCCGCCGCCATTACGGCCGCGGCTGCGCATGCTGTCGCAGTCCGTCATGGCGCCACGGCGAATGAGTGGTGCCCACCTTCATCGGCCGTGGCGCGCCACTCTGCCTTAGTTACATTGTAACGCGTCACAAAGGGATGGGGCGTCAGCACCCTCTTCCTGCTGACACAGAACAATTGACGTTACCCTATTTCCAGGTCCGCAGGACGCATCGGCTACAGCCGAAAGCAGCACAATCTCGGCTAGCCTGTCGACATTGGGCTGCGTTCGCGCGCTCTATCGCATTTGCTCATAGCGCTACGGCGAACGAATATTGTCCATCTTCATCGACCGGGGCGCGCCATTGCAAAACTCTTCGGTGCCGCGCGGTGTCGTTGCCGCAGATGGCCCGAATATCGCCAAATCCTCGCTGCATCGTGCACCGGGCGAGGTGACCCACGCCAATTGGCGTAGTCCGGAAGCATGTGTTCTTTTTCTTCCAAGGCGATAAACGACGTTCCTACATGGACTTGAAAGCCCTCCCGTTCCGATCGCCCCTTTCCGCCTTCGAGCAGCAGGCGGAAAAGCTGCTCGCCGGCCATCGTGTCGCCGATCCCGCAGCGATCGATCTCTTCCACCGCAAGCATCCCCGCTTCCTCGATGAGAAGATCAAGTGGCTCCCGAAGCCCATACCCGACTCCGCAATCGGGGATGCCGCCCTCACACTCGACGATGCCCGCCTTACGATCGCCCGCTACTACGACTTCCTTGACTGGCCCTCGCTCGCCGCCTGGGTCGAAGCGATCTCGCAGGAAGGCGCGGTTTCCGAATTCGAATCCGCGGTGGAGACCGTCATCGATGGCGACCTTGCTGCGCTCCAAGATGCGCTCCGTCGTGCCCCCGGTCTTGTCCGCGCCCGCTCCAATCGCGTCTGCTGTTTCGACCCGCCAGTCCACCGGGCCACGCTCCTGCATTACGTCGCTGCCAATGGCGTCGAAGCATATCGCCAGAAGACGCCGCCCAATGCCGTCGAGATTGCGCACATGCTCCTCCAGGCCGGCGCCGAGCCCGATGCCCTCGCCGATATGTACGGCGCCGAGTGCACGACCATGAGCATGCTTGTCTCGAGCAGCCACCCGGCCGAGGCACGACTCCAGGGGCCGCTCGTTGAGTTGCTGCTGGATTTTGGCGCCGCTATCGAAGGGCGCGGCACAAGAAAATGGGGAGCGCCACTGTTTACTGCCCTGGCCTTCGGGATGATCGATGCCGCCAAGGTCTTGGCTAGGCGTGGGGCACGCATCGATCTGCCCAGCGCTGCTGGGCTAGGCCTGGTGGACGAAGCCATCCGTCTGCTTCCATCCGCGGATGCCGAAGCGCGCCACCGTGCGCTCTCCCTCGCTGCCCAGCATGGGCATGCCGAGATTGTCCGCCTGCTGCTCGAGTCCGGCGAAGATCCCAACCGTTACAATCTCGAGGGTAACCATGCCCACTCGACTCCATTGCACCAGGCAGTCCTGACGGGCGACGAAGCGGTGGTGCGGCTCCTGGTCGAGCGCGGCGCGCGGTTGGATATTCGGGATACCATTTGGCAGGGCACGCCACTCGGCTGGGCACTTCATGGCGGTGGAAAGGCGCAGCCGCGGATGGCTGAGTGTCTGCGGTCGCTCGGTGCAGTGGAATAGCTTGGTGGCTTGGCTGTGGCCTGATGGGGTTCTCTGGCTGCAGCGCTGTCGAAGGGCCACGGCTAGCCGGGCTCTCCCTGCCCCAGGCTAAGGGGGGCACTCCAGTTCATTCCGGAGACATAGGTTACACTTTCGGCCCGAAGGGTTTCTCGATGGGTGCGAGCCAGTATGTCTGGCGGAGTTGATCGGGAGCGCTGCCATCGAAAGGTCACCGAACCGGCCCCCGTGTGGGGAACGCTGCCGTCCGCGAGGCATTTTGCAAAGTCGTAGGGTGCCGAAGCTCTGCCGACGCGTGGCGGGTAGGCGGCATCTACCCTTCTCAGGGCCGGTCGGATTGCTTTTCGACATCAAGGGCACGAGTACCGATCGCTGGCGGCTGTCCAGTGCCACGCAGGATTCGCCGGTGCTCGATTTCTTCGCGGTGATGCAGAGTACAGGAAAGTAGAGACAATGCAGCCTCACTCCAGCCTGCACAGAAACGACGACATCATTTATGCGGGGACCCGAGAAGGATTCGATCTGCCGGTAATCGATGTCGCTAACCCGCGGTTCGCGGTGCCAGATGATCCGGCCACGATCCGCAGGTTACACGACGCATTTGCCGCGGACGAACGCAAGCGGCGCCGCATCCCGAAGTTCATCATGCGCATCATGCTGCGGATGGCGGCCAGGAAATCCCGGCTGGTCCGTGCGCTCCTCAATTCAGATGCCGGATTCCTGGACTGGATGAGCACATATGTCATGAAACTCGGCGCAGACAATCTGGTGGCGCCCTATGACAGTCCGATCGACCGACGACTTGCAGCGTCGCCCCACATCCTCCTGGTGCGCCTGCGAATGCAGCAGATCGCACACCTCCTCGCTGAAGGGATTGCCGATGATCTGGCCGCCGCTCGCGCAGGAGCTTCATTGAGCCTGATCAATATCGGCGGCGGTCCGGCCCTCGACAGCATTAACGCGCTGATCCTGTTGCGTCGTGCCCGCCCCGATCAATTGAACAGGCGAGTCCTCATCGAAGTACTCGATTCCAGCCGGGACGGTCCATTTTTTGGCGCCAATGCCCTCGCGGCACTGAAAGCAGACGGGGGGCCGCTCGAAGGCCTGGACGTTGGCATGCGGCACCACGACTATGACTGGAACCAGCCCGCAATGCTGGAAAGTCTTGTCGCAAGGCTGATATCGGCAGGTGCGGTCGTCGCGGCCTCTACGGAGGGAGCACTGTTTGAATATGGCAGCGATCAGGCGATCGTCGCAAATCTCAAGGCGCTGCACGCAGATGGAACGGGGGTGCGTCTCATTGCTGGGTCGGTGACGTGCGCGGACGAGACGAGGCGACAGATCATCGCTGAGACGCGCTTCAAATTGGTCCCACGTGGGATTGCCGGTTTCGCGCCGCTCGCCGCACAGGCAGGATTTCGCATCATCAAATCTGAATCTGCGCTGCTCAGTGAGCAGGTGCTCTTGCGCCCGCTTTAGTGGGCGTCCTTACGCACGCGCTCTCGGGCTCGGGAAGCAGCCGCAACGAGGCTTGGCACAACCGCAGGCGCTCATCGCATCAAATTGATTCGCATCACGCGTCGTGGCGCGACGGCAATCCGGTAAGATTACACCCCCGGTGGTAGTTACTCGCCGCATGCGGAAAGGGCAATACCCACATGTCGTATGGAGATAACAGATCCCTGGTCTTCGAAAAGTGCCTAGGGCTCGTAGACGAACCGGGGTTTGGCTAGGCGAAAATTGTCGCGAGCTGAGCAGGAGCTCTCGCTGAACGTCGTCAGAAAATCAAATCATTGACGACACCTAAGAAACGTCATTTGGCGAGCCCGTAGCTGTTAAACTTACCGAAAAAGGCCCGGCGCGGCACTGAAACCGGCGCCCGCAACAATTAATGCCGACTCACAATTAAATTGCAACAAAAATTGCAACCTTTACTTGTGGCGGTTTGTATAGCAGTGTAGGCTGCGTTAACCAATGCGACTTTTTGCACATGGGAGGAAGTGATGGCTCGAGTCCGAGCGCTGACCGCCATGGGCATGGCAGTTGCAGGTGCGGTCGTTTTACGTGCGGCGGTTGTGCCGGCGGAAAATTCGACCCCTGCGGCGACAGCCGCCCGGCCCGCGACGTTCGATCAGCATTCAGCGTGGCAAACCTGGAAGGTTTATTGCGACACCTGCCATTTCGGTCCCCGGGCACGGGCAGGAGTGAACCTCGAGAGCCTGGATCTCGCCAATCTCGATCGCAACGGCGCCCTTTGGGAGAAGGTGCTGCGCAAGCTGCGCGGTCGCGAGATGCCGCCTCCTGGCGCGCCGCGACCTGATGAGGCCACTTATCAGGCCCTTGTCAGCGCCATCGAGGGCGAGCGCGATCGCCTGGTTGACGCCAGGCCCAATCCCGGTCGTCCTACCCTCCATCGCTTGAACCGAGCCGAATACGCCAACGCGGTTCGCGACTTGCTGGCGCTTGAGGTCGACGTTTCGGAACTGTTGCCGGCCGACGATGCCGGCTACGGCTTCGATAACATCGGTGACGTGCTGACGGTATCGCCGGCGTTGCTGGAAAAATATCTGTTGGCGGCCGGCAAGATCAGCCGTCAGGCCGTCGGCGACGTGACGATGCCCGCCGCTTATCAGACCTACGACATTCCTCATGCCCTCAGACAGGAAGACCGTATGGGCGAGGAGATGCCGGTCGGCTCCCGTGGCGGCACCGCAATCAACCACTACTTCCCGGTGGATGGCGAATACGAGATTTCCGTTGGCCTGCAGAGAGGCAGGGCGGAAGAGATTTTGGGTACGGGACGTGAGCGCAAGCTCGATCTCCGGCTCGATGATCAAAGGCTTGAGCTGTTCAACATTGCGGCGCGTGCTCGCAGGGCGAACATAAATACGGCGACGGGCGGCAATGATCCCGAGGCGGCTCTCAAGGTTCGCTTGCCGGTGAAAGCCGGTACGCACACAATCGTTGCCTCGTTCCTGAAAGACACCGTGCTGCAGGAAGGCATCCTGTTCAGGCAACGCGCCGACGCGGTACAGGCCCATTTCGAAGGCGTCGGCAGTATCACAATTGGGGGCCCCTTCAACGCCCAGGGACCGGGCACGACCCCGAGCCGCGAGAAGATTTTTGCCTGCCATCCGTCGGCTCCAAACGAGGAGCAGGCATGTGCGGAAAAGATTCTCACTAACCTCGCGCACCGCGCTTACCGGCGGCCGATCAGCGCCGACGATCTGCCGCAGCTCATGTCTCTCTACAAGCAAGGTGCCGGGACCGGCGGATTCGAATCCGGCATCAGACTGGCGTTGCAGAAGATCCTGGTCTCGCCCGATTTCATTTTCCGCGCGGAACTCGATCCGGCGGATGTCGCGGGCGGGAGCGTACGCCGGCTCGGCGACATCGAGCTGGCGTCGCGCCTGTCCTTTTTCCTGTGGAGCAGCATTCCTGACGACGAGCTGCTCGCCGTAGCCGAGCGCGGCGAACTCAGCGACCCGTCAATGCTGGAGCGTCAGGTCAAGCGGATGCTTGCTGATCCGCGTTCGCAGGCCCTGGTGCAGAACTTCGTCGGTCAGTGGCTGTTCCTGCGGAACATCCCCAAGATGCAGCCGGACATAACGGCCTTTACGTACTTCGACGACAATTTGCGCCGGGCGCTTGAAAAGGAAACGGAGCTGGTCGTCGAAAACGAGATGCATGAGGACCACAGCATCGTCAACCTGCTGACGACAGATTACACCTTCCTTAATCAGCGCTTGGCGGAGCACTATGGCATAGAGGGCATCTACGGCAACGAGTTTCGTCGCGTTGCCGTGACCGACTCCAAGCGGTACGGACTGCTAGGACAGGCCAGTATTATGGCGGTGACCGCCTATCCCAACCGGACGGCGCCGACCATACGCGGCAAGTGGGTGCTGGAGCAGCTCCTTGGTACGCCGCCGCCCCCGCCGCCCCCCAATGTTCCGGCGTTGAAAATCGACGAGAACCAAAAAGTGCTGACCATGCGCCAGCGGATGGAAGAGCACAGAGTGAGTCCCCAGTGTGCCGTTTGCCACCGAATCATGGATCCGATTGGCTTCGCGTTGGATAACTTTGACGGTCTAGGCAAATGGCGCGACACCGAGGGCGATGAAGTGATCGATCCCTCTGGTGTTCTCCCCGATGGCACCCCGTTCGACGGGCCGGTGGGTTTGCGCGATATCTTGCTGAGCAAGAAGCGCCAAGTGTTCGTCGAAAACTTTACCGAGCGTCTCCTGACCTACGCGCTCGGTCGCGGCACGGAAGAGTACGACCAGCCCGTCGTTCGCAAGATCGCGCGCGAAGCGGCTGCCAACAATCATCGATGGTCAGCCATCATCCTCGGTATCGTTAAGAGCAAACCGTTCCAGATGATTCAAACGAGAGGAGCATAAGCAATGGTTATTACCGGGAAATTTGTAGACCGGCGAACGTTCCTGCGCGGTACGGGTGCAGCCCTCGCGCTGCCTCTGCTCGACGCCATGACGCCGGCCTTTGCCGTCCCCGGCGCGCGGCCGACCCGCTTGGGCTTCGTCCAAGTCCCAAACGGCATCATGAACTTGAACAATGAGTTTGCGCCCAAAGGCGCGGGCGGGCCGATTGGGGAGTTGCCGCGGATTCTCCAGCCGCTCCAGGACTTCAAGGATCGCATGCTGGTGTTCTCGGGGCTCGATAGCCAGCAAGCGGCAGGGCTCGGGTTTGAAGTGGCCGGCGACCATCCGCGCGCCTGCACCGCCTGGCTGACGGGATCTCACGCCAAGATGACCGCTGGCGCCGACCTGCATGCCGGCATCTCCGCCGACCAGGTCGCGGCGAAGGAATTCGGCAAAGAGACGCAGCTCGCCTCGCTTGAGGTCAGCTTGGAGTCGGCGGATGTGCTGGGGTCGTGCGAAGCCGCCTACAGCTGCGCTTACTACAATACGATCTCGTGGCGTGACGACACCACGCCGATGCCCATGGAGAGCCGCCCGCGCGCGCTGTTCGAGCGCTTGTTCGGCTCCACGACCGATCCGAAGGCACGTGCGATCCTGAGACAGGAGGACCGCAGCATCCTTGATGCCATCAACGAGGATGCCAAACGGATGCGCATCAAGCTCGGCGCGCCGGACCGCGGCAAGATCGACCAGTACCTGGAGGCCGTGCGTGACGTCGAGCGGCGCATCCAGAAGGCGGAGGCGCAGAGCAAGGACCACGATCTGCCGGAGATGGCCGGTCCCGCAGGTACGCCGTCCGCCTGGTCGGACTACTACAAACTGATGACCGACCTCATGGTTCTCGCGTGGCAGACCGACATGACGCGCGTGACCACCTTCCAGGTCGGCCACGAAATGAGCCTGCGCGCCTATCCCGAGCTCGGGTTCGGCGACTCCCACCACTCCGTGACGCATCACCACGGCGAGCAAGACAAGATCGCCAAGGTCATTCAGATCAACACCTACCACATCAAGATGCTGTCCTACTATCTCGACAAGCTGCGCTCGACGCCGGACGGCGACGGCTCGCTGCTTGATCACTCGATGATCCTCTACGGGGCCGCGCTCAGCGACGCCAACCTGCACCTGTATACGGACCTGCCACTCATGCTGATTGCCGGCGGCGTCAACGGCATCAAGGGCGGACAGCATATCCGCTATCCGACCCGCACGCCGATGAGCAATCTGCTGCTGACCATGCTGGACAAGGCAGGCGTGCCCAATGTGACCAAGCTGGGCGACAGCACCGGCAAACTCGAACTGGTCGCGTCAGCTCCGAAGTCTGCTGATGCAACCCAGGGGAGGACGCTTTAAACGAGGTCCCGGTTCAAGTTCGCTTATCCCACCATCGTCGTCGCCGGGCTTTGCCCGGCGACCTCTCGACTGGACAGGATGCTTCACCAGGGGCCGGGAACAGACCCGGCCCGATACCCAACGCAAGCCGCTCCAAATTTGGAGAACGATGATGAGCATCAGGGCAAAGGTTCTGGCGGGACTGCTGGGCAGTACGCTCCTGGCGGGCACCGCGCTTGCCGCTGACACCGGCAAGCTATCGCTATCGCAGGCCGCGAAAACCGGGGACCGCGACGCCGTACGCGCCCTATTGAACGGCAGCGCGAAGGAAGACGTGGTCAAGACCGAAGGCACAACCGCGCTGCTCGCGGCAGCGGGCCGCAATGACATGGAGATGGTCGATCTCCTGTTGCGCGCAGGCGTGGACCCGAAGGGTGCCAACGACTACGGCGCAACCGCGCTGTATGCGGCCGCGGGAAATACCGATCCGGCGATTATCACCAAACTGCTGGCCGCAGGAGCCGATCCCAACGCCGCTTTGTTCTCAGGCGAAACGCCGCTTATGATCGCGGCCCGCCAGGGCAACGTCCCGGTGGTGAGGGCGTTGCTTGAGGGCGGCGCGGACCCCAACGCGCAGGAGAAAAATGGTGGGCAAAACGCCCTGATGTGGGCGATCGCGGAACACCATTCGAAAGTGACCGAGGAACTGGTACGCCACAAGGCCGACGTGAATGCCCGGTCGAAAGGCGGCTCCACTCCGCTGATGTTTGCCGCCCGGGGCGACTTGGAGTCCGCACGCGCTCTGCTCAAGGCCGGCGCGGACCCCAATGCCGCCATACCGGATTGGGGCGGAACCCCCCTCATCATCGCCGCCACCATGGGGCGCACGGACGTGGTCGAGCTGCTCCTCGACAACGGCGCCGACCCCAACCTCCGTGACGGGAATACTTGGACGCCTCTGCACGCCGCGGTGAGAGACTCCGATTACGGCTCTGAGACCGCCACGCGAGCCGCCGCGGCCGCCACCGTGAAGGTGCTCCTTGCGCATGGTGCGAACCCGAATGTTCGCATCCAGCAGGAAAAGCCTCTTGCGCGCACCCTTGACGAAATTGAGCTGCAAGGCGCCACCCCGGTCGCACTTGCCGCCGAAGTGAACAGCCTCGACGCTATCAAGGCGCTGGTGGCTGGCGGAGCGGACCCGAACATTCCGACCGAGAAGGGCACGACGCCGTTGATGCTGGCAGCCGGGGCCGGCACCGACGTGCAGAGGCGAAGATCGCCCGAAGAGCGGGCGCTCGCGGTCGAGACCGCCAAGTTCCTGGTGGAACACGGCGCCGACGTGAATGCGGTGGGACAGTTCGGCTGGACCGCGCTGCATTCAGCAGCCTACCAGGGCTTGAATGATGTGATTGAGTACCTCGCCAGCAAGGGTGCGAAGCTCGACGTCAAGGACCAGCTTGGACAGACGCCGCTGAGCATTTCGCTTTCCGTGCTCACCAAGGAGGCCGGAGCGAAGCGCCTTCAGATCCCGCGCCGGTACCAGGGAGACACGGCCCAGCTTCTCCTCAAACTGGGCGCCACCCCACTCAACAGGTCCGGGGTGAACGTCGTGCTCCAGCGTAACGGGGACTTGGCCGCCACGCAGGATTAATTCCTCCGCGTCCCGAACACAACAATGCGCCGGTCGTGTCAGACACGATCGGCGCATTTGTTTTTGCTCAAACGTCTGTTGGGGACTGTGCTCTCGCCCGACTTTCGCGCGAGCAGGTGTCCCGGCGTTCAGCCGGTATAGAGCGCCCCCAGGTATGCGGTCAGCCGTCCCGCAATCACCACGATGCACCACACCAGAAGGGAAGGCGCAACGAACTTGAAGCCATGCGGCGAGACATTGCCCGTTGCCTCCCATGAGGCGGCTTCTCGTTTCACCGCACCATAGAGGTACAGCGTCAGAACGAAGCCGACGATGACCAGCAAGATCTTCAGCAGGAACGCTGCATCAGCCATGTATCGGGTCGGCTTTGTCATCCACAGCGCAAAGCCGCTGAGAAATTGCAGCGCGAATGCACCCCAGAGCACGGGAAACAGCCGTCTGAGCGAGGTGTAGGGAATCGTCTCGAATAAACCCAGCAGCCGCAGGTTGATAATGAAGATGAATCCGATCACGAGCGCTGTCCCGAACGCGTGCATCGTCAACGCGAATGGCCAACCCCAAAGCGAGTCGCCACGCGCCCATATGGAAAACTGGGAACTTTCCAGCCACTCTAACACTGCTTGATCCTCCCTCGCTTGTTAATGCGAATTGCCGTCATGTTTCAGGTCGAAGCACCCGGCGTCTCTCTCAGGCTATGGGTGGCCGAGCTTGCCCCGGCCACCCCGGTTGTCGTTTGCCGCTTTGAGTTTCTTCGTCGTTGGGAGCAGCCCGGCGACGAGGTCGGGACGCGGTCCAACACGATCAAGCTCCGCTCCCGCAACGCGCGGACCAAGCTCATCGGCCCGACCGGCTCACGAGCTTGTTGAAGTGGTAGACTGTCAAGAACGCGGCGCCGAGAACAAATGCGTTCGTTGCAACGACGGCTAGAAGCACTTGAAGACCGTTCATGGGCTGTCCCCCGATCAAAGGTAATTAAGCAGCCGGCCGCAGGCTATGACCCCGGCCCAGACCAGCAGAACCACAACCGCCATCCACTTCGCAGCCGCCGGCGCGTCCTCCCCGGGCTTAAGATTCCAAAGCCGATCCGACACAGAAAAGTAGAGTACCGCGATCGCGCCGATCGGGATCAGGGCCATCTTGGGTGCGAAGGCCGTGTCACCCACGACATAGCGGTAGCTGTCGGCAAGCATCATCAGCATGCCGGAGAAGACATTCATCAGCACGCCCAGAAATCCGAGCAGCAGCAGCCGGTGCACGGCGGCGAACGACACGGATTTCCACAAGCCCAGCACCCGCAGCAGCACCGCAAATGCCGTGCCGAATATCAGGCAGTATCCGAAGAAATGCACGATCTGCCAAGGCACGAACCAAATCATGCTGCTGATCAGCGATTCAATGGCCATGGATATGCCGGACGTCGGATCGGTCGGCAGAGCCTCCGTCGCGACACGGATCTCGGGGTGATTAATCTGTCCACCGCGGTGCCCGGTTTCGGCCATTATGGCGAGGGTGATGACCGCAAACGCCAATACCAACGCGAGCGAGGCCGCGGAAAACCGTCCAAAATACCGGTATCGCCACAGCTCGAGCCAAGAGGCAGCGCCGGTAAACCCGAGACCAAACAGCGTCCACAGCGCCATGTCGCGATGGGCATTGATCACGGCCTTGGAAATCTCCGGTATCGGCGGCTGCGTCAACGCCCACATTGAGGCCGTGCCGGTGACGTAGGTAGGGACGCCGGCGATGCTGCAGATGATAAACAGGATGAGGCCGCCCCGCTTCATGCCGTCGTTGTCCATGACGAGCGCGACGATGTAAAAGGCGAGCGCGAACACGAACCCGACAGTGGGGACGTGGTTCAGAATCATGTGGACATGCGGCCAAGCCGGCGGAGTCGAGACGTCGGGAATGATGACCTCCGACCGCAGCTCGCGGTGCATGAGTTCCCAGCCATCCGTCATGATCATCAGTGCCAGAGCGACAACCGACAGTCCCAACACCAAACGCACCATGTTGTTGGAGAAGCCGCCGATGCCGCCTGATCGCCACAGTTCCACCACGGCGACCACGCCGGTGATCACCAGTGCAACAAGCGCGGCTATGCCCCAGCTATAGTGAGCACTCATCGGGGCTCCGGCGATTCTCCGATCCCCATCCCCGGACAGCACCGCCATCGAGCCGCTGCCACTCAAATAGGTCGGTATGGACAGCACGGCCAGCAGGCCAAGCAGGACGAGGCAGGTTCGCTTGATGCCCTTATTGTCCGTGAATAATCCGCCGAGGTAGAAGCCGAGCACACACACGAGCCCAAACGACGGGAAGACGGCTACGAGCATGTGCAAATGCGACCAAGATTGAGGAATCAGATGCATATAAGTCCTCCCTCCCCGGACTAGCTCCGTGGGTATGTTTTTTGCAGGCGTGTCTCCGGCAAACCCCGCTCCCTCGCCCTCCCCGCGACGCCGTTGGCCGCACGAAACCGTCCGTCGGCCGAGTTTCGCAAGCTGGAATCACGGGCTCCGATCCGAGGAATCCCCCTTTTCAAGTTTAGCCAAGTAATTCCGACAAAACCAGTCGCGAAACCGTCAGCCACGAAAAATCTCTCTTTTGTCGCTACCGGATAGGTGTGGCCGTGGAACATTTAGGCTGTCTTTGACGGATGGATCGGACGTTGATTCGCCAGCGGGCTTTACGCTCGGGCTCATCTTGTGGTCCCGGTAAGTTCCGGGCCTCGATTCCGCGCCAAGGTCAGGTCGCCCAGACGCGACCTGACCGAGCCGCATGCGCTTCCCGGCTCAGCCTCGACGGGGTCGTCACCGATGCTTGACATTGCAAGTGGCCATCCGGCCATTGATCTCTACCTTGCGCAGAGCTACGAGCGGGTGCGTGGTATGTCCTCACGCTTCGCGGCCGCTATTTGCGGGCACCTGGTCCGGCGCCAAACTCTACTCGGTGTCGGCGGCGAACTCGTCGAAATCGGTACTTTCGAGGGCCGCTTCTTCATCGCGATGGCGCTCGGCCTGGCCCCGGGCGAAAAGGCACTCGGCATCGACCGCTTCGACTGGCCCGATGCCGGCGTCGAGGAGCGCTTTCTTGCGAATTGCGCCGCCCACGGCATTGCGCGTGACCGCTTCTTGTATTGGAAGACGGACAGCCGCGAGATCACCTCCGCCGAGCTGCACAAAAAGATCGGCGAGCGGTCTGTCCGCTTCGTTCATATCGACAGCCATCATTCCCGCGAATGCCTGACCAACGATCTCGAGCTGGTCACTCCACTCTTGCATCGCGACGGCATCGTCTGCATCGATGATATGCTCCACCCCGGCTATCCGGTACTGATTTCAGCTGTGTTGGCGTATTTCGACCGCCACACTGACATGCGTCTGCTTTGTGTCGTTGACCGCGAGGATATCGTTGCGGCACCGAAATTTCTCATCTGCCGCGACGAAGCGCGCGCACTCTACGAGCAGGATTTGCTGAAGACCTTCTCGCGATTCCATTTCACCCTCAATGCCGACATGGAAAAGTACTTTGCGCTCGTCCTGACCCCGCGGCCAAGGCTGGCCGAGGTAAGCTGAACCGCGCGGTAGAATTCCTCTTCATCGCGACGATTTGGAACTCCACCCCTGAGCGAGCCTATTGGCCGCCATGCGGTTTGCGCGGATTTTGTAAGGGAACGAGCGCTTGGGCGAGACGTTCATCGCAAATCCGCAACCCGAGAGGAACGCATCGCGGCTACAAGGGGGCATCGCCGGACGATGAAGAGGAGCACAGGTCATGGACGCCCCTCGTGAGCGAAAGAAAATGACTGGCTACGACTATGGCACCGACAAGGTCGCGAAATCACCGATTTCCGTGCAGGAGTGGGAGGAGTTGAAGAAGTCGGCGCTCTTCTCCGAAGAAGATGTGGTCTATTTGCGTCTCTCCGAGGAGGTGCTGAAGGATCAGGTCGATGATCTTCTCAGGACCTGGCGCGGCATCATCTCTGATCACCCACATCTGCGTGCCTACAATGAAGATCCCGAAACGCATAAGTTCGATACCGACTACGCAACGGCGGTCGGAAAGCGCTTTGGTCAATGGGTGCTGGACACAGCGCGCGCCCAATATGACGAGACTTGGCTCGACTACCAATATGAAATCGGGTTGCGCCACCATCGGTCGAAAAAGAACAAGACCGATCATGCCCACACACTTGGTCACATCCGCGCCCGCGATCTGCTGGCGTTCTGCGCATCGATCGTTGTACCGATGAGGCCATTCCTAGCCAAAAATGGTCACTCCACGGAGGTGGTCGACCGCATGTACGACGCATGGTGGAAATCGATGATCCTGCAAGCCACGCTCTGGAGCCAACCATACATCCGCGACGGCGATTTCTGACGTTGACAATAAGGAGAGGATCAATGAGATCGGCGCTCCGACACACCGCTTCGCTTCCGACCGGGAGCACACCGGTCGAGCGCATTTACTTCGCGTGGGATGATGCGCTCTCGCGCAACGACGCGCAAGCGCTTCTCGCGCTTTATGCTCGCGATGCTCATTTCGAAAGCCCGCTCGTTCCTCACCTGCTGGGCACCGAAAGTGGCGTGCTGCGCGGGCACGACGAACTCCGGCCCCTGTTCGCAAAGCTCGCCGAGCGCAAGCCGTCGGTTCGGCAGTATTACCGAGCTGGCTACCTCACCGACGGCAAGCGCCTCATCTGGGAGTACCCGCGCGACACCGGAAACGGCGAGCAGATGGATTTCGTCGAAGCGATGGAGCTCAACGACGACGGGTTGATCCAACGTCATTGTGTCTACTGGGGTTGGTTCGGTGTCCGCGTCCTGCAGCGCGACGAGTATCACCGCTGAGCCTAGCGACGCGCCCCCGCCGCCGCCGTTTGGTTTCAATCCACTATAGCTGGGGTACTCAATCCAATACAGGCACCGGAGCGTCTTAGGCCTTCCCGGCCTTCACTCCGCGTGCTTGAGCAACTCCGGCAATCTCGCAAACTCGAACGCCATCTGACGCGCTTCGTCGATCGTTAGCGCGCCGGCATGCGTCGCCTCAATTGAGGTCGCCCGACCCAAGAATGTGCCCAGCCGCCGGCCCTGCGCGTCCTCGACCGCATAGCCGCCTTGCAGTTCGATAACCTGCCAAGGCGGGAAGCGACGTTGCGTGATCGTGCGTGTGTCGGTCATGGCAAGTTAACACCAACGAGCCGCTGCCGTTCCGACACGCCGGTAGGCAGGTTTATGTGCACGTCCGGACGCTCGATCAGGATCGTGTCGTCGGCACCGATGAAGGGTCACCCGCTAACCACGAGGACGCCCGCCACGTTCGTCGGTTCGGAAAAAGTCGTACGCCGAACGGAGCTTGATCGATCTATGCGGAAAGCCAAATTGCGGTCGCGAGACTATCGGCAGCGCCAACGTATTGCTACCATCCGGCATTCCGGCAGGCAGTCCGGGGACTCTGGCGCGACCGCGGGTCTGGAACATGCCGCGGCGCGATCCAAAGTACAGGGAGGATTTCATGGGCAGGATTTCATGGCTCACGGCTGTCGCCGCCTTGGCGGTGTTTGTCCAATCGGGACTGGACAACGCGGCGGCGCAAACCCGCAGCACCTTGGACATCTACGTGGTCGATGTGGAGGGCGGTAATGCTACCCTGCTGGTCGCACCGTCAGGCGAGTCGCTGCTGATCGATACCGGCAACGTGGCACCCGCTGCCGCCATCCGGGACGCCGAGCGCATCATGGCGGCGGTCAAGGATGCCCGTCTCACCCAGATTGATAACCTGATCATTACCCATTGGCACGGCGACCATTATGGCGGGATGGCGGAACTCGCGAAGCGAATCCCGATCCGGCATTTCATCGACCATGGCCCCAACGTGCAGCCGAACCCCGACGTCGACGCATTTCTCGCCAACGTCTATCCAAAGCTCTACGCCGACGCGAAGCACACGGTCGCGAAGCCGGGTGACAAAATCGCGGTCGCCGGCCTCGATGTGCAGGTCGTCACGTCGGCGGGCGAAACCATCAAGGCCCCGTTGCCGGGCGCAGGCGGCCCGAACCCTTACTGCGCCAGCTTCAAGCCTGGTGACAACAACGCCGAGGACCCGATGTCCGTCGGGGTCTACATCACGTTCGGGAAGTTTCGCACCGCGCATCTCGGTGATCTCACCAAGAACAAGGAATTCGAGCTGATGTGCCCGAATAACCGCCTTGGCGGCGTCGACGTCTTCCTCGGCCTGCACCACGGCGTGAACACGTCAAGTTCAGAGGTCATGATCCACGCCACGCATCCGCGCGTCGCCATTATCAACAACGGCACCCGCAAGGGCGGCCAGCCGGATGTCATGAAGGTGCTGCACTCTTCGCCGGGCCTTGAGGACCTCTGGCAGATCCATTTTTCACAACTGAGCGGGCAGGAATACACAGTTCCGGGAATGTTCATCGCCAACGGCGTGGACGAGGCGCTCGCCGCGATGCCGATCGCACCGATTGCCGCCCCGGCACCGGGCCCCGGCGCGTCCCCGCCGCCCGCACACAACGGGCCAGCCCATTCGATCAAGGTGACGGCGCAGCAGGACGGGACGTTCACAGTCACGAACACGCGCAATGGGTTCGCCAAGACCTATACGCCGAACGGCCGAATGGGAACGAACTGAGGCTAGGGAGCATTGAAATGCAGATCAAAATCACACTCACGGCCGCCGCCTGCTTTGCGGCACTGCTAACCGCAGGACTAAGCCCCGCCACGGCGCAGACCAGGACGACACTCGATATCTATGTGGTCGATGTGGAGGGCGGCAACGCGACCCTGTTCGTTGCACCTTCTGGTGCCTCCGTTCTGATCGACACCGGGAATGTTGCCCCCGAGGCGGCAATTCGCGATGCTGAACGTATCGCGGCGGCGGCCCGCGACGCCCGCCTTACCCAGATCGATCATTTGATCACCACGCACTGGCATGGCGATCATTTTGGCGGGATGGCGGAAGTCGCCAAGCGCATTCCGATACGTGAATACATTGACCACGGCCCCAATATTCAGCCGGTCGCGGCCTTCGATGAATTTTTTGCCAAAACCTATCCGGTCCTCTACGGCGCCGCGAAGCACACAGTCGTAAAACCTGGCGATACGATTGCGGTCGCGGGGCTCGACTGGCGCATCGTGACGGCGGCCGGAGCGGTGCAGAAGACCCCGTTGCCGGGCGCCGGCGCAGCTAATGCATCCTGCGCAGATTTTAAACCGCAGGCCGTTGACACCACCGAGAATGCGCAATCGGTTGGTAGCATTGTCACATTTGGCAAGTTCCGCGTCGCGCATCTCGGCGACCTCACCTGGAACAAAGAGTTCGAGTTGATGTGTCCGAACAATCCAATTGGAATGATCGACCTGTTCGTCGTCTCGCATCATGGGCTCGGCGTTTCTAACTCGCCCGCCCTGGTGCATGGCATCCGCCCGCGCGTCGCGATCGTGAACAACGGCACCCGCAAGGGGGCCGTCCCGGAGACGATGAAGACGCTGTTTTCGTCAAGCGGCATCGAGGATGTGTGGCAGATCCATTTCTCCCAGCTGAGCGGACAGGAATATACGGTTCCGGGGATGTTCGTCGCCAACACCATCGATGAGCCGCTGACTGCAATGCCGATCCAGCCGATTGCGGCGCCGCCGCCCGGCCCCGGCACACCACCGCCGCCCGCTCACAACGGACCGGCCTATTGGATCAAGGTCCAGGCGCAACAGGATGGGACGTTCACGGTGACAAATGCGCGCAACGGCTTCGCCAAGACCTATGGGGCGAACGGGCGAGGAACGAATTAGCGC
>Ga0209060_10001558_pt1 | contig 24579 bp, 19 predicted proteins | sample Coa_R1_8_FD_187155 | JGI IMG/M metagenome (GOLD analysis project Ga0209060, IMG submission 187155) | Surface soil microbial communities from Centralia Pennsylvania, which are recovering from an underground coalmine fire - Coalmine... | ecosystem: Environmental > Terrestrial > Soil >...
ACCGTTCGCGCTGCACTGTGTCCGGAGTAATTTGAATGCGCATCCCCGGCTGAATCTTCTTTCCCTCCCGCACCGGAAAATAGGAAATGCTCACCAGATCCGGACCCGCTTCATCCGCATCGATCGTCAGCAGCCGCGCGCCCTGCGCAATCACCTGACCGGGCGCCGTCATCACTTCAGCCACACGTCCCGAATATTCGCTGCGGACGCTGCCGTCGCGCTGCATCTGCAATTCGCCGATCTCGATATTCCGGCGAACCTGGGCAATTTCGTTACGGCGGGCCGTAGAAGCCTCGAGGACTTGCCTCGTCAATGTAGAAGCGCGAGTTTGAATTTGCTGGAGCTGTCCATCCACTTGCGACAGCCGCGAAGTAAAGTCGTAGATCTTCGCATCGATATCGCGCACCGCGGTTTCCGAGTCCGAAAGCTCGTGCGCCGCGTAGCCCAGTAAACCTTCTTTGACCAATTTGCGATTGGACTCGGCATGTCCTTCGAGAATCGGCTTCAGGGTTTTGGCGTCAGCGAGACTCTGCAGTAACGTCGTGCGTTGCGATTCCAGGGCCACACGCTCCAGTTTGTCCTGCTGAAGCTGCGAACTGAGCTCTGCATTTTCGGCGGAAGTCTTCCCTCGGTCTTGAACCTCGAGAGTCTCCAAGGTGCGCCGGTCTTCGGAAATGCGCTTGCGCAGCTCGGATTGATCAAGCGTCGCCACCACGTCGCCCGCATGAATCCGGTCACCCGGCCGCCACGTGATCGCGATTACCCTTCCAGCGCCCTCAGTTTGGATCGGCACCACCTGATGCGGACGCAGAATTACGCCGCGCCCGCTCGCAACCACGGGTACGCGTCCAACTACAGCCCAAATGCAAAATACAATCAGCAGCGCGCCGACGGTAGCGAGCATCAGCCAATCCTTGGCGCCGATCACCGGCATGAGCCGCTCGAGATTATCCGGCGAAAGCGATCGTTCAATGGCGTCTTTATTGAAAAGTTTGTTGGGGCTTGCCATTGCGCCTACTCCTCAGGATGCCGAGCGCAGCCGCTTCTGGATCCAGTCAAATCGGGCTCCAGCTACGGCCACTTCATCCAGCGCTTCCGAATCGAGTTCTCTCTCCGCGGCCGGTCCGCTTCCACTCATCGCCGCTTCGGTGAGTCGTAGCCGATGTGCCAGGAGCGCCGCCAGCGCTTTATAGAAACGTCCTGCGAAGCCTTCGTCCTCCGAAAGCCGGGCGTTGAGACGGCGTCGTGGAATCGAGAGAACAAACGACCGTTCCGTCGCGCGAACGGTAGCCGAGGGAGGAGCCGAATCCACGAACGACATCTCACCCATGATTTCTCCGGACATCAGCCGCGCGAGTTCGCGTGTACCGAGCGCTGCCATGCGGACCGAGAATTGTCCCTCAATCACCAGGAAAACGGAATCGATAGGCACCCCTTCGTCGATGAGATTGACACCCTCGGCGATTTCTCGCCGATGTCCGGCGGCGATGAGCCAGTCAATGTCGGAATCGTTCAAGATCCCGAGAAAATAGAGAGCCTTCCTCATGGATGACCTCTTCGTGACGATTCCTTTCGTCACATCTCCAAAATCTTACCAGCGCTTGAGACCTTTTTGTCCGATGTCTGTGCGGTACTGCATGCCGTCGAAGTGAATTTTCCGGATCTGTTCGTATGTCTTATTCATGGCCGACTGCAGTGTGTCGCCCGAAGCGGTCACGCCCAATACTCGCCCGCCTGACGTTGTTAAGACATCATTCACTAATTTTGTTCCAGCCTGAAAAACTACCGTATCCTTCGCGCCTTCGATTCCCGTGATTGCATCTCCACTCCGGACCGTTCCTGGATAGCCGGATGCCGCCAGCACCACGCATACCGACGGGTCCGCGCGCCACCTCAACTCATGTTGGTCCAGCGTCCCATGCGCCGCTGCGAAAAGCGGCTCGACGAAATCGGACTCCATGCGATGCAGCAGTACCTGCGTTTCCGGATCGCCTAGCCGTGCGTTGAACTCCAGCACCTTCGGTCCTTGCCGCGTCATCATTAACCCCGCATAGAGAAAACCCGTGAAGGGATGACCGTCCGCGCGCATAGTCTCGATCGCGGGATAGATGACTTGCGCCATCACCATTTCTTTTTGAAAGTCGCCGAGGATCCTTCCGTCGCAGTACGCGCCCATTCCGCCGGTGTTCGGGCCTTGATCGCCATCGAAAATCGCTTTGTGATCCTGGGTCGGCTCCAGTGGCAAAACGTTCACGCCATCGCTCAGCACGATGAAGCTGACTTCTTCTCCCGCGAGAAATTCTTCGATCACTAACGAGGATCCCGGAGTCAGAAGTTGAAGCGCGCCTTGCTCCGCTTCCTCGGGCGTGTTTGCGATGATCACTCCTTTGCCGGCGGCTAATCCGTCCGCTTTGAGCACCACCGGTAAATCGAATTGCGCCAGCGCGCCGCGCGCCTCCTCGACGGTGTTGACGGTAGTAAAACGCGCAGTAGGAATTCCCGCGCGCATCATAAACTCTTTCGCAAATGCCTTGCTCGCTTCCAGCCGCGCGGCCGCAGCCGTCGGGCCCACAATGCGCCGACCCTTCTCGCGAAAGCGATCCACGATTCCCGCCGCGAGTGGAGCCTCCGGCCCAACCACCGTCAGATCCGCATCGATGGATTCGGCCGCTGCCAGATAATCGGAGGTAGCTATACATTTCGCCACCTGCGCCATCCCCGGATTCCCAGGTGCCGCATAGAGCGCGGATGTTCTCGAGCTTTGCGCCAACTTCCAACACAGTGCATGTTCGCGCCCGCCCGAACCGATCACGAGAATCTTCATCGCTAACACACTATGCCACACTAGAGACGTAGCGCACGCACTCGAGCCGGCGACGCCAAAGTTTTTGAATCGATGAAATCCTCAAAGTACGACGTGATCGTAGTGGGCGCCGGACACGCCGGGTGCGAAGCTGCGCGCGCCTGCGCTCGGATGGGCCTGCGCACCGCGATGATCACCATGAATCTTGATCTCATTGCGCAGATGTCGTGCAATCCGGCCATCGGCGGCATCGCGAAAGGCCATTTGGTGCGCGAAATTGACGCGCTCGGCGGCGTGATGGGCGAAATCACCGACGCCGTCGGAATCCAGTTCCGCTTGTTGAATACCAGCCGGGGGCCGGCCGTCTGGTCTCCGCGAGCCCAGTGCGACAAAAAGCAATATCGCCTGAAGATGCGCGATGTGCTGGAGTCCGAGCCCAATCTCCGAATTCTCCAGGCGGAGGTCGCCGAGCTTGTTCTAGCTGACGCTCCGCGCCGCGTCACCGGTGTCCTTCTGCGTGACGGTCGAATGATTTCGAGTGACGCCGTACTCATCACCACGGGAACATTCCTCAACGGTCTGGCCCACGTCGGCGAAAGCAAGTATAGTTGCGGCCGGAACGGAGAAGCCCCCTCGAACCTCCTGGGCGACCAGCTCCGGTGCCTCGGTCTCGCCTGGACGCGGCTCAAAACCGGCACTCCTCCACGCCTGGACGGCCGAACCATCAATTGGAGTCGCTTCGAAGAGCAGAAAGGCGATGCCGTACCCACGCCTTTCTCGTTCCTTACCAATAAGATAGAGCGGGAGCAGGTATCATGTTATATATCTTACACTTCAGAAAAGACCCTTCAGATTCTGCGAGATAGCATCGTCCGTTCTCCGCTTTATAGTGGACAGATCGAAGGCGTCGGACCTCGCTATTGTCCTTCGATCGAGGACAAAGTCGTCAAATTCCCCGATAAGCTTCGCCATCAGATCTTTCTCGAACCGGAAGGCCTGGATACGTACGAAGTGTATGTAAATGGCATGTCCACGAGCATGCCCATCGACGTCCAGACGGCCATGGTTGCATCGATTCCCGGTCTGGAAGATGCCGAGATGATCCGGCCGGGCTATGCAATTGAATACGACGCCATTGACCCCCGGGAGCTGAACCACACTCTAGAAGTTAAATCGATTCCAGGCCTTTTTCTTGCCGGGCAAATCAACGGAACCTCAGGATACGAGGAAGCGGGCTGTCAGGGGCTAATTGCGGGAATCAATGCGTCGCAGAAACTGGCTGGCCGCGAAGCGGTGGTGATAAACCGCACCGAGGGCTATACCGGAATTCTGATTGACGACCTAGTCAATAAAGGCGCGGAAGAGCCATACCGGATGTTTACCTCGCGCGCGGAGTTTCGGCTCCATCTTCGAATCGATAATGCGGACGAACGGTTGACTCCGGTTGGCCGGAAAGCTGGCCTGGTAAGCGACGAGCGATGGGATCTCTATCTAAAGAAACAGGTGCAGAAGCAGCGGGTTCGGAAGCTCTTGGAAACCAATCGTATTGCCTGCGATTCATCAGACGAGCATCCAACGTTGCTCCAGTGGCTGCGCCGCCCGGAAGCTCGCATCGCGGCGCTGGCCGATCAGATTCGGCGATCTCTGGGTGCTGAGCCGGTTCACGGTTTGCTGACCACAATCGAGACCGAAGCGAAGTACGCAGGTTACATAGCCCAGCAGGAACGTCAAATCGAGCGTTTGCGGGATTCGGAAGGCCGCAGAATCCCTGAATCATTCGACTTCTCCGACATCCCGGGGCTTTCGGGGGAGGTAAAGCAGAAGCTGACGCGGGTTCGTCCTGAAACGCTAGGTCAGGCGGGCCGGATTCCGGGAGTCACGCCTGCCGCGATCGCGGTTTTGGATGTGTATCTCAGTCTAAGCGCACGCCCCTGAGGCAATGCCTGTTCCTGTCTGGTTCCTGGAAACGCTTGAAACAGCGCTTTCCTCTGTTATTGTTCTAACGGAAGTTCAGGTTGGTCAGTTGTACGAGCACTACTCACTGCTTGAACGTTGGAATAAGAAAATCAACTTGACTACGGTTGAGCCGGGTCCTCAAATGGTAATCCGGCACTACTGTGAATCTCTCTTCTTCGCGGTTCATCTGCCGGTCGACACAGGTTCAATTGCCGATATCGGTAGCGGTGCTGGATTTCCTGGGTTTCCTATTGCGGTTCTGAAATCGGACTCCAGGGTGACTTTAATCGAATCGCACCAGCGAAAGGCCGTCTTCCTCCGCGAATCGACCCGAGGGTTACGAAACTCCTCGGTATTTGCAAAAAGGGCGGAAGATGTCACTACAACATTTGACTGGATTGTATCCAGGGCGGTGAATCCTTCGGAAGTGATCCAGTTAGCGCCTCGGTTGGCATCGAACGTCGGGCTGATGCTCAGTGAACAGGACTTTCTTGCGATTCAAGCTGTAAAACACATTGCGTGGTCGGAACCGATTCGGTTACCTTGGGGAGATCGCAGAATCTGCGTTTACGGGAAAGGCAGAGCATGAGGTTTCACGTGGAACATGTTCCATGTGAAACGTTCTTGGGGCATCTTGGGAAAAATTATCGCAATCGCCAACCAAAAGGGCGGCGTTGGCAAAACAACGACAGCTATCAACCTTGGCGCGTCATTGGCAGCCAATGACCTCCGGGTCTTAGTTATTGACTCTGACCCGCAGGGAAACGCCACCACCGGCCTCGGAATCTCCAAATCCGACGGGAAAACAACGTTTTATCAAGCACTCCTCGGCGACGAGGATATAAACGACGCTATAGTCCACACAGAATTCGAAGGCCTGGATATCATTTCTTCCGACAAAAACCTAGTCGCCGCCAATCTGGAGCTAATCGATGTTCAAAGCCGCGAATCCAGGCTCCGCGACCGCCTGCAGCCGATTCGAGACCGTTACCATTTCATCCTCATTGATTGCCCGCCGGCTCTCGACCTCTTGACATTGAACGCAATGGTCGCCGCCGATTCAATCTTGATCCCGATGCAGTGCGAGTTCTTTGCACTCGAGGGCGTTTCGCAGCTTCTCGATACGCTGCAGCGCGTACGTGACTCCTTTGGCTCCCAAATCAAGGTAGAAGGCGTTCTGCTTACCATGTACGACGACCGAACCAATCTTACCCGCCAAGTCGAACAGGACCTTCGTCAATTCTTCGAGAACCAGGTGTTCGAGACCGTCATCCCGCGCAGCGTTCGACTGGCCGAGGCTCCCAGCTTCGGCAAGCCAATTATTGCCTACGATGTCCGGTCCCGAGGAGCAGAATGCTATATCCAACTGGCAAAGGAGATCCTGGCTCATGAACAAAGCGCCGGACAAGCAACGCAAAGCGCTGGGTAGAGGACTCTCAGCCCTTCTTCCCACCAAAGTACTCACTGAAGCTGCGTCGACCCAACCGGCCCCCGAAGCGACACCGGGCGTCCGCATCGCCTTCCTACCCATTTTGCAAATCGAACCAAATCCGCTGCAGCCGCGCGTCACGTTTGACCCCGGCCGTTTGCAGGAACTCGCAAACTCAATACAAACAAACGGGATCATTCAGCCGCTCATTGTCCGCCGCAAGGACAGCCACTTCGAGCTCATCGCCGGCGAGCGCCGTCTGCGAGCCGCCAAACTCGCCGGACTCACAGAAGTTCCCGCCGTCGTCCAGGATTACACTGACGACCGGCTCCTCGAAATCGCTCTTGTCGAGAACATCCAGCGCGAGGATCTCAATCCGATTGAAACCGCCCAAGCCCTGGAGCGCCTGGTTCGCGAAATGCACCTCAGTCATGAAGAAATCGCCACGCGCACCGGCAAGGACCGTACCACCATTACGAATATGATCCGGCTGCTGCGTCTCCCGGCGGATGTTCAGCTCCTGGTTGCCGAGCGGCGCCTTTCAATGGGACACGCCCGTGCGATCCTCGGCCTCCCAACGCCAGAGCTGCAGCGCCAATTAGCCGAGAAGTCGGCCGCTCAGGGATTCTCGGTCCGCCAAGTCGAAAGGCTGGTCAAAAAAGTCAGCGAACCTCGAGAACCTAGCGAGAAACCTCTCCAGGATCCAAATATCAAAGCGGCAATCGGAGAGCTGGAGAGCGCGCTCGGCACCCGAGTTCGCATCGTGGAAAAGACGGAGCAGCAGGGACGAATCGAAATCGAATATTATTCCCAGGAAGACTTGCAGCGAGTCTACGAGATTATCCTCGCATCCAAGAAGGAATGAATGGTGCCGGCGGCAGGACTCGAACCTGCGACCTGCGGATTATGAGACCGCCGCTCTAACCACCTGAGCTACACCGGCCAGCTACCACTCCTTCCAGGGTATGTGGAGCCTAGCCGGGATGTCAAATTTAAGGCCCTAAGTCATTAAAATACTTGACAAAATTGCTCCATTAGATTATCTTAATATTGGGTTTGGAGAGCCGAACTCCTCAAGCCCGGGTAGATGTAACGCAGGAGGCTTTTATCGACATCGAATTTTCTTTCGGGGCGACTACCAGCTTCCTCGACTTGCTTTTCCCGAAGCAGATCATAGCAGGGTGAGAGTTAACAGCCTCACCGGCTCGCGGCGGTTTCACCGCAATCTCAAAAGCTGAGGGAAGCAGGCAGGAGTCGGCGGTCGCCCTGCACCAACCTTCTGCGAGAATTGACACACCCTTCCCCCTCCAGTAGATTCGAGTAAGTGCCATCCCCCGTTGTAGAGTTTCGGGACGTCTCCAAGAGTTATCCCATCTATCCATCACCCAGTGCCCGTCTCAAAGAACTGGCCTGCTTCAATCGCATCTCCTTCCATCGCGATTTCTGGGCGGTCCGCAATATCAGCTTCCAAATCTATCCCGGCGAGACGTTCTGCATCATCGGCGAGAACGGATCGGGTAAAAGCACGTTGCTGCAAATGGTCGCCGGAATTCTTCATCCGACCACTGGCGATGTCAAAGTCCAAGGCCGCGTGGCCGCGCTGCTCGAACTCGGCTCCGGATTCAATCCGGAATTTAGCGGGCGCGACAACGTCTACGTCAACGCTGCCATCCTTGGACTCTCTCGCAGAGAAATCGACGCCAAGTTCGGCGAGATCGAGGCATTCGCCGAAATCGGCGACTTCATCGATCAACCCGTCAAAACCTATTCAAGTGGCATGGCTGTTCGTCTGGCATTTTCGGTCGCAATCCACGTCGATCCGGAAATTCTTCTCGTCGACGAAGCGCTCGCCGTTGGCGACATCTATTTCCACCAGCGCTGTATGCGCAAAGTAAATGAGCTGCGCGAAAAGGGCGTCACCATTCTCTTCGTCACGCACGCCGTCGCGGAAGTGAAATCCATCGGCGATCGCGCCCTTTGGATGGACCGCGGCCACATGCGCGAACTCGGCGGCACCGAGCACGTCGTCACTAAATATCTCGCCGAGATGTTTGAAAAGGACAGCGCCTATCTCACTTCCGCGCATCGGCAAGCGCAGCGCGTTGGGCATGCTCCAGTGAAGGCGCCGGAAATCGTCGATACTATTCCAAACATCGATCACCGCTTCGGCGACAGTCGCGCCGAGATCCTGGGAATCGCTATCCTCGATCTAGCCGGACACTCCATCCACCTGCTGGAACCGACCTCCGCTATCGTGGTACGAATCAGCGTCCGCGCGAACGAAGACATCACGCTGCCCATCGTCGGATTTATCATGCGAAACCAGATGGGTCTCGATTTCGCCGGCACCAACACGGCGCGCGAGGGTTTCGAGCTCCCGCCAATGGCTGCGGGCGATATTCACACGGTCGATTTCCATCTGCAAATTCCGGAGCTTTATCCATCATCCTTTTCCTTCTCGCCTGCCGTCGCTGACGGTACGCTCCGCTCTTACACAACGTGCGATTGGATCGACAATGCGATCGTGCTGCAGATGAGCCCCGCAGATGGTGAAATCTACGGTCATTTGCACCTGCCTTGCCGCGTCGAGCTGAACCGCTGCCTGGCCAAATCCAGCCCGGTTCCTGTCCTCACGCACGCGGAGCCGAACGTTGGTTGAGTTCACCGGAGAGCGCGTCATTCCCGGACAGGTGAATGACGATCTATGGAGCGAACATGTCGCTCGCTACGCGTTCGCAAGCCGTTTTGCCGAAGGAAAACGCGTGCTCGACGCAGGATGCGGCGCCGGTTATGGCTCCGCTGAACTGGCGCAAACAGCGCTACAAGTAACCGGGTTCGATATCGCGCCGGATGCCGTGGAATACGCACGTGCAACCTATCCGTTGCACAATCTGCACTTCGCCGCCGCATCCGTTATTGCGACTCCGTTTCGCCCCAACAGTTTTGAACTCGTCGTCGCCTTCGAAGTAATCGAGCATCTCCAGGATTATCGCGGCTTCTTAAAAGAGTGCGCGCGAATCGTCACGCCGCAAGGTCTTTTCATAGTCTCTTCGCCCAACAAAAGCTACTATGCGGAATCGCGCGCCAAGACCGGACCCAATCCATTTCACGAGCATGAATTCGAAGCCGATGAATTCGTCGCCGAGCTGAGCAGCGTCTTTTCGAACGTACGACTGCTGCTCGAAAATCGCGTGGAGTCCTTCGCGTTTCATCCGCCGCGCACGTTTTGGCCGGCCGGCGTGCGAATCGACGGCGGTGGAGGTTCGGCGGCACAAGCCAATTTTCTGATCGGACTATGTTCCTTTGGCCGATTGCCCGATCCAGAATCGTTTGTCTACGTTCCCAAGGCCGCCAATCTGCTCCGCGAGCGCGAGCAGCATGTCCAGCTTTTGGAGCAACAACTCATCCGCACCAAAAAGTGGCTCGCCGAAATGCAGAACGAGCGAAATACCCTGCTTGATTTATACCGCAACCAAACTGACGAGCTGATGGAGCGCAACCGTTGGGCGCAAGGGTTGAGCGAAGAACTCGAGTCGCTGGGTCAAGTGCTCCTCAACGAACGCAAACAAGCGGCCGCGCTCGCGAGCGAATATGACGCGCGGCTGAACCAGCTTCAGGCGGACAACGAAGTCAAAACCGAATGGGCCATCGCGACCGATGCGAAGCTCGAAGAAAAATCCCAGGAGTTAGTGCGTTGCCTGGAGCTTCTACAAGCCGCCGAGAGTACGGTGGAAGAGCGAACGCTGTGGGCCCAGCGCACAGAAAAGCTTCGCGGTGAATTGGCCGCTCAACTCGATCTGATTCGCCAATCGCGTTGGATCAAGCTCGGTCGAAAGTTCAGGCTCGGCCCGAGTTTGTGAGAATCTTCCTCACCATTCTCTGGCGGCTGATCAAATTTCTTCCGCTCTTGGTGATCTCGCCGTTCGTGATGCTGGTCATCGTGATTGCGTTCGCAATTTCAGACTTCCTGGGGTCTCTCCGGAAACCAAAACCACTGCCAGCCGATCAGCGCTGCGCGAATCACGCGGCATCGGTCGTGATCCCGAACTGGAATGGCCGTGACCTGCTGGAACGCTATCTTCCTTCCGTAGTCGAAGCGCTCGCCGGAAATCCGGACAACGAAATGGTCGTGGTCGACAACGGATCTTCCGACGCCAGTGTAGAAATGATGCGGGAACGTTTTCCGTCGATCCGCGTGCTCGCGCTCGAGCATAATCTCGGATTTGGGGGCGGATCGAACGCCGGATTTCGCGCGGCCAAAAACGACATCGTCGTATTGCTCAATAGCGACATGCGCGTGCAACCCGATTTTCTAGCTCCGCTGCTCGCGGGATTCTCTGATGAAAGAGTCTTCGCCGTCTCGTGCCAAATCTTTTTCAGCGATCCTGAAAAACTGCGCGAAGAAACCGGGCTCACCCAGGGCTGGTGGGAAAACGGCGGCCTTCGCGTGCGCCATCGCGACGACAAGGCCATCCAGGATCTCTATCCGTGCTTCTACGGCGGCGGCGGATCCTGCGCGTTCGATCGCAGGAAGTTTTTAGAGCTCGGCGGATTCGACGAACTGCTCAGGCCCTTTTATCTCGAAGACACCGACCTCGGTTACCTGGCCTGGAAGCGGGGCTGGAAAGTGCTCTATCAACCGCGCAGCGTGGTATTTCACGAACATCGCGGGACCATCGGAAAGAAATTCTCTAAATCGCAGATCGACCTGGTTCTCACCAAGAACTTTATTTTGTTCTGCTGGAAAAACATTCACGAGTGGCCGCGCTTGTGGTCGCACTTTTTCTTCACGTTTGCCGGCGCTGTGCTGAGCGTATTTTTCGGCGATTCACCGGAGCGCGCCAATCTTTGGGGCTTGTGGAAAGCGTTTCTCCAGTTGCCCGGCGCGCTTCGCTCTCGCAGCCGCGCCAAAACGCTTGCCACGATCAACGACACCGAAGCGTTCCGCCGCCCGCTGGGCGGATACTTCCGCGACCGCTTCGCCACGCCCGATCCCCAACCGGAAAAGTTGAGCGTTCTGTTCGTCTCGCCGTACCCGATCTGCCCTCCCGTTCACGGGGGAGGCGTCTTCATGTATCAAACCGCTCGCGAACTGATTCCTCTCTGCTCGCTGCATCTGGTGATCATGCTCGATCACGATTGGGAGCAGTGGGATCATGCCGAGCTGGAACAGCAGGCCGCATCCGCCGAGTATATGGTTCGGCTGGAAGGCAGGCCGAAAGAGTTCGGATCGTCCATTCCTTATGCAGTCCGCGAGTTCGCCAATGCGGATCTCGAATGGCTTCTCCATCGCCAAATCTACACGCGCGCCATCGATGTCGTGCAACTCGAATACACCTCGCTTGGCCAATACCATTTCGATTTCCGTCGCCTCGCTTGCATGCTGTTCGAGCACGATGTCTACTTTCAATCCATCGGCCGCGGTCTCGCCGGAACCCACAGTTTGCTGCGAAAAACGAAAGCCGGCTTCGAGTACCTGCGGGCGCTTCGCTTCGAACTGAATATTCTGCCGAAATTCGATCGGGTGCAAGTTTGCAGTCCCGAGAACGGGAATTATCTTCTCTCGTTCCTGCCGGATCTGCGCGGCAAGCTCGACGACAATCGCGCCGGTATTGCCACGGCCCGCTACCAATTCCATTCCACCGGCCGCGAGCCGCGTACGATGCTTTTTCTTGGCAGCTTCCGCCATCCACCGAACCTCGAAGCGCTCGATTGGTTCGCCCGCAAAGCGCTGCCGCTCGTTTTGCAGCAATCGCCGGACGCGCGACTGATCATCGTCGGCGCCGATCCACCACCGCGGCATTCGCTCCCCGATTTCGGCGACCGGCTGGAGCTGCGCGGCTTCGTCGACGACGTTCGCGAACCGCTTTCCCGTTATTCCATATTTGTGTGTCCCATATTGACCGGCTCCGGCATGCGAGTAAAACTTCTGGAAGCGTTCGCGGCCGGTATTCCGGTGGTCTCCACCAGAATCGGCGCTGAGGGCTTGGCCGAGCGCGACGGCGAAATCTGTGCACTAGCGGATTCGCCGGAAGAGTTCGCGCAGAAGATTCTCGATCTGTTCGCCGATTCAGCTAAGGCTGGGGAGCTTGCCGAGCGCGCCCGTCAGCATGTAGTGGCTACCAGGGATATGGGTGTGCTCACCAGGAAATTGCTGGAGAGCTATGAGCAGGTGCTGAACAAAAAACGGATTGGCCACGGATAAACACGGAGTGCATCCGTGTCCATCCGTGGCTAATTGGTAGCCTGCTTCTTATCGCTGAGATCGTCGCGCAGCCGCTTCACTACTCGCTCCGCGGTCTTGCTCATTTCGCCTGGAGTCGTGTCTTTTGGACGATCGAAAACGGACCAGATCACGTTCTTGCTCTTGCGGTCCACAATGAAGATGTTTCCCCGACCGCGATTGAACGATCCTACTCGGCGGGCGCCCGTGTCGGCGGCTTTGTCCTTGTCGTCCTTCTTTTCCGAAGGGCTGACCGCAGTCGTTACCGGTTTGCTGTCTTTGTCGTCTTTATCGTCTTTAGCGGCTGGTGGCGGCGCTGGTGGCGCGGGAGGAGGCGGCGGAGGATAAAGCTCCTTGAACTTGGTCTCGAATGTCTCGCCCAAACGGTCCGTGATGATTGCGTCGGCCTGCTGCGGATCGGTCACCACTTGAAACACGCCGAGCGTGGTCAATCGATTGGCGAGATATTGATCCATGCCGCTTCCCATCGCCAGAATGTAGACTGTGTTCACCTGCTTCAATTGCGGATTCACCGCGGCTGGAGCGGCGGCGGCCAACAGCGCGAGGGCGTAAAACAACTTCATGAGAATATGGTAGCAACCATCCCCGACTGTGTATAAATCGCAAAGCATCACCGTAATCATTCCCTGCCTGAATGAAGAGCAGGGAATCGAGCGCGTGCTCAGCCGGATGCCGGACTTTGTGGACCAGGTGATCGTGGTGGATAACGGATCCACCGATCGTACTTCTGAAGTCGCACACGGATTTGGAGCCGAAGTGATCCGGGAACCGGTGCGCGGTTACGGACGCAGCTATAAACGGGGTTTTGCTTCCGCCACCGGCGATCTGATTGTCACGCTGGATGGCGATCACAGCTATCCTCCCGACGCGATTTCCTATTTGATCGAAGCATTCCTCCATCTCGACGCCGACTTCCTGAATGCCTCGCGTTTTCCGGTGCGCGACCGGCATGCCATGAGTTTCAAGCACAAATTCGGCAACTGGATTCTTTCGCTCGCAATGTCGCTGCTCTATTTTCGCTGGGTGCGTGATTCGCAATCCGGCATGTGGGTGTTTCGCAGGTCGATTCTGGAAGGCATGCAACTGGAATCGGACGGCATGGCGTTCTCGGAAGAGATAAAAATCGAAGCGCTCAAGAGCTCACGGGTTCGTTTTGTAGAAATCTCCATCATGTACTCCTCACGCTTGGGAGAAATCAAGTTAAACCCGTGGCGGGATGGTTTCCACAACCTGTTTTTCCTGGTCAAGAAGCGGTTCACCTCGGGTGCGAAAAAATAATCGATGGCGCGCGTAACCATTGTCATCCCGAACTGGAATGGTTCCGCGCGACTCGAAAAACTCCTCAACGATCTTGCCGCTCAGTCTCATCCCATCGAAAAAGTCATCGTCGTGGACAACGGGAGCACCGACGATTCCGTTGCGCTGGCAAAAAGCCAAGGATGCGAAACCATCGGGCTTAGGGAAAATACCGGATTCAGCCACGCCGTGAATCTCGGAATCCGAGCCGCTGCCGGCTCCGATTGGATCTGCATCCTCAACAACGACGTCATGCCGCAGCGGGACTGGCTGGAGAAACTGGTGCAGCACGCCGAGGCACGCAAAGCTTGGTTTGCCACGGGAAAACTGCTGGATGCGGTCTCGCGCGATCGGATTGACGGTTCCTTCGATGCCATTTGTAGAGGCGCCTGCGCCTGGCGATGCGGCCAGGGACGGCCGGATTCCGAGCTATGGAACCAGGCTCGCGAAATCCGTTTGAGCCCCTTTACCGCCGCCATCTTTCGCAAAGAACTGTTCGAGCGGGTGGGTCTGCTGGACGAGCGATTCGAGTCCTATCTTGAAGACGTGGACTTCGGAATTCGCGCCGCGAGCGCCGGATTTACAGGAATTTACGTGCCAAACGCTGTCGCTTTCCATCAGGGCAGCGCTACACTGGGCCGATGGCATAGCGATACCGTAAGGAAAATCGCCCGCAACCAATTGCTTTTAGTGGCGAAACACTATCCCGAAAAATGGGTCTTACGCTATGGTTGGCCGGTTTTCGTCGCCCAAACATTATGGGGTTTCATCGCGCTCAGGCATGGCGCTGGAGTGGCTTATCTCAAAGGCAAGCTGGACGGCCTGCGCGGTTTTCGCGCGCTCCGCGGCCAACCCGCCCCGAACCTCCGCACCATTGTAGAAAGCAGCGAAAAAGAACTTCGCGAAATCCAGAGACTGACGGGGTACGATCTGTACTGGAGACTGTACTTCGCTCTGACATGATCCGTACCGGTGTCGTGGTGGTCACTTACAATTCGGCTCAGGTGATCGGACGGTGTCTGGAATCCTGTGCCGGAATGCCCGTCGTCGTGGTGGATAACGCCTCGGAAGACAACACAGTGGCACTCGTGGGAGAAGCCTCCAGCTCGTCCAGGCAAGCCGGAGGCTTGCCCCACGGTCTTATCGCGAATTCAGACAATCGAGGGTTTGCCGCTGCAGCGAACCAGGGGATAGAGGCTCTCGACACAGAAATGATCCTGCTGCTGAATCCGGATGTCGAACTTCAAACCGGCATCGATCCGTTGGCGGACGCTTGCCTCAAAAGCAATGTGGGCTTGGCGGCCGGGAAACTAACCAATCCGGATGGCGCCGTGCAGTCTGGTTTTACCGTTCGCAGATTTCCGACGCCATGGTCGCTCGCCTTTGAGGCTCTGGGGATCAACCGGCTGTTCCCTTGGAACCCGGTCAATCGCCGTTATCGATATCTGGATCTCGATCTGTCCCAACCGGCGGAAGTCGAGCAGCCGGCGGGAGCGTTCCTGCTTTTCCGTCGCGATTTGTGGCAGCGGCTGGGCGGTTTTGACACACAGTTTGATCCCATCTGGTTCGAAGATGTCGATTTCGTGAAGCGGGCGCACGCGGAAGGCTTCAAAATTCAATATCTGCCAGAAGTTACAGCGCGTCACCAGGGTGGGCACAGCATTGCAAGCATGGATTGGGGATGCCGGGAGGTCTGCTGGTATGTTAGCCTTCTAAAGTACGCCTCTAAGCACTTCCGGCCGTATGCATACCGGGGCGTGAGTGCCGCAGTGGTGCTTGGCTCCCTGTTTCGGGCCACGATTGGCATGATTCAACGGCGCAGCTTAAGGCCAGTACAAGTCTACGCGAAAATAGCGCGAATCGCGGGGCTGGGTTTAATTTCCGGCCACGTTCGCCATCAGAGTTCGAGTTGTTACAGCAAAGTGACTGGATGAATACAGCTCTTACAAACGCGAAGGATAGAGACACGACCCACATACATGTCAGATAAGGAACGGGTTTCCGTCACCATCGTCACCTATAACAGTGGTCGATTCATCAAGCGATGCCTGGAGTCTGTATTGGCGCAGCGCTATGCCAATCGGGAAATCATTGTTATCGACAACGCTTCCACCGATGGCACAGTGGACATCCTGGAACAGTTCGAAGACCGGTGCCAGATTATTTATAACGACGAGAATATCGGTTTCGCAGCGGCGCAAAACCAAGCCATCCGGGCGAGCAACGGGACGTGGGTCCTGACGCTGAATCCGGACGTCCTGCTCCTGCCGAATTTCATTCAGGCAGTGGTGGAAAGCGGGCAAATGGATCCGCAGGTGGGGACTGTGTGCGGAAAACTGCTTGCGATTCTCGCTACCTTCGATCTTCCGGATAAACCGCTGGTGGATTCCACCGGCATATACTTCACACCGATGCTGCGGCATCTGGATCGCGGCAGCCAGGAAGTGGACAACGGTCACTATCTCCAGCACGAGTATGTTTTCGGCGCCACTGCGGCGGCGGCATTGTACCGGCGCTCGATGATTGAAGACATTTCTATTGGCGACGAATTTTTCGATCCCGACTTTTTCGTCTACCGCGAAGATGCCGACGTCGCTTGGCGCGCTCAACTGCTGGGCTGGCGCTGCATCTACACTCCGCATGCGCGCGGTTATCACGTGCGCAATGTTTTGCCGGGAAATCGCCGGGCTTTGCCTCCCGCCATCAACATGCACTCGGTGAAGAATCGTTTTCTGATGCGCATGAAGAACATGACCGGCCATCTCTACCTGCGCAACTGGCTCTCCATCACGGCGCGCGATATGGTGGTGCTGGGCTGCTGCCTGTTGCGCGAACAGAGCTCGCTCAAAGCGTTCTGGTATATCACGCGAAATTGGAAACAGGTGATGGAGAAGCGGCGCGAAATTATGAGCCGCAAGCGCGTGGATGACGATTACATCGCGAGCTGGTTCCGCTATGCTCCCGTAAGCAGTCCGGCCAAGGCGAAAGCCTCGTCCCGCTCGATGGCGCGCTCGAAGGCCGCTCGAGGCTAGCCGCGGGCCGGCAGTGCGGATCGCCCTTCTCGGCACGCGCGGGATTCCGGCAAACTATGGCGGTTTCGAGACGTTTGCCGAAGAGCTATCCACGCGATTGGTGGAGCGCGGGCATCAAGTGGTGGTCTACTGCCGCGAACGCCATCCCGAAAAAACCTATCGCGGCGTTTCGCTGGTCTATCTTCCTACCTGGCGCCATAAATATTTCGATACTCTCGCCCACACGTTCCTCTCCACTCTGCATTTGTTATTTCATCGTGTGGATGTTGCTCTGTATTGCAACGCCGCGAACGCGATCTTCACCCTTTGGCCGCGGATTGCCGGCATACCGGTTGCGCTCAATGTGGATGGGCTGGAGCGGAAGCGCAAAAAGTGGAACGCACTGGCGCGCGGTTGGTATCTGATTTCGGAACGGCTCGCGACGCTGTTTCCAACCATCGCAGTTTCGGATGCGCGTAAGATTGCCGAATATTATCTGGAGCGCTATGGAACGCCGACGGAGTTCATTCCTTACGGCGCGGAGGTAGGGCCCGTCGCATGCGGCGATGTTCTCGCGAAACTCGGTTTGGAGTCAGGCAGATATTTTCTATACGTCAGCCGCATGGAGCCGGAGAACAACGCGCTGCTGGTTCGAGAATCTTTCGAGAAAATTTCGACGCCGATGAAGCTGGCGCTTATTGGCGATGCGCCGTACGCCGACGCGTATATCCGGCAGGTGCGCTCCACGAACGATCCGCGGATCGTGATGCCGGGTGCAATCTACGGGCCGGGCTATCACCAACTGCAATCGCATTGCTATGCCTACATTCATGCCACGGAGGTAGGCGGAACGCATCCGGCATTAATCGAGGCCATGGGGCGCGGCGCGCTGGTGTTGTACTTGAACACGGATGAGAACGCTGAAGTGTCGGGCGATGCCGGAATTCCGTTTGAAGCGGAAGAACTGGCGGCCAAGTTGACTGAGCTGGCTGGAATGTGTTCCGGAGAGCGAGCCGAATGGGGACGCCGGGCGATGGCGCGCGTTGCCGAGCGATATAGCTGGGACGCCGTAACCACTCAATACGAAAGACTACTCGCGCACCTGAGCCAAGCCCGCTAACAGTTCTCAGACTTCCCCCGTACGAGTCGATAAGTACTACGTGGCACCGTCCTTATTTTTCCGGTCCTTTTTGCTTATATCCGTTTGCGTGGCGCCAAACGCGGTTCTGGCGCAAGACCCGCGCGATGAGACGATCCAGAAGTTGATCGCGAGAGTGGAAGCTCTGGAGCGCGAAGTTGCCGCCTTGAAGCGAACTGCTGCAATTTCGGCCGCGCCAGCGAAAGAGGCGCCAGAAGCGGCTGCCGAAGCCAAGGCGGATGCGCCGATTGTGGTGGCGCCATCCGAACCGGCCGACGGGGAAAGCAGGTACACGTTCCACGGTTACGCCGATGCGGGTTTCCTTAGAAATAACGATGGGCAATCCGAAAAAAGATTCGCGCTTGGGGAAGTGGACCTGTTCGCGACAGTGAGAATTTCGCCCAAGCTGACAGCGCTGATGGAAACGGTTCTTGAAACGAATAATCAGTTGGAAGTCGCGGCGGTGCCTATCAATGTGGAACGGTTGCTGCTGCAATACCGCGAAAATGATTACTTCAACTTGGACATCGGGTCGTATCGCACGGCGATTGGCTTTTACAGCGCGGCATACTTGCGAGGTTCCTGGTTTCAAACTTCGATCACGCGCCCGAAGCTTTTCACCTTCGAAGACGACGGTGGATTTCTGCCGCTGCACAATGTCGGCCTGAGTGCGAACGGAAAGATCCCGTCGGGAGATTGGGGCTTGCACTACGTAGTGGAAGCCGGAAGCTCGAGAAACTACGCACACCCCGGACGCACCGGTTTCGACATAGAACAAAATGCCGCCAGCAACGTGGCACTTTACGCGCGGCCGCGCGAGATCCCGGGGTTACAGCTGGGGTTCTCTTCCTATCACGACAGATTTTCGCCGCTCCCCAACTCGAATTTAGCCAGGTCCGTCTGGACCGCGCACATCGTTTACCGCGCCAACCGGTTTGAATTTCTCAATGAAGGGATTCTGGCGCGTTTCAGCGCGCCAAAGCTCGGTTACGGCACGCTGCCGGGATTCTACAGCCAGTTCGGCTATCGCGTGGCCTCGAACTGGACGCCCTTCGCCCGATTTGACTATGTGAACATCTACGGACAGGGCCCGGTGAGCGCTTACGGTCCTCAATATCTCCCGTGGCACACGGTGTGGACCGGTGGCATTCGCTACGACCTTTCCGAGGCGGTAGCTCTGAAGTTCGAACTGGGCCGCGAAGAAGATCGAAACCGTCAAGCCTTTATTCGCGCGGCGCTCCAGGTTGCATTTACCTTCTGAGCCATGCTCCGTTTCCTCTTATCGCTGGGATTGTTGATCGGCTCCGGCAGCGCCGGCAATTTCGGAACATTCGCCGTGGTGATTCACCAATCGAATCCCAATACCAATCTGCTTTTCGCCGATATCCGCGCGCTTTTCGGCGGCGCGACCAAACAGTGGTCCAACGGTTCCAAAGTCGTGTTGGTGGAGCGCGACAGCAGCAGCCCGGCCTATCATTTCCTGATCGAGCGAATCCTGCGAACCACGGCTGTGGAATACAAGCGGCGCCTCCTCAGCATCGAGTATTCGGGGGAAGCGCCGGCGACTGTGAAAGTCCTGAACAGCGAACAAGCCGCCTGCAAGTTTGTATTCAACGTGCCCGGAGCCATCGCTTTAATCGAATCCCGCTCGCTTACGCTTCCCGAATGTTCAGGCTTGGTGACGCCACGGATCGACGGCCGATTACCCAGCCAATCCGGTTATCCCTTGAGATGAATCTTGTGCTCAAACGTGCGCTGTGGGCGGGCCTCGCACTGGCGGGCATCCTGGGGTCCTGGCTGGGAGCGCGCGCCTTAAAAGAGGCCATGAGCACGTGCCGAAGCCTCTATTTGGTGGACAACGCCGGATCGCAGCTCGAAAGTGAGTTGGAGTTCCAGACGCAGGAAAGCCGGAGGGCCTTTTTGTATGCGATGGCCACCTCGGATCCGAACGAACAACTCCCGTACATTGACCAGGCGCGTGCCGCCAGTAACCGGGTCACGGACCTTGCGCAACGAATCCGCTTACTAGGCGGGCCCGAGATTGGAGCATGGGTGGACAGTTTCAAACGCGCGTGGGCGAAATATGGAGCCGCGCGCGACGAAATTGTGGCCGACATTTTGGAGGGAAACATCGGCGGCGCGGTCCGCGCGGAACACGGCCGGGGACAACCGGCGTTCTTGGCATCCTTGCATAGCCTGCACTCCCTCAAATACGTGCTGGAGAGCCACGCGCGGGCGGATTCCGAGTTGGTGGACAGCACGCTAAAACGCTGTGTATTCGGGCTGGCCGCCTTTGCCCTCAGCACTTTTCTGATCGTCGCGTGGCTGGCGCACGCCAACCGCGACAGGCGGCTGGCATTGCAAACTCTGCACGAAAATAACGTGGTGTTGGAGGCTGCGCAAAAACTGGAACAGCAACGCGCGGCGATTCTTGAAATGGTGAGTAAACATGCAGCGCTTCCGCAGACACTCAGCGAGATCGCGGGAATGGCGCCGCAATCAAGTGCGGAAGCCGGAGCGGCGGTATGGGCCGCCGCCGGCGACTTCCTGCATCTGCAGGTGGCGGCTAACCTACCTGTGCATCTGGTGAATGCTCTCAAGGAATTCCTGCTTCCGCGAAGCGATGAGATTTCTTCGCCCGAGTCGGAAATCGAAATCCGGCGCACGAAGCTGGCCGCGCACTCCGGCTTGGCCTCCACGGAATCGCGGATTTTACACGATGCTCTCGGCCGTGTGATTGGTCTGCTCGAAGTTTTCGCGCCCGCTGAAAATCGTGCGGTGCGCGGAAACGTGCTGAACCAGATGGCGCACCTGGCGGCGGTGGGCATCGAGAATGCACTTCTGTACGAACGGCTTGCATTTCAGGCTCAGCACGACATCCTCACCGAGTTGCCCAATCGATTGTTGTTCCAGGATCGCGTGCAGCAAGCGCTGCAGTTGGCGCGGCGCCACCGCAAGAAGACCGCGGTATTGTGGGTGGATCTGGACCGCTACAAACAAATCAACGACGCTTTGGGACATCGCGTGGGAGACGAATTGCTGCGCGAAGTCGCGCGAAGGCTAAAGAGCTGTCTGCGCGAAAGCGATACCGTGGCGCGCGTGGGGGGCGACGAATTCACGGTGCTAGCGCACGACATCGCCGATACCACGGCCGCGGACCGGGCATGCCGCAAAATTCTCAAATCCCTGTCGGAGCCGATGGTTTGCGGCGCGCATTCCGTTGCGGTGACCGCGAGTATCGGGCTGAGTCTCTTCCCGGAGCACGGTGAGGATGCCATTACACTCATGCGCCATGCCGATCTGGCCATGTACATTGCCAAGCGCAATGGAGGCAATGCACACCACTTATTCAGTCCGGTGCTGGGCGACAATATGCTGCGCAGACTCCAACTGGAGCAGGAACTTGCCTCGGCGCTCGAAAGCGAAGAGTTCAATCTGTACTACCAGCCGCTGACCGATCGAAACGGGCGCATGGCAGGGCTCGAAGCGCTGTTACGGTGGACCAATCCCAGGCTTGGCCGTGTCTCACCCGCGGATTTCGTGCCCATCGCCGAGGAGATGGGTCTGATCAAGAAGATCGGCGAATGGGTGCTCGGGACAGCCTGCCGCACCGGTGCGCGCTGGCTCAACGCCGGTTTCGAGATCCCGAATATCGGAGTCAATGTTTCGGCAGTCCAACTGGTCGCGAAAGATTTGGCGGCGCTGGTGGAGCGGACGTTGAAGGAAACCGAATTTCCCGCGCGCAAACTTGTGCTCGAGATTACCGAAACGGCGCTAATGAACAATATCGAGCAGGCGCTGGAACAAATGTCGACACTGCGGGAATTGGGAGTGCGATTCGCGATCGACGACTTCGGGACCGGTTATTCGTCGCTCAGCCAGCTTCGCAATCTGCCGGTGGATTGCTTGAAGATCGATCGATCCTTCGTGCGGGATCTGGACCCGTCCGGCAGTGGATCCACCACTTTGGTCCGTGGAATCATCGGCCTCGCGCATAGTCTCGATCTGGAAGTGGTGGCCGAAGGCGTCGAGACGGAAGACCAACTCAAGTTGCTGGGGGCCATGGGCTGCGATATCAATCAGGGATTTCTGCTGCATAAGCCCATGCCGGCTGACCAGGTGGAAGCGCTGCTCAAGTTGCACTCCCCTTCGCACGTTGTCGAGACCCGGGAACTCGCGCCGGTGTAACCATCACCCATTCCGGAACCTCATAACACTGGGGCGCACAGCGATTGCGTTGTGCGCGTTTAACATTGAGTTATGTCCGCCTTTCGCTCCTGGGTCGAAATCTCCCTGCCACAGATTGCGCGAAACTTCCAGACCATTCGCGAGGTGGTGGGCCCTCAAGTGGAAGTGATGCCTGTTGTGAAAGCGGATGCGTACCGGCACGGCGCGATCGAGGTTTCGCGGTGCCTGACCAAACAGGGTGCGCGGTGGCTCGCTGTCAGCAACGTGGAAGAAGGGGTGGTTCTTCGGGAAAGCGGCGTCACTGCGCGGATTTTGGTGATGGCGGATTTTCTGCCGGGTGAGCGGCAAAGCTTACTGGATTTCAATCTAACGCCGGTGATCCACTCGCTCGAAGACATCGCGGAGTGGGACCGTTTGGCGGCCGCGAAAGGCGTGGCGGCTCCGTATCATTTGAAGATCGACAGCGGCATGGGACGCTTGGGCACGCGCGCTCCGGCGGCGGCGATTCTCAAAGCAGTGGACGCGGCGCACAGCGCGAAACTGGAGGGGCTGATGACGCATTTGGCATCCGCCGCCAACTATGCGACAGAGCAAACCGAGGAGCAGATCCGGACGTTCGAATCCCTGTGCCTGCAGCTGGCTGAAGCGGGAGTGCGTCCGGAATTTCTGCATCTGGCGAGTAGTACGCCGGTGGCCTATGGGCGTCGCGAAGCATGGAAGCGAATGGTGCGGCCTGGGCACGCGATCTACGGGTACGTTTCACCGGTGGCGAAAGGCAACGCACCTCCGGCGGTCCTGGATGTGAAACCGGCGCTCACCTGGAAAGCGGCTGTCCTCGCCGTGAAAGATCTACCGGCGGGGGCCTTGGTGGGTTACGGCGGAATGTACCGCGCGCCGCAGCACATGCGCATCGCGATTCTTGCGGCCGGCTATGCCGACGGAATTCCGCATCGGCTATCGAACAAAGGGCGGGTGATCGCAAAAGGGCATTTCGCGCCCATCATCGGCGCCGTATCGATGGACCTGACCACCATCGATATCACGAATTGTCCGCCTCTCTCGGTCGGCGATCCGGTAACGCTGTTGGGGTCCGAGGGCGGAGCGTCCATCGATGCGCAACAAATGGCCCGGATCGCTGGGACCATTTCGTACAGCGTGCTGTGCGGGATCCATGCGCGCGTCAGGCGGCTTTACGTGGAATCGTAAGATTTGTTGAACCTCGGCCGTCCGGGCTGCGTATGGATTCGCATGCTGCAGGACATCCGTATCTCATTGCGGCGCCTTAGCAAGACGCCCGGTTTCACCCTGGTCACGGTGGCTACGCTGGCTTTGGCGATCGGCGCCAACACCACAACGTTTAGCGCGCTGAATCAATTTCTGCTCCGTCCGCTACCGGTGGAACGCCCGAGCGAACTGGTCTACCTGAACACGAGCGGCGGTTTCATCTCGCAGTCTTATCCCAATTACATCGATTTCCGGGAACGGAACCGCACTCTTTCCGGACTCATCGCGTATCGGATTCAGCCCGTCGGAATCAGTCACGGCGGCAAGAATTCGCATATTTGGGGATTCGAGGCCAGCGGAAATTATTTCGATGTGCTGGGCGTGCATCCCGTGCTGGGCCGCACGTTTGCGCCAGAAGACGACCGCATTGCGTCGCCACGTCCTGTGATCGTGATCAGTTACTCTGCCTGGCAGACGCGCTTTGCGGGCGATCCGCATGTGGTGGGGCAGAGCGTCAAGTTGAATGGGATGGATTACAACATCATCGGCGTGGCGCCCCAGGGATTCTACGGAACAGAGAAGTTACTGACGGCCGAATTTTGGGTTCCGATGGCGATGGAACCGCAAATCGAGCCGGGGAACAATTGGCTCACCAATCGCGCCACCTGGAATGTATGGGTACTGGGCCGTTTGAAACCGGGCGTCACACCGCAACAGGCAGAAGCGGACCTGAATGCTGTCGCCAAGGGCATGGAATCCGCGAGTCAATTCAATATCGGGATGAAGATCGCTCTTTCGCCGCCCGGCTTGATCGGGACGGCGCTGCGTGGTTCGGTGACGGGATTTGCGTCGGTACTGATGGGACTGGCCGCGATGGTGCTGCTGATCGCTTGCGTTAACATCGCTGGAATTCTTTTAGCGCGCGCGTCGGACCGCCGCAAGGAAATTTCCATCCGCTTAGCCATCGGGGCTCCGCGGTGGACACTGGTTCGTCAACTGTTGACCGAGAGCCTGATTCTATCGGTGGCTGGCGGTGGATTGGGCATGTTGATCGCTCTGTGGCTGCTGGATATTCTGCGCGCTTTCAAACTACCTCTGGATATCCCGGCGGCAAAATCGATCGCATTCGATTGGAGAGTGCTGCTGTTCACGGTGGGTGTCTGCCTGGGCACGACGTTTCTCTTTGGACTGGCCCCAGCGATTCACGCCGCGCGCGTGGATTTGATCGCCGGGCTCAAGAATCAATTGTCGGAGCGATTCCGGCGCGTCCAATTCCGTGACGTCTTGGTG
>Ga0209060_10001560_pt1 | contig 24542 bp, 27 predicted proteins | sample Coa_R1_8_FD_187155 | JGI IMG/M metagenome (GOLD analysis project Ga0209060, IMG submission 187155) | Surface soil microbial communities from Centralia Pennsylvania, which are recovering from an underground coalmine fire - Coalmine... | ecosystem: Environmental > Terrestrial > Soil >...
GGAAAAGCAAAGATCTTCGCAAGCCGCTTTGCCGGAGACAGTTCCACCACTGTCGAGAATGCGTGTCACGACAGTGGCGTCGAGTTCCGGAACATAGCCTTCGAGCCATTTTGAGCCATTCATCATCGGCACACCGGCAACGCAGATATTGTCTTTAATCGCTACCTTGTGCCCTGCCAGAATGCCGGACGGCGATCCTGTAATGTCCGTTTTCCAATACCAGGCGTTGTAGGGATTTTCCTCGGCGGATGGGCGATAGCCCGGAGTACGTGGATATTTCACCGGAAGCTTGGGCTCGGGCAGCTCGTCGAGCCGATTGTAGGACGCGATTGAACCGGTCATGAGGCCACGAAATGACGCGGCATCCTCAGAGGTTAGCGTCATGCCAAACGAACCGGCAATCTCCTGAAGCTGCTCCACGGTGGGAGGGCGTACGGGCATCGTTGAATCTCCTTATTCAGCGGGAAAGGTGGAGACTCTAACATATGGCAACGGAACAGGGCCAGCTAGTCGCGAAGAATCATGCTCGCCGGCCATCTCCATTTCATAGAGGGTTCTATCCTTTTTTTCGTCGAAACAAACCCGCTATGCCCGAAGGGATGAGAAGAGGGGACACCGGCGCGGGAATCGCAGTCAACAAAGCCACGATGAGCGCTTTGATTAAAGCGGATTCGTGGTCGTCGCCGTACCACTTCTTCTGCGCCATATAGGCGATGCCTCCGAGAATGAGACCTACCGGTATGGTCGCAATCCACAGAGCGCCCCACGTCACCGCCGTGCCGAAATTCATCATCAAATCAACGGCGATTGTGAGGAAGGCCACCGCAGGATGGACCCCAAACCTCTGAGCAAATCCCCGCGCCGCGATATCGTGGGTATTCGTCACCGGCATGGGCTGCTGTTGCCCAGGAGAGCTAGCGGCACCGCAGGCGATACAAAAGTTGCTCCGTTCGGCAAGTTGAGCGCCACAATGAGTGCACCATCCCGCTGGACGGAGCGATTGAACCCTAGGAGTCGCCATAGATTTGGTGTTCCTTTCCTGCCCGCGCGGCCAAGCCATCGCGGAATATTTTCGGGCCGGGTACTTGCTTAGGAGAGTTTTCGTTCACTGCAAAGACAATCGGTTTCCGTTTTTCTTCTTTCCTTTCGAACCCTATTAAGGAAACCATCGCCATTGACGGTGTGCCTATACCGGCGAGAAAAGCCGCGAAGAAATTGCCGGGCAAGCAAATGCCATCGCACATACTATGACCCAAACTCGGGGATTGTTACACTCTCTTTTTTTTGCCAGCTATGCAAAAGTTTGCGCAGACGGCCGAAGAAACGAGCAGTCAAAATTGGGCAAATCTCGGGATGGTAAGGACCACTCATCATGTGCAGTACTCTGCGGTGGCCGCGCATCGCGGACAAGAATGCCGCAGAGTTGCTTCGTGTTTTCCATACGGGATTCCACATAAGGACCGTCGATAGTTACGACGTCGCGAACGCTACCCGGAGATGATCTTGCGCGTGGTACAAATACATGTGCCCCTGTCGAAGGCAAAGCAAAAACTTGGCATCCTCCTCTCCGGGCGAGGCTCGAATTTTGAGGCAATCGCAGATTCGATCGCCGCCGGGCGATTGCAGGCTGAGATCGCCATTGTTATCTCCAATCGCGCCGAAGCTCCCGGTCTGGAAACGGCCCGCAAGCGAGGACTCGGCGCCACCCTCATCCCCTCAAAGGGACGCAAACGGGAAGAACACGATGCCGAAGTGGTAACGGCCCTACGCCTGGCGCAGGTTGATTTCGTCTGCCTTGCCGGATACATGCGTTTGCTCTCACCGGAGTTTATCCGCGCTTTCCCCGGACGCATCCTCAACATCCATCCATCGCTGCTGCCTGCCTTTCCCGGTCTCGATGCCCAAAAGCAGGCGCTTGATTATGGGGTCAAGGTTTCGGGCTGCACCGTTCATTTTGTCGATGAACATCTCGACCACGGTCCGATCATCTTGCAGAAGACCGTTGCAGTGGCTGAAGGGGATGATGAGCATACTCTGGCAGCAAAGATCCTGGAGCAGGAGCACATCGCCTATAGCGAAGCCATTGCCCTGGTGCTCTCTGGCGCAGTCTCCATTGAGGGGCGCAAGGTCGCAAGGAAGAATCCGACGGAACCCGAATAAAAATATGCTTCGAGTAAAACTCCTGCATCCTTCGGCCAAGTTGCCAACCATTGCCCATCCCGGCGAAGACCTTGGCTATGACATCTACTCGGCAGAAGACCTGACGATTCCTGCCAAGGGCCACGCCGCTGTTTCCACCAAGATCGCCGTTGAGTGCAGCTCGCCTTCCGGAGAAAAGATGGGAGCTTTGCTGCGCGACCGTTCTTCCATGGCGGCGCGGCGCCTGGTTTTGACCGGAGGCGTGATTGACGCCGGTTATCGCGGTGAAATTCGGGTGCTTATGGAAAACCTGGGCGACGCCGACGCCACGATTCATGCGGGCGATAAAATTGCCAACATGGTTCCCTATCCGGTTCTTACAGGGGAGATTCATGCGGTGGATGAATTGACGGATTCCGAGCGCAAGGCGACGGGGTTCGGTTCCAGCGGACGCTAGAGCACCTGGAAGCCTATGTAGGAAAGAGCAATAACGATAAAGCCGCAGCATTCCCCTATAATCGAACGCAATGCCTACTTTTGCTCCTGTAGACGAACAACTCGCGTACATCAAGAAGGGCTCGGCCGAGATTATCCACGAAGCCGAACTCCGGAATCGGCTGGAGCAGTCGAGAACGTCCGGAAAGCCGATGTTGGTGAAAGCGGGCTTTGATCCCACCGCACCCGACCTCCACGTAGGCCATACCGTCCTGATTCGGAAGCTCAAGCATTTCCAGGACCTCGGTCACACGGTCATCTTCCTGATTGGCGATTTTACCGGGATGATCGGCGATCCAACCGGACGCTCGGCGACTCGTCCGCCGTTGACGCGACAGGATATCGAACGCAACGCCGAGACCTACAAAGCGCAGGTCTTTAAAATTCTCGATCCACAAAAAACCGTTGTCGATTTCAATTCCCGCTGGTTCTCTGCCTTCACGCCCGAAGATTTTGTTCGCCTCGCGGCGAAATATACGGTCTCGCAGATGCTGGAGCGGGAAGACTTTCATAAGCGTTTTCAGGACGAGAAGCCGATCGCTCTCCACGAGCTTCTCTACCCGCTCTGCCAGGGATACGACTCGGTTGCGCTTCAGGCCGATGTAGAACTGGGTGGCACCGATCAGAAATTCAACCTGCTAGTAGGCCGCGAATTGCAGCGGAGCCATGGCCAGCCTTCGCAAATCGTCCTTACGATGCCTATTCTGGAAGGTACGGACGGCGTTCAGAAGATGTCGAAGTCGTATGGAAACTATATCGGCATCAACGAGCCCCCGCAGGAAATCTACGGCAAAGCCATGTCGATTTCCGACACGCTGATGTGGCGCTACTACGAATTGCTTACGGACGTAAGCATGGCCGGAATCGAGGAGATGAAGGCGGATACAGCCGCGGGCCGCAAGCACCCGATGGAGCTGAAGAAAGACCTCGCGCACCGCATTACGCGGGATTTTCACTCCGAGCAAGCAGCCAAAGAGGCAGCCGAAAACTGGACACGCCAGTTTCAGCGGGACGAAGTGCCGGAGGAACTGGAAGTTCAGGAGATGGCTCTTCACGACATCGCTGCCGAGGCCCAAGGACAGGCGTCCGATCCTGCGAACGTCCGCATGGACAAACTGATGGTGAATGCCGGCTTAGCGGATTCGGCCAGCGACGCTCAACGTAAGCGAAAGCAAAAGTCCGTCCGCATCGACGGCCAAACCATTGAGCAGCACGTGCTTCCGGTGGGGCGCGATTTTGTTCTTCAAGTGGGAAGGCGCATGAAGAGGATCCGGCTCACTTAGTTCCCCCTCACTCGGAGGCAGCGTTTTCTTGATATTTTGAATTTTGAGCTTTTATTTTTGCGGTCGATCCTGTGCTGTAATTCCAGAGTGGAAACGAGGTAGGTTCTTGACGCCGGAGTCTATTTCAGGTGGAATAAAGGCTACCATGACCAAAGCCGATCTGATCGAGGAAGTCTCTCGTCTTGCGGAACTAACGCGCAAAGACAGCGAAGTCATCGTGGAGACAATTTTTGATAGCGTGGTGCGCTCCTTGCGCACCGGAGACAAGATTGAGATCCGCGGCTTTGGAAGCTTTCGCACGCGCCAGCGCAAGCCGCGAGTTGGGCGGAATCCCAAGACCGGAGCGCGTGTAGAAGTTCCCGCAAAAAAGATTCCCTATTTCAAGCCCAGCAAAGAACTTAAAGACCTGATCAATAGCGAAGCGGAGGCGGCCAGCGCGGCCTCTGCGCCAGCTTCGCCGGAAGTTCCACCCGCACCTCCAGCGCCCTTGCCAAATAGCTAGAGAAGCGCAGGGCCTTAGGCGCAATTATGCTGAAAACTCCTAAGCGTGGATACCCACGATCGCCATCATGCGTCCGGTAAACCCTTTTTCCGAGCGGTGGGAGAAGAACTTTCTTACATTGCAGGCGGTACATTCATTTAAGACTTCGATTTGCTTTTCCGGAACGCCCGCCGAGAGCAACTGGCGGCGGTTGGCCTCCTGCAAATCCAGGTGAAGCGTGGGGCCAAGATCGCTGTGGCCTGGGGCGCGGGCCGTCAAGAAAAGCAGGGGATATTTTTCATGCACCGGGTTCGAGTCAAACACCTCATGAAATAACTCGTCCGCGTAGTCAAATTGCGATTGGAAGCTGCTTTTGAGCTCCTCGCCAACTTCATAACAGCACTTCTGGATTCCGGGACCAATGGCGGCATAAATATCTTGCGGGAGAGAGCCATACCTATGCCGCATGATTCCCAATCCCTTCTCCACAATCCTTGCAACTGTGCCACGCCAGCCCGCATGAAAGGCCCCGACCGCGCGGTTTTTTTTGTCCACCAGGATCACGGGGAAACAGTCGGCCGTAAGAATGCCGAGGGCGATGTTTGGCGCGTTCGTGGTGAAACCATCGCCCGCCAATGGCCCGACCACCGGTTCGTGAACTACGTGGATGATATCCGAGTGAAGCTGGCGAAGGGTGGTGAGGGGCCAGCTCTTGTGGCCTCGGGTCCTACCTTGCCCTTTAGCACCCAGGGCTGTGAGGAAAGATTCACGGTTCTTTTCCACCGATAGGCGCTTGTCATCTTTGGTGAATCCGAGATTGAGCGTGCGTCCCCCGTAACACGTAGTAAGCCCGTACAATCTCGTGCTAAATCCATGGACGAGCCATGGAATCTTCTTCAAGCTTGCGGCTTGCAGAGACTGTGGCCGCTTTTGACTCGGGGTTTGAGGAGAGGAAGTTTTTTTTACCAACGCCGGCACAAACCCATTCTAAATCGAGAGGTGGGGACATCTATGCGCGGAAATGAAAGAGACGGCTCAGCACCGCTGAAATCCAAGCCAACCTGTATATCGAGAGGCCGCATCTCAATCCGATGCGCCAGCCTGAGCACCACCAAATCGCCAATCTCAAGAGGTAGGAGCGCCTTCATTGCAACATGGGAGCAACATGGGATAACTGCAATAGTGCTATAGTTTACGGGGTACTCAATAGGTCGCACGGAGCCTCTCCCAAAAGTGCGATCTCTACTCTTGGGCCGCTTGGCTGAGATGACATGCAAAGATCCCACGGGCTTCCGGAACCAACAACTTGTTCGGCCAGACAACTCGGCCAGAAACCCTGGTCACGGGCGTCCGACTGGCAAGGCAAGATGAGCCTAGTCATCGGGCTGGAAAATCGAAAACCGCAGATTGAAGACTAACGAAGATGCGGTTAACGCAGCATGGGCGAATGAAGTTTGATGGTTCCGCAATTTTCAGCAAGCGGACCGTAGATGGGGTTGATCGAAGCAGGCAGGCGGCGTGCCAGGAAAAGGGCAAGAACGAAGGAGGCCCTCGATGCCGGTTGAACGCGTATCCGGCGGTTCGAGTCTGATCGACGTACTCGACCGGATACTCGACAAAGGAATTGTGATCGATGCCTGGGTACGAATTTCCCTGGTGGGCATCGACCTAACCACGGTCGATGCCAAAGTAGTGGTGGCGTCCATCGAGACGTTTCTTCCCGGAGCCAATCCAGCGAGCGGCATCACTCCGAAAGAAGAAACGGGTGAACCCACGGGCGGCAAAGAAGCTACACAAGGTCTCATCGAAGTTGCGCCGGAAGCGGACCGTCGTAACAGTAAATCCCGGCGTTCGACCAAGCGAAATCTAGCCTGATCGGGAGTGGCGCGGATGGCAACGGCTGAAATTCGGGTTCCCACAGGGCGTTCCAATGGCAAGCGCGCCGGCGCTGAGAGCCATTCGGGAGTTTTGCGGCTGCTCGATGCAGAACGTTCAGAGGAAATCTTCCCCCTACTGTTAGAGGAAATCGTTGCACTCGGCTATCCACGGGGGCTGGTTGCCGAAGTTAATTTCGACACTGGAGACATCGCGCCCACGGCCGCGCTTCGGTGGCCGAAGCAGACGCTTGCCGGATTCAACACGGCCCTCTGGATGTCCGAGCACTTTCTGGTTTCGGTGCTCAGCACCAACCAGCCGGTGGTTCTCAATAAGACCGATGTGCACAATCGGCCCATCTATATCCATCCGATTCTCTTTTCCAGCAGCCAGCCCTGTTGGGAGGCCGACCGCCTGCGAACCGGCGGCTGCCTCGCAGCCCGGAACTATCGCAAGCAGAGGCGAATCCGGCTCGAAGAGCAAGTTTGCGCCACCTGTGGCATGCGCGCTTACGCCGCAGCGGTGGTGGTGGAGATTCCCCGCCGCCTAACCGCTCAGGCCAGCGCGGAGCTGCGCGAGCTGATCGAAACCGCCAATCGCCTGCTTTCCCGGCTCTACAAGACCGAGTATTACTACAACCGCATGCGCGACATGGAAATCACCATTGCCCAGATGGGAACGGTCATGCAAAGCATGGCTGATCCGGTGATTCTGACCGACACGCAGCATCGGGTGATGATGCAAAACAAGGCGGCCGAGCATTTTTTCAAGGCACCCGATGAGATGACCGAGGGGCTGGTGCGCGCCGTTGAACTGAATAATCTTCTATTCTCCGCGACTCTTTCTTCCATGCTGGTCTCCGACGGCGACTCGCACTGCGATCTCACGCTCGTGGATGTGATCGAAGGCGAAGAGATGCTGTTTGAGGCAGTCTCGGCTCCCACGTTTGGTCCCGACGGCACCCAGATCGGCACGGTCACGGTGATGCACGATGTAACCGAACTACGGGCCACCGATCAGAAGCTCCGCGCCAACTTCGAGAAATTGCGCGATGCCGAAGAGATGGTCCGCCAGGACCGTGATCGCCTGAACCTGATTATCGAGAATGTCGGCGACCCGATTATTGTTTGCGACGGCGACGCCAAGATCGTTCTGGTCGATCCCCTGGCCGAGGAGCTATTCGGAGTTTCAGCGGGAGACCGGCGCAGTGAAGTGCAAAGCAGGAATCAGACTCAGCTAGCCGCTTATGTGAGTTCGTTTACTTACTCCTTTGCCGAGCGGGAAACGACACCGCTCAAGCTCTTCAATCCGGCGCTGCGCCAGGAAATTGAATATGACGCGCGGGCTGGAAAGATCTTTGATGAGCGCGGGCAAGTCTCGTATTCGGTTACAGTGCTCCGCGATCTGACCGCTCTGCGCCGTGTTGAGCAGCTCAAGATCGAGCGGCGCATGCTAGAAATTGAGAAGTTCGCGGCCACGGGCAGGCTGGCGGCCACCATTGCCCATGAGGTGAACAACCCCATGGAGGCCATCAAGAACGCCATCTACCTATTGGCGGGATATATTCCCGAAGGCGCGATGCCCGTCTATAACATCCTCAAGTCGGAGACGGAGCGCGTAGCCCGCATCGTGCGCCAGATGCTAGGTCTGTATCGCAACACCGAGCAGGTCAAACCGGTCAAGGTCAATACCATCATCGAAGATACGCTGTTGCTGCTGAATCGCCAGCTTCAGCGCGCGAACATTGAAGTCAAGACGGACCTTGGGACGCTCCCCGATGCCGTTATCGCCGCCGACCAGATTCGTCAGGTGCTCTCCAACCTAGTGATCAACGGCAAGGATGCAATGCCCAACGGCGGCAAGTTGATGATTCGGTCGCGCCACGTGGTTGGCCGCGACGAGGTGCGCGGGTGGGTTCGCATCCTGATCGCCGACACAGGCACAGGCATTCCGCCGGAAATGCTGCGCACGATCTTTGAACCCTTTGTAACCACCAAGGGCGAGAAAGGCACCGGCCTGGGACTGTGGATCGTAAAGGGCATTATCCAGAACCATGCAGGCAAGATTTCGGTAAAGAGCAAGGCTGGAAAAGGAACGGTCTTTAAGATCGATTTGCCGGTCGTGAAATTGTGAAATTGGTTGGCAAAAACCGCATTCTGGTCGTGGACGACGAGGTTCACGTACTTATTACTTATCGTCTAATCCTGGAGCAGCAAGGTTACGACGTAACCGCCTGCACCACCGCAGGAGAGGCAATTGAAATTGTGGAAAGGAGAAGCTTCGACCTGGTGTTGTGCGACTATTCATTGGATGAGCAGCACACAGGCTTCGAGGTAATTCTGGCCGCCAGGAGGCGCGACCCCAGTGTTCCCGCCGCGCTGTTGACCGGCTATGCCACCAAGGAAACAGCGGAGGAAGCCGGGCGCATGAATATTGCCGTGATGTTCAAGCCGATTGAGATTGAGGAATTTCTGCTGAATACCTCAAAAATGCTGAGGAGCGGCGATGAACCCCGCCAAGAAACCGCTTAAGAAACTGGCCACGCGCGGGCCTGCCGCAGTGCAAGATCCTCCACGCCAGGCAGCCCCAAAGGTAAATCACGAGGCAAAGCCCGAAGCGAAGAATGAGCTGAAGAATAACGCCCCCGAAACAGGGGCACAGCTCCTTTCCTCCCATCGTGTTCCGTCGAGGCTAGTGTCGTCCAAGCGTGTTTCTTCCGCAATTGCGCCCTCTGAAATCTCTTCCTCACAATTGGCTTCTGCAAGGCAGGATCCTCCCCCGAAGGGCCGCTACGTTTATGGCGTGATTGAATCGGAGGCGCCGGTGATGCTCGGCAAGAGCAACCTGGGCGGGGTGAACGAGGACGTTTACACGGTCCATCATGGCGACATAGCCGCGGTGGTAAGCCACAGTTCGGCGTTCATCTTCGATCCAACGCGCGACAACGCCTTGGCCCATGAGCACGTTATCGAATCGACGATGAAAAACTTCACCATTATTCCGGTGAGCTTTGGCACGGTCTTCCGCACCGACGACGATATTCGCGAGGTTCTGAAGAGCATAGATTCAACCTTGAAGGATGTGCTGCGGCAGATGTCCGGAAAGCTGGAGTTTGGATTGAAGGTCACCTGGGACCGCGACCGCATTATCGAAGAGTTGAAGCGGGAGCACGATGAGATCCATCGTTTCCATCAGGAGCTTACCCGGAAGCACTTGCAGTCCACCTATTTCGCCCGCATGCAGCTTGGCCGCATGATCGATAAAGCCCTGGCCGAGCTTGCGGCGGCTTATGTTCGCGATATCTACGACTACCTGCGCAACGCATCGGTGGCTTACCGCGACAATAAGCCTATTGGCGACAAGATGATTCTGAATGCCGCGTTCCTGGTAGAAAAGGAGCGCGAGGCAAACTTCGATATCGCCGTGAACCGGATCGCACAGAAGTTTGGAGAGCGTCTCAATTTCAAGTACACCGGTCCGTGGCCTCCTTACAATTTCGTGAACATACGACTCAAGCTAGAGAAAAAAGGGGCTTCCTAAGCCCGTCTTCGGTGTGATCGCCCTGAAAAGGCCGAGCCAATCTACCCTTTGGGAACTCATTTACACTATCCCGCATGCGAGATCCGGTTGAACTGGAGATATTCAAGAACATCTTCCATTCCATAGCGGAAGAGATGGGCGCAGCCCTGCGCCGCACGGCATTTTCTCCCAACATCAAGGAGCGGCGAGACTATTCCTGCGCAGTCTTCGACAGCGAAGGGGAGGTTGTCGCCATGGGCGACCACATGCCGGTGCATCTCGGCTCCATGCCTATGTCGGTGCGGGCGGCAATCGAAACGCTCCAACTCAATCCGGGCGATGTAGCCGTGCTGAACGACCCTTTTTGCGGTGGCACGCACCTACCGGACGTCACGCTGGTGGCCCCGGTGTTTCCTCATTCCGGCGTATCGAATCTGGGCCTGCCTAAGACCCAGACGAAGGCGAAGGCGATCTCGGTCAACGGCCCGCGCGCGCAAAAATCTGCCTCGGTTAGAAACGGCGATGCGGCCCGGCAGGCAAAAGCGATTCGCGCTCATTCGCCGGCCTCGAAGGTGAAGCCTGGGACCAAGCCCTATTTTTACGTTGCCTCGCGCGCCCACCACGCTGATGTTGGCGGCACCTACGCCGGATCGATGGGAATTTGCCGCGAGATCTATCAGGAGGGACTGCGCATTCCTCCGATCAAGTTGATAGAGTCCGGGCAGTTGCAAAAAGATGTGTTCCGTCTCCTGCTCAGCAACGTGCGCACTCCCGAGGAGCGCGAAGGCGATCTGAACGCTCAAATCGCCGCCTGCCACACAGGCGCAGCCCGCCTGCTGGAAATTGTAGAGCGCTACGGATTGCCGCGCGTGCGTCTCGTGATGGATGAGCTTCAAGACTACTCGGAAAGAATGATGCGGACCTTCCTGTCGCAAGTTCCGCCCGGACGATACGCCGCAGAAGATTTTCTTGACGACGATGGCGTGGGCTCAGGTCCGGTGCGTATCGCCGTGACTCTGGAGTTCCACAAGGCGTCAGCCGGTAAGCCTTTGGTGACGGTCGACTTCACCGGAAGCTCGCCGCAGGTTGCAGGCAGCATCAATGCTGTAGAAGCCATTACCTATTCAGCTTGTTTTTATGTCTTCCGCTGCCTGCTGGTGGAAGACGTTCCGGCCGCTGCGGGACTCATGCGTCCAGTCCGCCTAATTGCCCCTCTCGGATCAGTGGTGAACTCTCATCCTCCCGCTGCCGTAGCCGGTGGAAACGTTGAAACTTCTCAGCGGATCGTCGATGTTCTCCTGCGCGCTCTGGCACACGCCATGCCCAGCCGCATTCCTGCCGGTTCTTCCGGCACCATGAACAACCTCACGATTGGCGGTATCGATCAGCGCACCGGAGAACCATTTGCCTATTACGAAACCATCGCCGGTGGCATGGGAGCTCGTCCCGATCGCGCGGGTGTAAGCGGCGTGCATACTCATATGACCAACTCGCTCAATACTCCGGCCGAGGCTCTGGAGTACGCCTACCCGCTGCGAGTCACACAGTATTCGCTGCGTAGAAATAGCGGCGGCAAGGGAAAATTTCAAGGGGGCGATGGCATCATCCGCGAAATTGAGCTGCTCACCGATGCGGAGGTGACCCTGCTCGCCGATCGCCGCACACGCGGCCCCTACGGACTTGATGGAGCCTCAGACGGCGCTCCCGGCGTCACCGAGGTGGTGCGCAGCAACGGCCAGCGTGAAAGATTGCCAGGCAAGACGAGTTTGCGTCTGAAAAAAGGTGAACGCATCAGAATTGAATCTCCGGGCGGCGGCGGCCATTAGGCCAATGCGCCGATGCACCGATCAGATTTTTCCGACGGGGTTGCCGTTTGACCGGGATTTCTCATCCTTGCTAAACTAAAGGTTTTATAGCCACTTATCGTTCAAGAAGAAGGTTCTCCAGTGTCAAGCTATACCCGTCGTCAGTTGAAAGAAGACAAGTTTGCCGAAACCGCCTCCGAGGCGGTTCATTGGGCGTCAGGCCACCGCAAAGGAATGGTCATCGGTGTTGCCGCCGGTTTGGCCGTTGTGCTGCTCGGTGTAGGCGCGTATTTTTGGTGGAGCCACCAGACCGAACAGGCGAACGTCGCGCTCAGCAAAGCGATTCGGACGTTCACCGCCCCACTGCGTCCTGCCGGCACTCCTCCCAACGAAAGCATGCAAACGTTCACCAGCATTGCCGAGCGCGGAACTCAAGCGGAAAAAGAGTTTAAAGCGGTAGCCGACGGCTACTCCATGACGCAGCCTGGAAAGGTTGCGAGCTACATGGCCGGAGCCGCCGCACTGCAGGCCGGCAACAATGCCGACGCTGAAAAGCAGTTGAAAGCCGCGGCAGCTTCCGGTGGCCGCGACATCGCCGCGCTCTCCAATTTTGCTTTGGCGGGGCTATATCGCTCCACCAACCGACAGGCCGACGCCGCCCGGATTTACAAGGATCTCTCTGACCAGCCCACCAATACCGTCTCCAAAGCGCAAGCGCAGCTGGCGATGGCGGAGATGTATGAGGCTTCCGATCCCAAGCAGGCGGATGGCATCTATGAGCAGGTAAAGAAAGAGAATGCGGACAACGCCGCGGGGCAAATTGCCGCCGCCAAGCTGGCCAAGAAGTAAGATCGGGAAAGCCCGCATTGTAAGCGGCAAACCCTGAACGAAAGCACGCATCTGTTTCGAGGGTGGAGAAATTGTTTCTTACCACTTAAGCAGGAGCGTTCTTATGAAATCCTTCTTGGCGGGATTAAGTATTGGTATTGGTCTGGGTGTGCTTTTTGCTCCATTGGCGGGGCATGAGACACGCGGCAAAATTGGCGAACGGGCCGGTGATCTGGCGGATAAAGCCCGAGATTTTGCCGATCAGGGGCGCGAGCGAGTACGCAACACGGTGTCCGCAATCCGCAGCAAGGCGGAGCGCATCGCCAACAGCGACACGGTGTCTGCCATTCGCAGCAAAGCCGATCGATTTGCAGAAGGCCGCGAAAATGCCACTGGTACCGAGCCTTCGCGCAATCTGTAAGGCCGTATCGCCCTTCAGAACGAAACAAAAGCAGCGTTTGATCACGGGAGGACGGTGGCGATTGTCCGCCGTCCGGCCCGAATCTTGACACAGCTTCAGCCCCCCTTTATCCTAAAACTTATTCTCTAAAGCCTTTCCGTCAGGATTTTCTAATCAAATTCACTATTCCGGAGTGGCCCTTATGTTCATAAAAATAAAGGAGCTTGAGCTACGGAAAATTGAATACGACGAGAATATTGCGCCTGGACAGATCGATTTAGGCCAAGAAGTCACGCAGACGGGCGTTGTTCGGGCTACAGGGCGAGCAGAGTTGATCCGGGAAAATCGTGGTCCCCACGAGGTGGTTGAGGATATCCGGTTAGTTGGCAGGTTTTCCGCCAAGGTTGAGACCTTGTGCGGCCGCTGCCTCGATCCGGTGGAGCACTCCCTGACCGAGGAATTTGACCTCATCTATCGCCCTACGGGTGTGGACGCGGTGAAAGAAGATGCCTCCATTGGACTGGCGGAAACCGAAATCGGTTACTATCGAGGAGAGGGTCTGGAACTGAACGAAGTGATTAAGGAGCAGATTTTGCTCGCGCTTCCGATCAGGCCACTCTGCCGTGCCGACTGCAAGGGCCTTTGCCCCAGGTGCGGCTCAAATCGCAATGTGGAAAGCTGCGACTGTGCGCAGACAGTTGCCGATCCGCGGTGGTCGGCTCTGGAAGATCTACGAAAGAAGCTAGAAAGTTAAGAAGGAAGGTCGAATTTCATGCCAAATCCAAAAAGGCGCCACTCGAAGGCTCGCACCTCGAAGCGGCGCGCTCACGATCATCTCGTCGCCCCTGGACTCTCCGAGTGCCCGAACTGCCACGAGAAAAAGAGGCTGCCCCACAGGGTGTGCCCTAATTGTGGTCATTACAAAGACCGTGAAGTTCTGGAAGTGAAGGAGTCCAGTTAACCTGTTCGGTTCCGAATCCACCCCAGTGGGACAAATTACGATAGCCGTCGATGCGATGGGCTCCGATCGCGCTCCCAAGCCTGAAGTCGAAGGGGCCGTACTCGCTGCCCGCCATCACAATGTCAGGGTTTTGCTGGTTGGGCCTACCGATCTCATCAAACGGGAATTGGAATTTCACCCTTCCGCGCAGGATCTGCCGCTGCAGATTGTGAATGCCACCGAAGTCATCGGCATGCATGAAAAAGCCGCACAGGCGGTTCGCAGCAAGCGGGATTCCACCATGCGTGTCGGCCTGCGCCAGGTGCGCGACCTCCATGCCAGGGGTTTCGTTACCGCCGGAAATACCGGCGCAGCGATGGCGACCGCCAAAATGGTGCTGGGGGCTTTGCCGGGTGTGGATCGCCCGGCCTTGGCCGCGGTGTTTCCAACGTCCAACGGCAAGCCGTGCATCATGATCGATGTGGGAGCCAACGTCGATTGCAAGCCGCAGAACCTCGCGCAATTTGCCGTGATGGGCGAGATTTATTTTCGCGCCATCTTCAACGTGCATAAGCCCAGCGTTGGCTTGCTCTCCATCGGTGAGGAAGAGTCCAAAGGAAACGAGTTGACGCGGCAGGTCTTCGGCATTCTCAAGGGTATGCCGCTGAATTTCATTGGAAACGTGGAAGGCCGCGATCTTTATAACGGGCGGGTCGACGTTATTGTTTGCGATGGTTTCGTGGGTAACGTGGCGCTTAAGATTTCCGAAGGGCTCGTGGAAACCGTCCGGTTCATGCTCAGAGAGTCCCTGCGCTCCACCATCACCTCGCAGGTGGGTGCTCTGCTTTCGCGAAGGGCCTTTTCCGATTTCAAAAAGCGCCTTGATTATTCGGAATATGGCGGCGCTCCTCTCCTGGGGCTGAAGGGCGTGGCGATTGTGGGCCATGGCTCCTCCAACGCCAACGCCATCAAGAACGCCATCCGCGTCGCCCGCCAGTTTGCAGAATCGGGTATCAATGCGCGAATCGAGCAAGAGCTTGCTCAGGGACGCGCTGAAACCGCCGAACCTGCCGATTCGACCGCGCCGGCCGAGGCCTGGAAAGAAATTTCATGACGCATCGTTCGATTGCCTTTTTGTTTCCTGGGCAAGGATCGCAGGCTGTGGGAATGGGCAAAGAACTGGTGACGCTCTATCCAGTGGCGCACCAGACTTTCGAAGAGGCCGATGAAGCCCTGGGAATGTCCATTTCAAAGCTCTGCTTTGAAGGGCCGGAAGACCAACTCAGGATGACCGAGATTACTCAGCCGGCCATCCTCACGATCAGCACTGCCACCTCTCGCGTACTGAAGGAAAAAGGCATTACGCCCCAATTTGTAGCCGGTCACAGCTTGGGCGAATACTCCGCCCATGTAGCCGCCGGAACCATTGCCTTCGCCGATGCGGTTCGCACTGTGCGCAATCGCGGCAAATATATGCAGGAGGCCGTACCTGCCGGGCAAGGCGCGATGTCCGCAATTGTCGGAATGCCCCTCGATCAGCTTCGTCAGGTCTGTGCCGAAGCCGCGGAGGGAGAAGTCGTCTCTCCCGCGAACATTAATTCACCTGACCAGATCGTGATCTCCGGCAGCCAGAAAGCTGTTGAGCGGGCCACGGAGCTTGCCAAAGAGCGCGGCGCTCGCAAATCGCGCATGCTACAGGTAAGCGCCCCTTTCCATTGCGCGCTCATGGAGCCTGCCCAGCGACGCCTCGCCCAGGATCTTCTCCAGATCAAGTTCAGCGAGCCTCAGATCACGGTTATCGCCAACATCGATGCCCAGCCAAAAACGTCCGGCGAATTCTCGCGCCAGGCCCTCATCGAGCAGGTGACCGGAGCCGTGCAGTGGGCCGCGGCAATGCAGAAGATGATCGAGCTTGGAATCCAAGCCTATATCGAGGTTGGACCCGGCAAGGTGCTCACGGGCCTGATGCGCCAGATCGACCGCGCCCAGCGCTGCACCAACGTCGAAGACGAAGCTTCTCTCCAGAAGACGCTTGCAGCCTTGGAAGCGAGCGTCGAACCATCGGTTGGCGGAACGCCGTAGAGCCGCAACCCTGCGCTGCAATTCTCTGACTTATTTTTTGCGTTATTTTTTTGCCCTATTTGTTCGCAGCGAGAGATTGGCGTCACGCGCCAAACGCCAGCGGGCTTCGGCTTCCCTTCTGAACAAGGTGAGCGTTGTAACCACGGCGGCGTACCAGTTCGCCATCGGGCGGAGTACGTCAACGTGAAATGATGATACGTTGATTGCAGATCTACACTGGCCAATCATAATGACCAATCCAAACCCTGCTCCCGACCCCCAGGAGGCCTTGCTTCATCCAGAAGTCGGTGAGGGATTCAAACTTCCCGCCGCCGTTTTGCTCGACAACGTGCGCAGCATGTACAACGTGGGCGCATTCTTCCGTGCTGCCGATGGCGTAGGCTTGGAAAAATTATGCCTCGCCGGCATTACGGCTTATCCACCCAAAAAAGCGATCTCGAAGACTGCCCTGGGCGCGGAAGAAACCGTTTGCTGGGAACACGATTGGGATGCCACAAAGTTGGCACAGGATCTGATGCGCGAGGGATTTGAAATCGCAGCCATTGAAACTGGCCCTCGTTCCATCGACCTTTTTGAATGGCAACCAAAGTTCCCTGTCTGCGTTGCATTTGGAAACGAGGTAGAAGGGCTAGGGCCGGAGTTGCTGGAAATGGCCGCCGTGCATGTGCGCATCCCGATGCTGGGCAAGAAAAATTCCCTGAACGTCGCAACGGCAGGAGGGGTTGTGCTTTATGAATTGCTGCGCAAATATCGTGCTCTGGCCAAAAGTACGAAGTAGGTCGGCTGTTTGCCGGAATCGCTCTCCACGGAAACGACAAAGCCGGGCTATCTAACCGCAGAAGCAATCCATTCCTTCGATCCACTTCCCCTTTCGGGACCACGATCTACTTAATCCTCGGATTCTCTATTCCCCGCAATCTTTCCTAACCGCCAGCACCCGATTCGGTCTAAGTTAAGCGAATGGAAGGCACCGATGCAGCGGTAGTGGCGCGGGTTTTGGCCGGTGACAGGGATGCGTACCGCGTCCTGGTCGAACGCCATTCTCGCGGCATATACAGCGTGATTTATCGCATGACCGGCAACCCGGAGGATACCGAGGAAATTCTCCAGGAGACTTTCCTGCGCGCCTACAACAGCCTGGGGAAGTTTGAGCTGCGCTCCAGCTTTTCGACCTGGCTCTACCGCATCGCTGTCAATCGCACGCTCGATTTCCTCAACGCAAAAAAGATGACGGATACATACCAAATCTCGGAAAGTCCCGACGCGGAGGAGAATCCCAGGGAAATCCAACTTCCTTCGCAGGCTCCAGGGCAAGATCGGCTGCTGCTCAGCGCCGAAATCAAAGATAAAGTGGCAGCCGCGCTGAAACGGTTGACAGCGGCGGAGCGCGTCGCCTTCACCCTACGGCATGTTGAGGGCAAGTCGATTGAAGAAATTTGCCAGGCGTTGGACCTGAAAACCGATGCCGCCAAGAACACGATCTTTCGCGCGGTGCAAAAACTACGGCAACAGCTTGCACCGCTGGTGGGAGCGGCACAATGAAACATTTAACGGAACAGCAAATCGTTCTGCATTATTACGGCGATGCTCTTGATACCGTTCAAGTGGATGCCCATCTGGCTGCGTGCGCCGAATGCAAGGAGAAGTTCGATCAGTTGAAGGGCGTGCTTGCTCTGGTCGAACCTCCTCTGGTTCCCGATCTCCACGAGAGCTTTGAGCAGCGCACTTGGCTACGGTTGCAGGATAAGCTGCCGTTGCGTCCCAAGGCGAGATTCACGTTCACATGGTTTCCCCGGTGGGCTCTGGCAACGGCGATTGCCGTCTTGATGATTGGCTCATTCGTGGCTGGACGCTTTTGGCCACGGCAACCCGCGCAGCCGCAAGAGGCCGCAAGCAATCCTCAACGCGTGGTGCTGGTGGCGGTAGGCGATCATCTCGAGCGTTCGCAGATGCTGCTGGTCGAGATCATGAATGCCGGCGCTGGGACGGGAACAACGTTCTCCCAGGAGCAGAAGCAGGCGCGCGAACTCCTGGACGCAAACCGTCTCTACCGGGTAAGCGCGCAAAAGACCGGAGATCCGGAGGTCGCACAGATGCTGGATTCGCTGGAGCGGGTGCTGGCGGAAGTGGCGAACAGTCCCTCAGACATGGTGTCACAAGACCTTCCGGTAGTTCAGCGGCAGATTCAGTCACAAGATCTGCTGTTCAAAATTCGCGTGCTAGGCACGAAGGTTCGCCAGGAAGAAAAACCCGCGGCCCGTAACTCTCAGAATCAGAGGCAACTATAACGATGAAGCACACACTTTTGTTCTTTCTCACGCTCGTATTCGGATTACACGGGGTCCCGGTAAAGCTGCTCGCGCTTGCGCCACAAGCGACGGAAGCGCCCATGGGCTTCCTGGAATCGCAGAACCCAAACACCAAAGAAGAGGAAGTTTACGCCTCCGCCAAAGACGCGCTGGATCAAGGCGAATATGAAGATGCCGCAAAAACATTCGGCGAAGTCGCAAAAATGCGCAGCCGCCGGGCCGATGCCGCGCTCTACTGGAGGGCCTATGCCCTGAACAAGGTAAAGCGCAATAGCGAGGCTTTGTCGACCGTGGATCAGTTGCGCAAGGGTTATCCCCAAAGCCAGTGGCTTCGCGATGCCGGTGCGCTTGAAATAGAGATTCGCAATGCCAAAGGCCAGCAAGTGGACCCTGGGAAGGAATCCGATGAGGAATTGAAACTCTATGCGCTGAATAGCCTGATCGATTCCGATCCCGAAAAGGCGATTCCTTATCTGGAAAAAATTCTTCAGGAGAATTCCTCGCTGAAGCTCAAAGACAGGGCGCTCTTCGTGCTCTCACAGAGCAACTCCGACAAGGCACAACAGATTCTGCTCAACATCGCTAAAGGAAACAACCAGCCCGAACTGCAAAAACACGCGGTGCGCTGGCTGGGTGTGAACGGCAGCCGCCGCAACAGTCAGGTTCTGCAGGCAATCTACGAATCTGCGAGCACTGCGGAGGTAAAAAAATCGGTGCTTCAGGCTTTCATGGTCGGCGGGGACAAAGAGCGCATTTTGGCGGTTGCACGAGGGGAAAAATCCACGGAATTGAAGAAATATGCCATTCAGCAGCTTGGTGTGATGGGCGGCGGTTCCGAACTGCACCAGATTTACAAAGAGACCAACGATGCGTCTGTGAAAGAGGCGGTGCTGGAGGCATTTGGCATCTCCGGCGATTCAAAGACATTAGCCGAAGTAGCCAAATCCGAAACCGATCCCAAGGTGCGGGCACATGCGATTCGAGCTTTGGGAATCGCCGGAGATAGTGTCGCTTCCGAGGCGCTCCTGGCTATCTATGGCTCGCAGGCAGACGTCGAGACTAAGAAGGAGGTCATTCGCTCGCTGTTTATTCGCGGCGATGCCAAGGGCATGGTGGCGCTTGCCCGGAAGGAGACCAACCCTGAGCTTAAAAAGGAACTCGTTCGCAATCTCGCGATCATGCAATCGCCCGACTCCACGGAATTCATGATGGAAATTCTGAATAAATAGTCAGGAGAGCACATGCAACGCCCTGAAATTTTCGCGTCTCTGCTGTTCGTCATCACCGCCTTTCACGGATTGAGCCAGTCCCAGGAAAAGACGGCGCTCAAACCCAACATCGCGAATGCCAAAGTTCAGGAAGTCTCCATTGGCAACGGGTTGCAGCCCACCATTGATTCCATCGTGCTGAAAGAGCAGGGCCCCGAGTGGATTGGATACAGCATCGCCATTCTACCTTCGGAGAAGACACTGTGCTGCTCCGGAGAACGAGGCGGCGCTGCGGGAGTCTGCTGCAATGGCTGCAAGTTGGAATCGAACGGAAACGGGACTTTTTACGGTTCGAATTCGGCATGTGGACCTCTGGAGCCATCTCGCACGGCCTTTGTGTTCTTCCGCACCGATGAAAAACGGATCAAGAAGGTTCGGATTTTCAGCCCGGATTGCTCCCTGGATTTTGGCGGCCTCCCGCTATTGTGGCTCGGCCCGGCAAACGCTTTGCAAAGCATCGATCTGCTTACCAATCTCATCTTGAACGACGAGAACCTGCAAGAGCGGCGTGGAAACGGAATTGCGGAATCTGCGCTCATGGCGATTGCCGCGCATGACAGCCCAGCGGCGGATAGCGCACTCGAAAAGCTGATTCAGCCCTCGCAGCCCGAGAGGCTGCGGGAGAAGGCCACATTTTGGCTGGGCGAAGAACGCGGGAAGAGCGGCCTGGCATTACTCCGCAAGTATGCGAAAGATTCCGATGAACGCTTTCGCGAGAAAATCGTCTTCGCCTTTAGCCGGAGTGCCGAATCGGAAAAAGATGCAATCAACGATATCGTCTCCATGGCCAGAAATGACCCAAGTCCTGGCGTTCGAGGACAGGCGCTCTTTTGGCTCGCGCAGCTAGGCGGAAAAAAGGAAGCAGCCCAGATTACGGACAGCATCGAGAACGATCCCGAGTCTCAGGTGAAGAAAAAAGCGGTCTTTGCGCTGTCTCAGTTGAAAGACGGGGAAGGGGTGCCGCTGCTAATCAGCGTAGTTAAAACCAATAAGAACCCCGTAGTCCGCAAGGAGGCCGTCTTTTGGCTGGGCCAGAGCAAGGATCCTCGGGCTCTGGATTTCCTGGAAGAAATTCTCACGAAATAGCATTTTACTTTCAAAAACAGGCGCGGTTGTAGCAAGCGCTACCGCGCCTTCCATCTCATCCGTGTCTTCCATTCTTCCATGTCTTCCATTCTTGGGCGGTAATCTCCCATATCTCCGCCGGTAACCGGCCACAAACAAAGTCCCGCTCCTCCGTTGCAATCAACCTCATGCCTTGCTTCTCGGAGATGCGCCGGGAGGCGATGTTTGTCGCGGCTTTCGGAACGCGCAAGACACTGAAACCCAAAGATCCGAACCAATAACTGGTAACCGCTTCCGCTGCTTCATTCGCAAACCCCTGCCCTTGCCAGGGTAGTCCAATCCAGAAGCCGCGATTCTTGTGCTCGTCCTTCCGCAGGCTGATGCTTCCAATGATTTGCCTGGGGCTGGATTTCAACCGAAGAGTCCAATGCCAAGCTTCGCCGCGCTCAGCGGACGGCAGAGCCACATCCTCGTAGAAACGCAACGCGCCATCCGGTGGGTAGGGCCATGGCACGGTGTTGCTCAGGTAACGAACTATCTCCCACCTGGCGAAAAGGGGTTGGGTTTGAACCGCATCCGCGAGCGCCAACGGAAGCAAAAGAAGGCGGGGCGTTTCAAGTTCCGGGGTCATCCTTGGATTTTATGCTAACCAGCCAGCATCGCGTTCGGAGGCGCGTATTCTCTATTGGAAAAACTCTCCCATGAATTTGGCTCCGGCAGCGTTGTTTGGAAAATCGCTGACGTTTAACAACTGTAGGATCGTGCGCAGCAGATCTTGATGTTGGTATAGAGTTGACGCCTGAAATCCTGACTTCACCCTCGCGCCCACCAGGACGGTAAAAATCTGCCCGCCCCCGTTGGCGGTATCGGTACTGATCCCCTCATCCCAGGTAATGATCAAGAGGCTGTTGCCGAACGCCGAGTTAGCCATGAGCGGACCTAGATTGTTTTGTAGCCAACCGTCGGCGGCAGCCAGCTTTTCATCGTCCGTACAGGTGGTTTTTCCAGCCGGGCAGTCATGCGCATCATTTTGCAGGTCCGGAACGATCAAGGCGAAATTCGGCAAGGAACCAGAATTTATGTCTGCAAAAAACTGGCTTACAGGAACGATGTTGGCCATCTCCGCCGATGAACCTATGACGTCAGTGAAGTAGGCGAATGGATTGTGGTGCTTTACATACGGCAGCACATCCCCACCGATATAGCCCGGCGAGGGCAGACTTTGAAAATAACCCTTCCATGTTTTGCCTGCACCGCTCAGGGCACGCACGATGTTGTCTGCCGAGATCGTGCCTTGAAAGTTGTCGTCGTTGGATTCGATCACCCCCGCGGTGAGCATGAAATAGTTACCGATGGAAGGATGGGTATTTGCGAAATAATTGGCCGCCAAGGCGTTCCGGGCCGCCAGAGAATTCAGGAAGGGCATGGCGGGGCTATTCGACACCTGGGAGAACCCATGGTTCTCAAGGATCACAACAAAAACATGATCTGGGGGAGTAGGGGTAGGGCTTGGAATCGGTGTCGGAACAGGAGTGGGTGTAGAAACGGGCGTCGGGGTGGCAACAGGTGTGCTTGTCGGGGTGGGTGAAGGACTTGGATCGAACGTCGTTGTTCCCGCGCCGCCGCACCCGGCAAGCAACGCGCACATCAGCAGGAAAGCTGTGATGGCAGCCGTCCTAGAAACGGCATCGGTAGGCGGAACGCTCCCGATCATCGCCCAAAATTAGATGCTTTGCGTTGGCGGTGCGCAGCCCTGACGGGTTGACTACGTATTTCACCCGGTCGTGGAACTATCGACTTATTGGCAAAGGGGGTGCCACACCCCTTTTCTGACGAAAACCCGGCGAAAACAAGGTAAACTCTGGCCTTATGCAACCCTTTGGCAGAATCCTTGGCCTGCGTCTTGTTTGTTTCACCTTTGGGGCCTGTTTGGCCTTGGGACAGTCACGGCCTATCTCCGATCAGACAGGGAATTCGGAAGCCGACCTTCCGGCTCTCATGAAACAGGATTTCGGCCCAAACTTCACGCTTCCGGCAAAATTCCCTACCCCGATGATTACCGGCGACTTTGATGGCGATGGTGTGGAAGACGCCGCCATTGTGGTGGATATCAAAGATCCATTCCCCGACTCCTACGAGTACAAATACAAAGTTGCGGATCCCTACCACGAATTCTTCGGCTTTGGGAATCCTTCCGAAACCGCTGCATTTACCGCCAGGGAGTCACGCAACAGCCATTCCATCGTGGTCATTTTCGGCGCTGGCGCGGACAACTGGCGCACGGCCGATCCCAAGGCGAAATTTGTACTGGTTAATGTGCCATTCGACACTGTGGAAACCGGCCGAATGCTGGTCAAAAAGAACAAGCCGCCTATCTTTGTAATTAAAGCAGTCGAGGCCGAACTCATGGACGCAAATGTCTTTTGGGATGCAAAAAGAAAGAGATGGCGCTGGGAACCAGGCGCCACGGCTGATTAGTGGCCTAGCCGCAGAATCACGGAAATGTTTTTGTTTAGCCCCTTTAGCTCATTGGGCAATCTTAAGCATTCTCCAAAATCGAACTTTCCCGGAAAACAAAGCCGCCAATGAGGCGAGTTCCAACTCTTCATTAACGGCAGTGGCGGAGCGTGGCGCTTTTTCGGTCCTCAGCCCTCTTTGCTCCTCTCGCTATAATTCTTTCCTATGAATCTGGAACAAAAACTTGAGGAGCTAAAGCGCCGGGACCTGTTGGCCGAAGCAGGCGGAGGCGAAGAGCGCCGGGCACGCCAGCACAAAGAAGGCAAGATGTCGGCGCGCGAAAGAATTGAATTTCTCTTAGACGAGGGCACCTTTGAAGAATTCGACAAGATGGTGACCCACCACTGCACCGACTTCGGTATGGGTGAGCAAAAAGTCTACGGCGATGGCTTTGTCACCGGATACGGCCGCATCGAAGGCCGCCTGGTTTTCGTCTTCGCCCAGGACTTCACCGTTTTTGGCGGATCGCTTTCCGAAGCCAATGCCTCAAAGATCGTGAAGATCATGGACATGGCAATGAAAGTCGGAGCGCCCGTCATCGGACTCAACGATTCCGGCGGAGCACGCATTCAGGAAGGTGTTATGTCCCTTGCGGGCTATGCCGACATCTTTCTCCGCAATACGCTCGCCAGCGGGGTCATTCCCCAGATTTCAGCCATTATGGGACCATGCGCCGGAGGGGCCGTTTACTCGCCCGCCATCACCGATTTCAACCTAATGGTTGACAAGACCTCATACATGTTCGTCACCGGCCCGGACGTGATTCGCACCGTGACCCACGAAGAGGTCACGAAAGAAGAGTTGGGCGGTGCGGCCACCCACAACGAGATCTCCGGCGTGGCCCATTTTAAGGCCCATGACGATGCCGAGTGCCTCTCCATGGTGCGGGAGCTGTTCAGTTTCATTCCCTCCAATAATATTGACGATCCACCGCGGCGGGAAAGTAGCGATCCCTCCGATCGCGCGGATGCGTCGCTCGACAACATCGTGCCTTCGGAATCGAACCAGCCTTACGACATCAAAGATGTGATCACTCGTGTTGTGGACGACAGCTATTTCTTTGAAGTCCACGAGCACTATGCAAGGAACATCGTTGTGGGCTTTGCCCGTTTGAATGGACGTTCGGTCGGCATCGTAGCGAATCAACCGGCCTTCCTGGCCGGCGTGTTGGATATTAACGCTTCGGTTAAGGGCGCGCGTTTCGTGCGCTTCTGCGACGCCTTCAATATTCCGCTCATCACCTTTGAAGATGTACCGGGCTTCCTGCCCGGAACACAACAGGAGTACGGCGGTATTATCCGGCACGGAGCCAAGCTTCTCTTTGCTTTTGCAGAAGCCACCGTGCCCAAGATAACGGTCATCACTCGCAAAGCGTATGGAGGGGCGTATTGCGTCATGTCCTCCAAGCACATCCGCACCGATGTGAACTACGCGTGGCCCACCGCCGAAATTGCCGTGATGGGGCCAGAAGGCGCGGTCAACATCGTGTATAAGCGCGAGATGGAGAAGGCTGCTTCTGCCGCTAATTCCGAAGAT
>Ga0209060_10001561_pt1 | contig 24533 bp, 24 predicted proteins | sample Coa_R1_8_FD_187155 | JGI IMG/M metagenome (GOLD analysis project Ga0209060, IMG submission 187155) | Surface soil microbial communities from Centralia Pennsylvania, which are recovering from an underground coalmine fire - Coalmine... | ecosystem: Environmental > Terrestrial > Soil >...
ATCGACGGTCCGTATCCCTCACTTTGGGCATACGGGTCATTCCGCCCACCAGTAGCACTTCGTTAAGATCCGTCGGAGTTAAGTTGGCGTCGCGCAGGGCTTTCTTGCAGGGTTCCAATGTTCTTTCAACTAAGGCCCCAACAAGCGTCTCGTAATCCGCCCGGGTCAAGTTGTAGGACAAATTTATCGGCGTCCCCTCTTTTTTGGTGATAAACGGAAGATTGATGTCGACGGCGGCCGCGGAAGACAGATCGCATTTTGCTTTTTCAGCCGCCTCCCGCAGACGTTGCAATGCCACGGGTTCCTGCCGCAAGTCGACTCCATGCTCGGCTATAAATTTCTCAAGAACCCATTGCATAATGGCCTGGTCAAAATCATCCCCGCCTAAATGAGTGTCACCACAGGTGGCCAAAACCCGGTAAAGCCCGTTCAAAAGCTCTAAAATCGTGACGTCCAGGGTGCCGCCCCCCAGGTCATAAACGGCAATTTTCTGGTTCTTTTTGGTGTCAAAGTCATAAGCCAAAGCAGCGGCCGTTGGCTCATTAATGATGCGTAAAACTTCGAATCCAGCAATTTTCCCGGCGTCCTTGGTGGCTTGGCGTTGGGAATCGTTGAAATAAGCAGGCACCGTGATCACTGCGTTTGTTACGGTTTCCCCGACCCGCGTCTCAACGTCCTGTTTGATTTTTTGGAGGATAATGGCGGAAATTTCTTCCGGTGATTTAAGCTGGTCATCCAGACGGACACGAATATCGCCGTTTTCAGAACCCTCGATGTTGTAGGGAACAAGGCTTTTATCCTTTTGAACATCTTCATCGGTGAGTTTTCGTCCAATAAACCTTTTGATCGAAGCGACAGTGCCGTGCGGATTTGTAACGGCCTGGTGCTTGGCATCCAAGCCGACAAGCCAGTTCTTTTGGGCCGTAAAGGCCACCACTGATGGCGTGGTGGAATAACCATCCGAATTGGGTATAACCTGCGGTTCCCCACCGTTTAAGTAAGCAACGCAGGAGTTCGTGGTTCCCAGATCAATTCCAACTGCTAAGGTCTTATCGGCCATTCCATCCCCGTTTAGTTAAACTTTCTTGCCATATACGAAGCCCATCGCAGTGCTGAGGGTTTTTTTTGCCTCATAGTCGCCAGAATTGTATTTTATGGCCCTTTCGAGGCAGGCTACGGCATCCTTAAAATTTCCTTGATAACCGTATAAAACACCCAAATTGTAATGGGCGTTGACAAAACCGGGTATTAACTTAATACAAGTTACCCATTCATGCTGAGCTTGGTTCCAGCTGTCTTTATCCTCAAAAAAGGCTATTCCCTTTTGAAAATGCTCTTCCGCTTCCAATTCTTCCTTGGATTTCTTTATTTTAAGCAACCCCTTCTTTATTCCGAACAATTCCCCGATTTCCCGCCGAATGTCTGTTTTCACCTGAAAATTATACAATTCCCTTTTTTGCGGATCGCTCAGGACGTTATAGGCCTCCACAATTTCCATTGTTTGTTCAATCGCCCATTCAGCCTTGGTGGGATTTCGGTCTGGATGGTGCTCAAAAATGAGTTGTTTGTAGGTTTCCTGAAGTTGGCCTAAATCAATGGGCGGGTAGAGTTTGAAAATTTCATAGTAATTTTTTTTAGCCATGGATCAATCCCGAAGTAATTCAATCTTTCGTGTTTTGCAAATTTCGACTATTTGTCAAAATCATTTCATTTTAAATGGTTTTAACCGCAAATGAAACCTATATTCGTGCAGGCTCGGCTAAACACCGTTACTGGTTTTGACCATATTATCCCGGTGCACGACTTCTGCCACCGATCCCGGCCCCAACTTTTTGACCAGGATATCGGTCCTTAAGCCCTTAACCATATCCAAATCATGGGACGAATAGTTAGAAATGCCCTTGGCGATTTCCTTGCCTTCCATTGTTACGATCCGAACTATATCCCCTTTTTCCCAGGTTCCCAAGACTTTCCTGATTCCTGCGGGAAGCAGACTCTTATTTTTTTCCATCAAAGCTTTTTCGGCACCTGGATCAATCATCATCTCGCCCCGGGCCTTAACACTCCATGCCAGCCAACGTTTTCGACTGGCCATTTTTTGAGCCGCGGGATGGAAAAAAGTCCCGATTTTCTTGGAATCAAGAATTCCAGGTAAGACCGATGGGCTCGAACCATTGGCGATCACCATCGGGATTCCTGAACGCATCATATTTTGGGCGGCCTTTATTTTTGTCAGCATTCCGCCCGTTCCAACGTGGGACCCAGACCGTCCCGCTCCTTGCACCAATTTTTCGTCCCACTGGTAAATATCGGAAATCAGCTTGGCGTTGGGATTAACAAGCGGGTCTTCGTTGAAATAACCGTCCTTATCCGTCAAAAGAATCAAGAGATCCGCCTCGCATAAATGAGAAACCAATACTCCCAAGGTGTCGTTGTCGCCGAACCTGATTTCTTCAACAGCTACCGTGTCATTCTCATTGACCACGGGAATGATTCCAAAATGAAAGAGCTCCAAAAAAGTGCTATGAGCATTGGAATAGCGCCCTCGATCCGACAAATCGTCCCGGGTCAAAAGTATCTGTGCCACTCGCAACCCAAAGCGGCGAAATGTCGCGTCGTAGGCATGCATCAAATTGCTTTGCCCAACGGCGGCCAGAGCCTGAAGTTGGGACATATTCTTGGGGCGTTGTGTAAAGCCCAACTCAAACATCCCGGCCGCGATGGCGCCGGAAGTCACTACGACGCAGCTGACCCCCCGTTTTTGAAGGATTTTGATCTGTCTTGCCAAACTTTCCAGAAATCCATTTCGGATTTTCATGCGGCGGGAGTCCGTTAAAAGGCTGCTTCCAACCTTCACCACAACCCGTTTGACGTGCGAAAGGTGCTTTTTTCGGTCAGTTACCACGATAATCCCCCATATTGTCCGACTCAAATACGAACTCATGGTCTTCGCAAAATATGTTATCGCCTTCCCGGACTCCCATCTTCTTCAGTTCTTTAATGACACCCATTCTACCGAGAATTTTTTGAAACCTCTCCACCGCATCACGGCTGTTAAAATTGGTCATCGCCACCCATTTTTTTATTTCGTCACCGGTGACAACGAAAGCCGTATCATTTTTTTCGATGCTGAACCTTGCCTTGGCTTGATAAACCCGTTCTTCCAACGGTTTTACAACTTGCGGCTCTTCATTTTTTGCCGACAATAATTTCCAGGTTTCTTCCAGTAACGGGCCCAACCCTTCACCCGTCACCGCCGAAATCGGCAATACTTTCAGCCCCTTCTTCGCCAATTTTTCCATCCACTTTCGATAGTCGTTCTTGGAGACGGCGTCAATCTTCGTCATCACCATCAGTTCGGGCATCTTTAAAAATTTCGGGCTGTGCTCTTTTAATTCGCGGCGGATGGTTTTAATCCTTGTCTCCAGCTCGGAAAAGCTCTCGAGAGTAGCCACTTCAACCAAATGGAGGAGAACTTTGGTCCGCTCCAAGTGCCTCAAAAACTTTATCCCCAGACCCTTTCCGTGGCTTGCCCCCTCGATCAAACCAGGAACATCCGCCATGATGAAACTTCGGCCATCCGAAAGGCGCACCACACCCAATTGAGGTTCGAGGGTTGTGAAAGGATAGTCCGCAATTTTGGGGCGGGCATGGGTGACATGGGACAAGAGGGTCGACTTCCCCGCGTTTGGAAACCCGACAAGGCCGACATCGGCCAACAGCTTGAGTTCCAAGCGGAGAACTTTAATTTCCCCCGGTTCCCCTCTTTCGGCCAATCGCGGGGCTTGCTGGGTCGAGGTTGTAAAGGTTGTGTTTCCCCTGCCGCCTCTTCCGCCTCGGGCGATGAGAAACCGCATTTTATCTTCATTCATGTCGGTGATTAAATTCTGTTGCGCGTCCCACACTAATGTCCCGACCGGAACCCGGATCGTAATCGCTTCGGCATCTCTCCCGTGCTTATTTTTGCCTTTACCATGTTCCCCGTGACGGGCCTCGTAAAGCGGACGATAAATAAAATCCACCAAGGTGCCCACATCCGTTCGGGCCTCCAAGAAAATATCACCGCCACGGCCTCCGTTCCCTCCGTCGGGGCCGCCTCGCGGGACATATTTTTCACGGCGGAAGCTGAGGCATCCATTTCCACCGGCGCCCGCCTGGACCGTAATCGTCGCTTCATCCGTTATCATCGTTATAGCTTTCTTTTAAAACTGCCCTTAAACAAAAAAACCCCGCCCAAAGGCGAGGTTTTTTACAACGGTTCTCTCAAGCCTTTTGGGGCTCGATGCTGACCATTTTTGATCCCTTTTTGAATTCCCGAAAAGTAACCAATCCGGAAGTTTTCGCAAATAAGGTGTCGTCCTTGCCAACGCCGACGTTTTGCCCGGGTTTGTACCGTAAGCCGCGCTGGCGGACCAGGATGCTTCCCGCCGTGACGAAATTACCGCCAAAGGCTTTTATTCCCAGACGCTGGCTGTGACTGTCCCGGCCATTTTGTGTTGACCCGCCCGCTTTATGTTGCCCCATGACAATTCTCCTTGAACAAAATTGCTTTTAAGCAGTTTGGATTTTTTCGATCGAAACGGTCGTTAACTTCGGCCTGGAGCCCTTGGTCTTCATGGTGTTTTTCCGGCGGCGATAACGAAAAACCCTGATTTTCTTTCCCTGAGTTGAGCTGACAATTTTTCCAACAACCTTTATGCTTTTAACTTCACTTTTTTGAATCTTCAACTGGCCGTTGTTTTCCAATAAAAGGACATGGGCAAATTCAATGGGGTCTCCGGGGTTACCTTTGACCCGGTCCACTGTAATAACATCGCCTTCGGAAACCCGGTATTGTTTGCCACCGGTTTTAATGACAGCGTACATGAATTCCTCCCGCTAAAAATGGACCCACGACAAAAAGGGCCAAAGAGTCTAAGAGTTTATTCATCGGGCAGGATGTTGTCAAGCTTTTGTCAGCTGGATGGACTTGTCTCAATACCAGAAAAGCAGGCCAAATAAATGCGAACTGGCAATAAAGCTGGAACTCACTTGGGCCGGGCGCCAGGCATAACCGATCTCATACTGCAATCTTCCGATATTGTAACGAAGGGCGGCGCCGGCCGAAAAACCTCCCTCAAGATTTCCGGCGTCGCTGAAACGATAACCGGCACGAATGGCCAAAACGCTTCGGTGCCAATATTCAAACCCTACCGAAGCCTGGGTCCCTTCATCGCGCACGTTAAAGACTTCCGCTGAAGTTAAAAGCGTGGAAGCGGGTGAAACGATCAGAGGCCTTGCTACACCCAGTCGAAATGTCAGAGGCAAAGGGTCCGAGGCCTGGGAATTGGGTTGAAATTGGACATCCGGCCCCACATTTTGCACTACTGCCGCAAAATCCGTGTCCCAAAGTTGGATTTTAAACCCAAGGTCAATGGCATTGGTGAATGCTTGTTTTTCCCCAAGCGTCGAAACAATTGTCTTGAAGGCGCCGCCCACGGCAATTTTGCCGAATTGTTGGCCGTCCGCAAAACTTACGACAAAATCATCAGCTGAAATGGTAGGGTCGGTCGCGAGGGTGTTTTGGATGACAGGCATATGCCGAAAAATAATTTGGGCACCTAAATTTCCATAATTCCGGGTGGGTATCGCCGCGCTCAGGGATTCTATTTGTACGTCCGCAAACCCCTGAACATGATCGATTCCAAGACTGTATTTTGAAACGCGGGCAAGGCCAGCGGGGTTGTAATCCATTACATAGACGTCATCCCCAAGGGCTGAATAACTTCCGCCCAAGGCGACGGGACGGACTCCTATGGGGACTTTCAAAATGTCGGCCCCGGTCGTGCCGGAGTCCTGCGCCCAGAGCGGAAAGGCGGCCGTCAATGGCAAAAAACAGGTTAGATAAAAGAACCACTTCATAACAAGCAACCTAACATGGCCTTTGCAAAGGGGTCAAGAAATGCTTCCCTTAAAAGCCGGTTTCTATCCCCAACCAGGCGATCCGTCCTTCGGGGGTCGTCGAATCCGGCCAAAAAGCGGGATAATTCCCGATGTTCACAATGGAAGCATAAATTTTTGTTTGTCTTGTGATAAGGCAGTCAATGCCGCCGTCCGTATAGAAATTCCGTTCTGAAAATCCACGCGCTTCAAACCAAAATGTCAGAGGTTGGTCAAAGCTCCACTCAACCCTTCCAGCGGTATCCAGTAGCGTGCCGCCGGAGGAGCTTTCCAAGAATTGATTTTCAACTCGAAATTTAAGTTCCCGGAGCAAACCAAGGACATTACCGCTAAGGTCGTATTCGATTTTAGCCCGGCCACCCGTCCACCAACTGTTTTCAAACATTTCGGTTAGAACTCGGAATGCCGCCAAAAAAGAATCCGTGGGTTGATACAGGATCCCCAAATCTCCGTGTATTACATCGGTTAGCGATAACGGCTCGACCGACTTTGAATAACTCCCAATGATTGAAAAATCTCCAAGCCGGTATTGGGAGCCCAGTGTGGTGCTGAACATACCCTCCATAGTGCTGGAAAAATCCATTCGAAAAGCCATATTCAACTTGAAGTCGTCCAACACATTTATAATTTCAAGGTTTTGGACATATCCCTTGTTGAGAGATTCCGCTCCCACTGAGAAATCATCATGGCTTAAGCCAAATCCCAACTGGCTCTCCACCAATCCGCCCATGGTGAAGTGATAATTGAGGTCACTGCCAACCTCTTGAACGGTCACCCCGTTCAGTTCGGCGGATTGAACAAAAGGCTTAAACTCAAGGGATTGGAAATTGGCGCTTTCCCATTTCAGACTCCCGAACCAGGAATACCAATTGTCGCCGCCAAACCACTCAGCCCCCAAGAATCCTGTTTTTATTTTTAAGGAATCATTGGTTGTTAAGTTCGAACCAAAGAGAATATTAAGCGCATCGGTCGAGGCGAAAGAATTTGGCGAACCGTGTTGAAAAGACCCCTCCATGGAAAAGTCCGGATTCTCATAGTCGCCTTCGCCCCCCCAGACTCCGCCGGAACCGCCCCACCCCCCAAAGGTGGATCTTGAGACATTTGTTTCGTCCGGTAAGCGGATTTGAACCGCACCCACGGCGGAAGAGGGTCCCCACCATCCCGAAGCCGGAAAATTAAGCAGTTCAAAATTTCGGAAGGCTGGCACCCAAGTCAATAAATTGGAAGAAGGGAAAGGATAGGGGATACCCTCAAACAAAGCTTGAGCCGATGCACTGTCAGTTCCCGTGGACGTTGGAACCCAACCAATTTCTTGATTGAGGATCCCTTCCAGGGTGTGAACGCGGGGAAAATCAGATTCCCATTCAATTTCTTGCTGGAGATCGCCCTGATATTCCGAAGTACCTGGAAGCTCAATAACCCGGCCCTGGTCAAAAGGCCTTTGGAAATCGGTGGTTACTTGGGCGTAAAGAACCAGGGGCAGCGGAAAGAACAACGCGGCTTGGTAAATCAAAAAGCAGAGGATTTTTAAAAAAATGGAGCGGGCGATGGGACTCGAACCCACGACGTCCAGCTTGGGAAGCTGGCATTCTACCGCTGAATTACGCCCGCTTAAAAAAACCGGAAACATAGAAACTTTTTCAAAATTTCATCAAACAATCATTCCCAAGATTGACGTTAATTATGGCTCAGTTTTTCAATGGATTGTAGCTTTACCATGGCCTTATTTTTATTGCTTTGGGCATTGCTGTTGTTGGGGTCGAGTTTCAGGCATTCATCCCACTTTTCAATGGCTTCATGGATCTTCCCATTAATGTATAAATTCACTCCCTCATAGTAGAGGCTTTTCACTTTTTCCGCGTCCACTTTTTCCTGGGATTGTTGACCCGTCATCTGCTTGACATAATCATTGGCCGTTTCATCGCTCGATTTAAGCTTCAGGACCTCCTGGAATTTGGCCTTTGCCTTTTCTTTGTCCCCGCTATTGAAAAGCGAAACCCCGTCAGCGTCCAGGCTTTTTATTTTAACCGTTATATCTTTTTGGATTTTGAAGAAGGCGTTGCCGATTTTTTCATCCGACGGTGACAACTCCTTGGCAAGAGAGATATATTTCCCGGCACTTTTCAGGTCTCCCTTGGAGTAAGCCTTCATGGCATTTCTGTAGACACCGTCCACTTCACTACTCTGCTTGGTCAGCAGTTTCTTCAACTTGGATTTCACCAGCGAACTATGGGGGTCGATTTCCTTGGCTTTGTTGTAACTGACAAGCGCGTTGGAATAATCCTCAGCCTGGTAATACTGATCCCCTTCAGCAATCAAAGCCTTGACCCGTGAATTTCTGTTCACCTTTAATGTTTTGATCGCATTCTGGATCTTTTGGTTGCTGGGATCCATGGTGAGGGCCAAATTCCACTCATTCAGCGCCTGGATGCTGTTCCCTTTTTTTAGATAACCCTTACCCGCGGCGTAATGTTTATCCACTTCAACTCCCATTTTGGCTTGGGCATCTTGGATAAACCCCTGGGCCTGCTTGTTATTGGGGTCTTGTTTCAGGACCTTGTTCGCTTCCGATATGGCATCGCTGTACTGGCTGTTCAACATGAAATTGGCTGCGTTTTTCAAATGGGTGTCTATGGCGCCCTGGATGGCATTGGCTTGGTTCACCGCCGCATTGGAATCCTTTGGATTTACCTTGAACGCATTTCCAAACGCATCGGCGGCTTCGTCGTAAGAGGCATTGTCCAGATAGGCAACGCCCAAATTGTAATAAGTCTGATCCAATGCATTTGCATCCTGATCCTTGGGATCCTTGGCGGTTTCCAATTGGATAGATTTCTTATAATTCTCAATCGCATTACTGAAATCACCCAAGTTATAAAAAGAAAAGCCGAGAGCTTGATATATCTGGGAATCTTGCTGCAGTTTGACCGCATGTTCCCAACAGTCCACGGATTTTTTATAGTCCTTTTCCTGGAAATAGATAAAACCCAGGTTTTTATAGGCGAAGTAATTTTTGGGATCGTCTTGGACTATTTGATTTAAGGCCGTTACTGCTTGGGAATATTTCTTTTCATCAAGGTAAACTTTGGCTTGGCACTGAACCAACAAGCGCTTCGCATCCTTATTATCCGGATTAACCTTGAGAACATTCTGGAAATGCTCCATTCCACTCGAATAGTCGCCCTTACTGAGGGCTGTCATCCCCAAACAAAGTTCCAAGAGTTCCTTGGCCTGCGAATCAGAAGGTTTCAATTGGATGCATTTTTGAAATTCAGGCACCGCTTGGTCAAATTTTTGGGAGTTGAGGTAGATGATTCCGAGGTTCAGATGGGCCGTTTCGTTGTTGGGATCCGCCTTGATGGCCTGAAGGTAAATGGATTCATTCCCTTCCTGGGCGAATGCCCGAAGAGGGCTAAGCGCAAAAAAAGAAAGCAAAAAAAAGCGAACCAGGGTGTTCACAAGGCGCCTCTTCACTTTGAATTCACGGATTATTGGGGGCCGAAACATCCAAAACCAACAATTCATCATTGGGTTTCTTGTGTTTGTTCACCTGACGGTACCGGATCATGGTTCCGTCGGATGACCATGACAATTCGGCAGTATAGTCAAGCATTTGGCTCGTTTTCAACAACTGTTTATAGCCCGCCCCATCCGTGTTAACCAAACAAACCCTTCCGGCATACACATAGGCGATCTTGTTCCCTGCCGGGTGGTAGGCGGGATGAATTCCGAGGTAGTTGCTGCGGGAACTAAAAAGCGTTTGGGTGATTTTAGTCCTGATATCCGTTTTTTGCAGTTTCCGTGTTTTTCCAACCGTTTGCCAATAAACCAAATATCGCCCATCCAAGGTCCAGGCCGGCATTTCCGCCCCAAAGCTTTGGGTCAGCGGGTGAAAAACGGCATCGTCGCTTTTGTCGGAAACTTTTGCAACGAAAAGATAGAACGTCCCGTTCGACGCACGCTTTCTTTCAGCTAAAAAACCGCCATCGGGGGATTGCATCACTTGTTCATCTTGTGCCGGAGCAAAATCCCCCTCAAAGCTTTTATTAAACGGCAGTTCGTTCTTCAGGACGATCCAATCGACGCTGGCAGCGGCGATGTCTTGCGCGCGCCGAGCACGGTCTGCCAACGAATCGATTTTGGCCCTGGTGTCGGCCTGGATGAAAATCAAAGGAAAGGTCTTATAAACGTTGTTAAGCGTCTCCCCGGCATTTTTGTAATTCTTCCCGACATACATCGCTGTCGCGGTGGAATATTGTGCATCGATCAATGACTGGATTGCGTCACGGATTTGGACATTTTCCATGTAACGATCGTAGGCTTTTTGGTTGTAATCCATGGCTTTGGTGGGATTCTTGAGTTTGTCTCTATAAAGTGTCGCCAGATCCAATAGGGCGTGCAATTCCTCATCGGTCCGGGGAAAGTCTTGCACGACTTTTTCATAGGACTGGATGGCATGCATATAATCCGATTGAATTTCATAATTTTTGGCAATCCGGTATTCGATTCGGGCCGTAAGAGTAGAGGAAGGATGGTGGGTCAAATAACTTTCGTAGGCTTGGATAGCCTGGCTGCTTTTGCCGTCTTTGTCCAAATCAGCAGCCGTTTCAATGGATCCACCCAGGTATTGGCAACCGCCTAAAAAAGCCAGGCAAAGAAGGGCAGTCATTGGGAAAAAGACGGAAATGGGCTTAAGCAATTCGCTGAAAACCTTTCCTCGAATTATTTCGTGATAATGATGATATCAACTCGTCGGTTTTTACCACGGGCCTCCTCCGTATCACCCGTATCCATCGGAGTCGAAGCGCCATGGCCGCGCGAGTAGAGATTATCCGGTGAAACTCTTCCCTTTTCTACCAAATACCTTAAAACCCGGTCGGCCCGATTCTGAGAAAGTAGAAGAGCTTGCTGCTCCGTTCCTTCATCGTAAGAATGGCCCTCGATATAAACCCTGCAATTCGGATACCGACGGATGAGGCGGGCAACTTGATCAAGGTAATTTTCGAATTCCGGGGTGAGCCTTGAACTTTTCTCATCGAAGGAAATGCTTGGCACTTTCATGGCGCCCGACATTCCAACCGGTTGGATTGATTCAGGAATAGATGGAGCTGCAAAAACCCGTGGTTCCATGGACACCGAAGCCAGCAAGGGGGCTTCCTTAGCCGAAACTTTTGCAACTTTAAAAATGGGATCGCTTGCCACAACCTGTTGGCCGCGGACGTCCACGGTTCTCAGGTTGTAATTAGCAAATATTCCTCCGGCGACCACGTTGCCGTTGTTATCCTTTCCATCCCATGCAATCTGGCGGGGCGGAACGCCCTTTCCGCTGTAGCTTCTTAATACATTGCCCTTGGGATCGGTAATCTCCAAAGTCCAGTTCTTGATATCAGTCCGGGCCTGGGGTTTGATGTCAAAAGTCGCCTGTTTTAATGTCCCCGTTTGATAATCAGCGATTTGGGGTTTGATTTCCACCGCCGATGTTTTTTTCGTTTGGTCTTGCTGATGGCTTTCGCCCTCATCAAAACCAAACCGGTAGGTCAGGGAAAACCGTTGGGTGTCTCCCAAAACCCCAAAAGGCACCAAGGCGTAATTTAATTCAAAATCCGATACTCGAACACCCGCCCCCACGGAGGCCCCAACACCGCTTCCCAAATCCTGATTCAAGGGGTTTAAACTGTATCCACCTCGGAGTGCAACCGCGAAAGATTTGTCGCCCCACCAAACTTCGCCGCCCGTTTGCACGACCGCGTCGTTATCGATCGGCTTTTGCAGGTCCACGCCCGCCAGGAAATGAATCGGCCCCGGTTGCTGAAAACGGTAAGTCAACCCCGCTCGATAGACCATCGGGAGTTTTTCCTGGGAAGAATAATCGGAAAAGTTCGAAATTTGCCCCACGTTTTGGACCGATAACCCCAAGGTCAGGTCCTTGTTCTGCGTATAGAGCAAAAGGCCCGCATCCACGGCCTCTCCAATAGCGGAATAAGTGACGAGGTTGCTGGAGATGAACTTGCCCCCAATACCAAGGGCAAAATTGTCCCCAAAGGTCTGGCCGTAACCAAGGGCAATGGCCAAATCGTTGGCGCTTCCAGGGACGGCGGAGGGGTTGTTCGTCGAATTGAAACTAGGCACAAAATCAAACGCCGCGCTCAACCCCAGCGTGCTTCCGGATTGAATCGGCAGCGCCGCTCCCAAGAACTCATAATTTGTATCAGCGAAGTAAACGACATGCAGGAGGTTCAGTTCGATGTGGTCCAGTTGGGCCAAGCCGGCGGTATTCCAATACATCGTGCTAACATCGTCCGCTACAGCCGTGAACATTCCACCCATACCCGCTCCGCGCACCCCGGCGGGTATTTCCAAAAACTGAACGCCGGTTGTGCTGACGCTGTCGGAATGGGAAAAAGAGGGGGACAAGAGAAAAGAAAAACCGACCACTAAAAGGGCCAAGAACTTAAATTTCAGGAACTCGAATCGCATGGGGCCTTGAGGGTCTAAAGGTTTAACGATTATACCATGTGGACCGCCTTTACTGTCAATTCCGCCAAATCCAAGCTGCCGGCTATCCACCTCGGGTTCGAAATGAATTCCATCCGACTAAACAGTTGTTTTGAGCCAAGTTGGGATTGTTCACATGAAAGACCTTGTTATAATGCGCGGGTTTTACTCAAAGCTCAGCGATTTCGTTCCCTCCCATGGGAACCCCAAACTCTGGAGGCCTTCCATGATGCGCACATTGCGAGACAAAAAAACCATGCATGTCGTACTTTGGTTTCTGGTTGCCGTATTCGTCGGAAGTATCTTCTTCGTGTTCGGCATGAAATATACGGCCGGGGGCAAAAATGATCCCAACCTCGTGGCCAAAGTCGGGGATAACGGGATTACCCGGGAAGAATTTAACAAGGCCTATCAACCCTTGGTTGAAAAAATCTACGCAGCCGAACCCGAAGGGCCAACCAGCGAAGAGTCCCAGCGCCTTCAGGGACAGGTATTGGATAGCTTGGTGGACAATCTGATTTTGCAATCAACCGCCAATAAACTGAACATCACCGTTTCCGACGAGGAATTGGCCGCCAATATTCGCCGCCAACCCTATTTCATGGATAAAAATGGGAATTTTGACAAGGAAAAATATGCTCAAGTCCTCCAAATGAACCAAATGACCATCCAACAGTTCGAGGATTCCCAGCGACGCGATCTCCTCGTAGGAAAAATCCGTTCCGTTCTTTTGGACGGCATTCTTTTTACACCCGGGGAGTTGGACAACTATATCTCCCTATTGAACCGCGACATAAAGGCCGCATTTATTGTGCTGGACGAATCCACCTATGAAAAAAGCGTCAAGCCAACCGAGGATGCGTTAAAAGAATTTTATGAAAACACCCGGAGCCAATACGACCATCCCGAAAAGGTGAAAATCCGCCATATTTTCCTAGCACCGGCCCAAAACGAAGGATTCCAAAACCCCGAAGCGGTCCAAAAAAACTTGGGCGATTACCGGCAACAGGTCCTTTCGGGCAAGGCCAAGTTTCAGGATCTCGCCCAAAAATATTCCCAGGACGAGCAGACAAAAAAGCTGGGAGGTGAAATCGGCTGGATTGATCGCGGAACTCTTCCCAAGGACATGGAAGACAACATTTTCGGCCTGAAAAAAGGCGAAGTCACAAAACCATTCAAACTCCAAAATGGTTATGACATCGCCCAAATCGAGGATTACCAAAGCGCTTACAAAAGCTCGTTTGAGGAAGTCCGAGCCAAGGTCGAGGAGCAATACCGCAAGCAGAAGGCCACCGAAAAAATGGCCGCCATCGCGGAGCAACTTGCGGGCAAGTTGAAGGAAAAAGACTCTTTGGAAAAAGCCGCCAAGGACCTGGGACTTGCCCTGACCGTCACCGATTGGTTCGATCGGAATACGGGTGTTCCCCATGTTGCAGACTCAAAGGATGCCGCCACCGAACTGGCGGGGCTTTATCCCCAGGAATGGAAAGGCCCCCTTTCGATCCATCAAAAGGAGTATTTCTTCCAAATTATCGATGCACATGAAAGGGGCCATTCGAAGGCTCCCTCCGACCAGGAAAGGGCCGAAATGACCCAACGAATGAATTATGAACGGCAACAAACATGGCTTCAAGATTTCCTGGGTTCACAGCGCAAAAAAATGGGGGTCAAAACTTTCCTGAACGGCTAAGGTGCCGGTCAGCTTCTTCAAGCACCCACCCCAGTGGAAGGCCCATGACGTTAAAATAATCCCCTTCCCATTTTTCAATCCATTTGCCGGCCGTTCCTTGGATGGCGTAACCACCCGCCTTGTCATAGGGTTCCGGCGTTGAAAGATAGGTGTCCAGTTCTTGGACTGATAATTTCCTCAAGAAAACCTCGGTCTTTTCTACGTGGGCGTCGATAACATCCGTGCCTTTCCCAACCAGCGCCACACCCGTCCATACAAAATGAGACCCGCCCTGGAGGCGCTTTATCATTTGAAGAGCCTCCGGGCGATTTTTAGGTTTTCCAAATATTCTTCCCCGCCAAACCACGACCGTATCCGCCCCCAAAACCAGGGAGCCGGGCATAAACCGCGCCACGGCCTTGGCTTTTTCGAGGGCAAGCCGACGGACCAACTGGGAAGGGGTTTCTCCGGGGTGGGGAGTTTCAATGACGTCTTTGGGTGTTACAACCTTAAATGGGATACCCGTCAAACCGAGGATTGCTTTGCGGCGGGGCGATTGCGAAGCTAAAACCAACTTAGGTCGGGCCTTCAAGGTTATTTGGAGTAATAAAGTCCGGCGATCATTCCAACCACGCCGAAAAGATTGAGGAAGATTTTAAAACCGAATGTCAAAACAATCACCCGAAGATCAAGAATGATCGGTGAATCAAAGCCCAGGGAAAAACCTTTCATAAAAAGGTCGTGAAGGAAGCCCGATGGAACCACCAGGCCCAGTAGTTCGCCGACATATCCTCCCAGGATCCCCCCCAGAAGAATCATCAAAAGGGTCACTCCTGCTCCTTTAGACATTGGTATTCCCTTAAATTTTGTGGTCGCTGGGCGTGGAGACCTGGATTTTAAGCTTTCGGATGGCTTCCTGTGCGGCCAGTTGTTCCGCTTCCTTTTTATTTTTCCCCGTTCCGGTAGCCAGTGTCTTTCCGCCAATGATGCATGCCGCTTCAAAATTTCGATTGTGATCCGGTCCCCACTCCCTGACAACCTCGTAACGGGGGGCGGTCTTTTGGGTCTTTTGAAAATATTCTTGGAGAAGTGTTTTGTGGTCTTTTTCGATCCGGCCCGAAAAAACCTTGCCGACGTCGTCTTTCAACAGACTCAGGACCAATTTTCGCGCCTCCGAAAGCCCACCCACAAGGTAAACAGCCCCGATGACAGCTTCCAGGGCATCCGCCAGGAGGGAGGTCCGGACCCGCCCGCCGGACTTTTCCTCACCCTTCCCCAGAAGGATGAAGTCACCCAGGCCAAAACCAGCCGCCTTCTCGCTTAAAACCTGGGCGCTGACAACCACGCTTTTGACCTTGGAAAGGCCGCCTTCCGTCACTCCCGGATAGGTTTCAAACACATGCTGGCTGATGACAAGCCCTAAAACCGAATCCCCCAAAAACTCCAATTTCTCATTGTTGTAACTGGGGTTCATCTTCCGTTCGTGGGTATAGGACTTGTGAGTGAGCGCTTCGTTCAAAAGCTGGCCATCACCTAGTGGAACTTGAAGCTTTTTTGAGAATTGCTTGAGCTGGTCAAGCCTGGATTTTTCTAGGGCGACTTCAATTCGGCTCGCGTCGCTCTTTTTTTTAGGAATTAAATTTTTGAACAATGAGAGAGACATTGTGGCCGCCAAATCCCAGGGAATTGGAAAGGCAAATATTTACGGTTTGGGAGCGCTTTTGATTCGGGATGTAATCCAAATCGCAATCCGGATCTGGAAACTCCAGGTTGATGGTGGGGGGCAATACTCCCTTTTGAATGGCCATGACACAGGCAACGTACTCGATTCCGCCCGCGGCGCCCAAAAGATGTCCCGTGCTGGATTTGGTTGAAGAGATGGCAACCTTCTTGGCCTGTTCCCCAAACACAGTCTTGATCGCCATGGTCTCAAACTTGTCGTTATAGGGTGTGGAAGTACCGTGGGCGTTGATATAGTCAATTTTTTCCGGGCCCATTTTTGCGTCCTTCAAAGCCAGTTGCATCGCCCGGGCGGCACCTTCGCCGTTTTCGGCGGGCGTGGTCATGTGGTAAGCGTCCGAGGTGGTTCCATAGCCAATGGCTTCCGCGTAGATCTTGGCGCCACGGGCTTGGGCATGCTCGAGGGACTCCAGCACCACAATGCCGGCGCCTTCCCCCATGACAAAACCACAACGGTTTTTGTCGAAAGGCCTGCTTCCCTTCGTGGGGCTGTCGTTGAAGTCCATGCAAAGGGCGTTCATGTTGCAAAAGCCGGCATATCCCAATTCGGTGATGCAGGCTTCCGTCCCGCCCGCAATAACGACGTCGGCTTCCCCTTTTTGGATCCAACGCATCGCTTCCCCGATGGCATGGGCTCCCGAAGAGCAAGCGGAAACCGTCGAGGTGTTCGGCCCCTGAGCCTGAAGATAAATGGAAGTCATTCCCGAGGCCATGTTGATGATCATCATGGGAATCAGGAATGGGGACACCCGGTCCGGCCCCTTTTCAATGAGTCGGGCGTGTTGTTCCACCAAAACAGGAAGCCCCCCGATGCCGGAACCGATCAGGACCCCAACGCGGGTTTTGTCTTCCTTGCCCATGTCCAGCTTGGCATCGGCAACAGCCTGCAGGCTGGCCGCCACGGCGAACTGGACGAAATAATCCATCTTGCGGACGTCTTTTTTCTCGATACCGAACTTGACCGGGTCGAAGTCCTTGACCTCCCCGCCGATTTTGCTGGGAACGCGTGAAGGATCGAAACGGGTGATCGTTCCAATGCCGCTTTTCCCATCGCAAATGTTGGTAAAAAAATCAGTGGGGTTGTTTCCGTTGGGGGTGACTGCCCCCAAACCGGTGATGACGACTCTTTTCAAGGCTTCCTCCGGCGACAGGGAAATTTACTCCGAGGCTTTGGACTTAATGTAGTTGATTGCGTCCCCGACCGATTTGATCTTCTCGGCATCTTCATCGGGAATTTCCAGGTCGAACTCTTCCTCAAAAGCCATGACCAATTCGACGGTGTCCAATGAATCCGCGCCCAGGTCATCGATAAAGGAGGCTTCGGGCTTCACCTGCTCGGGTTCCACGCCCAGTTGATCGACGATGATTTCCTTCACCTTATCTTCAATAGCCATCTTTTTCACCTCCATGAAAATTGTGCCCATCTTATGCAAAAAACGGCCCTTTTCAACAGCCCTGCGAAAAGCAGACCCTTATATCACCATTCCACCATCAACGCAAATAACTTGTCCCGTAATATACCTGGCTTCGTCCGAGGCAAAAAATAAAACCGTATTGGCGATATCCGATGTTTCGCCTAAAAACCCTAGAGGAATTTGGGTGGTCACTTCAGCCAATGCTTTTTCTCCCAGTGCACTCGTCATATCCGTCTGGATGAATCCTGGCGCGATGGCATTGCAGGTAATGCCCCGGCTGGCAAATTCCCTGGCGGTCGTCTTGGTCAGCCCAATTAACCCCGCTTTGCTGGCGGCATAATTGGCCTGGCCCGCGTTTCCTTTGACCCCGCTGACGGAAGTGATGTTGATGATCCGGCCCCGCCGGGCCTTCATCATGGGTTTCACGAAGTGTTTGGTCATTAAAAAAGCGCTTTTGAGGTTGATGTTCAATACGTCTTCCCAGTCCTGTTCGCTCATGCGGAGGAGCAGGTTGTCCTTCGTGATCCCCGCGTTGTTGACGAGGATATCAACCTTGCCAAAGGCTTCAAGGACGGATTTTGTGAAAGCCTCAACTTGATCTTCTTTTGAAACGTCGACTTTGTGGCCAAGACTCTTGGCCGCGCCGACCCTTTCGACTTCAGCGGATGTTTCTTTTAAAGTCGTTTCATTGGTGCCGCAAATGGCTACGGCCGCCCCTTGTTGGGCAAAGGCCAAAGCGATGGCTTTTCCAATGCCCCGGTTTCCGCCGGTTACAACCACGGTTTTATCTTTTAAGTTCATTTTGCCTCGCCAACCTGCTTAATGGATTCCACATCGCCGGCGTTTGCGACCACGGCATCTTTGGAAATCTTCTTGATAAGGCCGTTCAAAACCTTGCCGGGGCCGACCTCCACAAAGGCCGTAAAACCGTCCCGGTTCATATTTTCGATTGTTTTAATCCATTGCACTGGAGCCATCAATTGCCGGACCAGGCTCGCCTTTATCAAAGCCGGGTCGCCCATGGGAATCGAGTCAATATCGGAATAATAGGTGACTTGTGGCGCGGAAAACTGAACGGTCTCGAGGATTTTCGAGAGTCCGTCCGCCGCCTGTTTCATGAGGGAACTATGAAAGGGGCCGCTGACAGGAAGCTCCATGGCCCTTTTGGCCCCCAGGGCCTTGGCTTTTTCGCAAGCTGCCGCTACGGCGGCCTTTTCCCCGGAAATCACAATTTGGCCAGGGCAATTGACGTTGGCAGGTTCCACAACGCCCTGCGAAGAGGCTTCCCGGCAGGCTTGGGCCACTTTGTCCTCTTCCAGGTTCAGGATCACGGCCATTGTGCCTCGGCCTTTCCCCGCCTCCTCCATCAATTCCCCCCTCTTGCGGACCAATTTGACTGCATCCACGAAAGCCAGGGCTTGGGCAGCCACGAGGGCGCTATAGGCCCCCAGGCTGTGGCCGGAAACGGCTTCAAATGGGACGTTGTTTTTTCGAAGCACGGCCAGGACTGCCGTAGAACAAGTCAAAAGGGCGGGTTGGGTATTGGTTGTTTTCTTCAATTCTTCCTCCGGCCCCTCAAAACAAAGGCCCGAGAGTGAAAAACCCAAGGCCTGGTCGGCCTTTTCAAAAACCTCGCGGCATTCGGGATAGTTTTCAAAAAGGTCTTTCCCCATCCCTACGGATTGGGAACCTTGTCCCGGGAATACGAAAGCTTGTTTCATGGTCACCACCTGACCGCGCAAGAGGCCAGGGTGGTGCCCGCCCCAAAAGCCACAAGGGCCAAATGGTCGCCTTTCTTTACCCTACCCTTTTTAATAGCCTCATCCAGGGCGATGATGACCGAAGCCGCGGAAGTATTGCCGATCTTGTCCAGGTTGATAAAGAGTTTGTTCGGATCCAGCTTCAGCCTTTCACCAATGGCCTGGATGATGCGGATGTTGGCTTGGTGAGGAATAACCAATGAAAAGTCTTCGAGTTTCAACCCCGCCCTTTGGGCGGCCTCCAGGGTCGCTTCGCTCATGACTTTCACGGCCGTTTTGAATATTTCTTTGCCTTCCATTTTAAGCGTGTGGAGGCTTTGTTCGATCGATTCTTTGGAACTTGGAACGCGGCACCCCCCACCGGGGATCTTTAAAAGATCGGCCTCGTTGCCGTTGGCCGCCATGAAAGAGGAAAGGATCTGGTGGTGGCCTTCATCCACCGGCCCGATAATAGTGGCCCCGGCGCCGTCGCCGAAAAGAACACAAGTGCCCCGATCCTTCCAATCGATAAAAGCGGTCAGCTTTTCGGCACCAATCAGAAGGATATGCTTGTAAGTCCCGCTTTCGACGAATGCCTTGGCCACCGTCAAGCCGTAGACAAATCCTGAACAAGCCGCCGACAAGTCAAAGGCGGCGGCCTGGAAAGCTCCCAGTTTGCTTTGCACCCAGCAAGCGGTGGCCGGGGTGGGCGTGTCGGGAGTAATGGTGGCCACGATGATCAAATCCAAATCCGTAGCTTTGAGCTTGGCGTCCGCCAGGGCGACCTTGGCCGCCTCGACCGCCATATCCGAAGTGAATTGGTTGGGCGCGGCCACATGGCGTTCCCGGATCCCGGTTCGGGTAACGATCCATTCATCGGACGTCTCGACGATTTTTTCCATGTCCTGGTTGGTCAGGATCTTCTCCGGAAGGTAGGACCCCGTTCCCAAGAAGCCTGCGTGGATTTTATGGCTCAAGTTAGTTTCCCGCTTTCGGTTCGGGCTTGTCTATGACCTGCCCGTATTTGAGGATTTGGTCCTTCAAGAACCCGTTCATGTCCTTGTTGACACAGCGCAATGTGGCCCGGATGGCGTTCTTAATGGCCACCGAGTTTGATTTACCGTGTGAAATCAGGCTCAGTCCATCGATGCCCAAAAGGGGCGCTCCGCCGTATTCCTTATAATCAATGCTGCGCTTAAACCTCCGGAAAGCGGGTGCAGCCAGAAGCCCTCCCACCAAAGTAAAAAGGTTCGAGCTCATTTCCTTCTTGAGAAGTTTATAAACCAGTTCCCCTACGCCTTCGATGGCTTTTAAGGTCACATTGCCGACAAAGCCGTCGCAAACCGTCACATCGCAATTACCGTTGACGATATCCCGGCCTTCTACATTGCCGATATAGCTCAAGGGAACTTTTTTCAGAAGGGCCTGTGCTTCGAAAACCAACTCATTGCCTTTGGTTTCCTCTTCCCCAATGGAAAGCAACCCGACCCGGGGATTCTTGAAATTCAACACCGTGCGGGCGAAAACGTCGCCCATCAAGGCGAACTGAAGAAGATGCTTGGCCTTGCAATCCACATTGGCGCCCGCATCCACCAGGACCGAGATGCCCTGAACGCTGGGAACCATGGTGACAATAGCGGGGCGGAGGACACCATCAAGCCGGCCGCACATCATCAAGGCCGCGGCCATGGTTGCACCCGAATTACCCGCCGATACGGTGGCCGCCACTTGGCCTTTTTTGACAAGCTCGGCGCAGCGGACGACCGAAGAATCCCTTTTCTGTTTGCAGGCCTGGGCGGGACTTTCCCCCATTTCCACCACTTCCCTTGCGTCCAGGATGGAAATGGATTTTTGGGGGTATTTCCCGGCTCCGGAAAGTTCCTTCTCAATGTCCTCTTTGCGCCCAACCAGCACGACTTCCAAATCGTGGTTGGCCATGCCGAGGACTTCCGCATCCTGCACGGCGAGGACGGCCCCTTGGACGGTTTCCCGCGGGGCGAAGTCGCCACCCATGGCATCAAGGGCAATTCTCATTGTTAGGGTTGGTTAGGCAATATCAACGCTGACGACTTCTTTGCCTTTGTAGTAACCGCAGGTAGGACAGACCCGATGGGGCAATTTGGCGCTTTTGCACTGGGGGCAAACCGAGAGCGAATTCGTCTTGATCTTCCAATTAGTGCGGCGCTTGTCCCGGCGCTGGCGGGAATGCCGACGCTTTGGATTAGCCATGACAACCTCCAAAAATCACAAATTTAAAACGTTAATTTTGACATCTCAAAATTTCAGTTTTTTTAGTGCATCCCACCGGGGATCGGCGGGCGGTTCCTGGCACTGGCAGGATTCCACATTCAAGTCACATCCACAGCCGCCGCAAAGGCCCCGACAGTCATCACGACAGAGGGCCCTCATAGGGACGGACAACAGCACGGTCTGGCGGATCTGGTCGGCGATATCCAGGATATCCCCGTCAAAATACACAACTTCGAATTGCTCTTCGGGAAACTCCTCTTCGGTTTCCATTTCCTGGCATTGGGGCCGGTAATGGACTTCGAAAAAAGACTTAAACCAGCTTTCAAAACCTTTCAGGCAACGGTCACATTCCAGGACCATTTTGCTTTGAACCCAGCCCTTGGCTGAAATCACATCCCCGTTTTTGGAGAGCTCACAATAGATTTCAAGCGGTTCCCGGCACAATTCGGGGGTTAACTCGATCCCCAAAGCCTGGGCCCAGTCTTTTTCCTCTAAAACAAGGTCTTCTTGTTCCAGCGAGCGCATTTCAACCTTCAACATCTTTGCGCCGCCTCCCTTCCATGCCACAGCCTTTTGCTGTTCGCAATCCATTCGATTTGCTTCAATTTAAGGCCAAAAATGGAGGGTGACAACCCGGGACCGCCTTAAAAGCAGGGGGGATTATAGGAATGCCGCTCTTGGGGTGTCAAGAAAATACCCTTATTTCAGGGCCTGTTTACAAGGGGTTTAACAAGGAACGCTAGGGATCAGAAAATAAAACCGTCAGGATGATTAATAAATCTTGCGCAAGGCTTTTTCAACCACCGCCGGGACGAATCCGCTGACATCGCCTTTGAGCATGGCGACTTCTTTGATGGCGCTGGAGGAGAGGAAAATGAACTTCTCGTTTGGGACCAAAAAAACAATTTCAATACCGTGGTAAAGGCTCCGGTTGATGAGGGCCATTTGGAATTCGTACTCGAAATCGGCTACAGCCCTCAAACCCCGGAAAATCATGCCGGCTTTGATGTGGCGGGCGTAATCCACCAAAAGACCGTTGAAGGAGGAGATGACCACCTTCGGCAAATGCCGGGTTGTTTTTTTCAAGAAATCAACCCTTTCCTCCACCGAAAAAAGGACTTTTTTTGAGGGATTGGCCACTACCGCAATATGCAATTGATCACAGATTTTATGGGCCCTTTGGGCAATGTCCAAATGGCCGTTGGTGACAGGATCGAAGGACCCGGGATAAAGTCCGATGATTGTTTTCTTCGCCAAGTTTTGTCCTCTCAATCGCCTTCCGGGGAACTATCGGGGCTGTTTTTAAACAAAGTTAAAAGCGTATCACCGTATTTTTTCTGCCGAACCAAGGGGTAAGGGAAATTCCCTTCCAGTTCCGTATCCTTCTGGCCGTGCTCGACAGCGAAAATACCGCCGTCTTTTAAAATCGGGTACTCCATCAAAAGATGTTGAAGGCGTTTCAAGATCCCTGTTTCATAAGGAGGATCGGCCAGTAGAATATCAAACTTTTTGCCCTCTTGATGGAGCAAATAAAAGGCCTTGGAAACCTCGGAGGGGATGACACGGACGTGTTCGTTGGGATTCCGTGGATTAATTTCGAAGCTTTGAAGGTTCTCTGATATCAGTTTCAGGCTGTCCGGCGCCTTTTCAACGAATACCACTTCACCGGCGCCGCGGCTTAAGGCTTCCAACCCCAGGTTTCCCGTGCCGGCATAAAAGTCCACCACGCTGCAACCCCCGATAGGTTCGAGCATGTTAAAAAGCGCGCCCTTGACCTTGTCCGAGGTGGGACGAATCCGCATGTTCTTGGGCGCTTTAACCGTCCGGCTTTTGAATCTACCCGCAATGATGCGCACAATTTGCCTCTTAAGAAATTTGGGCCAAATCCAGCAGATTTCGGTACTTCGAATCCAAACTGTATTTCAAGCTTTGATTTTGAAAGCTCGTTAACTTTGGATCCCTGTCCAGGATCTCCAATGCCACCCTCCGGGCTTCATCCACCACATCCACATCCCGCTTCAAGTCAACAATGCCCCCTTCACGCCGGCCAGACTGGGCAAGGCCGAAGATTTCTCCCGGTCCCCGCATTTTAAGGTCGAATTCGGATAACTTGAAGCCATCGAGGGTGGAAACCATGATTTTCATTCGTTGAATGGCTTCGCCGGAAATGACCGGTGAGGTCAATAGGAAACAATAGGACTGTTCACTTCCCCTCCCGACCCTTCCCCGCAGTTGGTGAAGCTGGGCCAGGCCGAAGCGTTCCGCGTGTTCGATCACCATGAGGGTGGCGTTCGGAACATCGATTCCCACTTCCACCACCGTTGTCGAAACCAAAATCTGGATTTCTTTTTTCTTAAAGGCATCCATTACGGCTTCCTTTTCGTCCTTTTTCATCTTTCCATGCAACAACCCCACTTTGAACCCATGGAATATTTCCTTCTGGAAGTGTTGGTACATTTGGATCGCGGATTTTAAAAAGGTCTTGGATTCCTCAACCACCGGTAAAACCCAGAAAACCTGCTCGCCTTTTAAGATCCTTTCCTTGGCGAATTGGTAGACTTCATCCCTTTTCGAATCGTTTCGCCAGAAGGTCTTAATGCCTTTCCGCCCTTTCGGGAACTCGTCCAAAATGGAGAGGTCCGTATCCCCGTACTCCGTTAGGACCAAGGCCCGCGGAAAGGGAGTCGCGGTCATCATGAGACAATCAGGCCATTTCCCCTTGGACTCCAAGGCCGCCCTTTGAAGGACGCCGAACTTGTGCCTTTCATCGATCACCAAAAAACCAAGATTCTTGAATTTCACCGCTTCTTCCAATAAGGCGTGGGTCCCAACCGCCACATCAACTTTCCCTTTTTCGAGGGCTTCCAATGTCTCCCTTTTAGTCTTGGACCGCATATCGCTCGTCAACAAAAGGATTTTCACTCCAAGTGGGGCCATGAGTTTCTCTAAATTCAAATAATGTTGCTGGGCAAGTATTTCAGTGGGCGCCATAAAAGCGCTCTGAAGGCCAGAATCCGCCGCATAAAGGCAGGAGATGGCGGCCACCAGGGTTTTTCCACTTCCAACGTCCCCTTGCAATAAGAGGTTCATCGGGTAGGGCTTTGCGAGGGTTTCCCGGATTTCCTTTACCGCCCTTTTTTGCGCATTCGTCGGCTCATAAGGGATTGTTTTTCTAAATTCAACAATCCGTTCCCCGTCAAATTGGTACTGTCGTCTCTTTTCACGCTTTTCGATGGCCCTCCGCTTAACAATAAGAAAAGTTTGAAGGGTCAAAAGCTCTTCGAA
>Ga0209060_10001562_pt1 | contig 24527 bp, 17 predicted proteins | sample Coa_R1_8_FD_187155 | JGI IMG/M metagenome (GOLD analysis project Ga0209060, IMG submission 187155) | Surface soil microbial communities from Centralia Pennsylvania, which are recovering from an underground coalmine fire - Coalmine... | ecosystem: Environmental > Terrestrial > Soil >...
CACCCTTGACATGGACTTTAACTACCAGGTGGGTCTGACCTGGACCCGCGCTCCTCAGTTCCGCGCAATCTATCACCCCGATGAGCACTGGGCTTTGGGTGTCGCGTTGGAAAATCCGCAGCAGTTTTCCGGACAAGGGCAAGTTACGTTTCCAGCGGCTTTCGCTAACCAAGTCGGCGGGCAGTTGGACAATGCCGCCAACCCGAACATCGCGAACCTTCACCCTGACATCATCCCGAAGATCGCCTATGACACCGACATGTCCGGCAAGCACTTCCACGCTGAAGTTGCGGGCTTGGTCACCTCAGTCAAGATTGCAACCACGCTCAACGGTACGCCCGGCACGTTCAATACCCACAGCAAGACCGGCGGTGGAGTTTCATCCGCGATTAACTGGGAATTCCTGAAGGGCATCCGCTTTGTCGCCAACGGCTTCCTTAGCGATGGCGGTGGACGCTATGTCTTCGGTGACGGCCCGGATGCAGTTGTTCTGCCTGCTGCCACTGGCGCTGCAGTCGCTAACGATGTGCGGGTTTCTCTCGTGCACTCAGGGTCCGGAATCCTGGGTTTTGAGGCGCAGCTCAATCCCAAGACCCTGTTCTACACCTACTACGGCGGCGTTTACTACTCGCGCAACTTTGCTTTGGATAACACCGTCGGCGCCAAGGCCAACACGTTCATCGGTTACGGTGGTCCGGGCTCTGCCAACAGCAACAATAAATCGATCCAGGAGCCCACGTTCGGTTGGATTCAGACGTTCTGGAAACAGCCTCAGTACGGCGCCCTGCAGCTCATCACCCAGTACTCGTATCTGACTCGCGCTCCGTGGTTCGTTGCAACCAACGCTCCTAAGAATGCGCACCTCAGCATGGGATGGGTCAACCTCCGTTACACCTTGCCGTAGTAACCAGTTGTAAGAGTTCAAATCAGAAAGGGCGCCGAAAGTCTGGCGCCCTTTTTCTTTGTGTACCGGCTTTTATTTCTGCATCGGCGCCGCTCGCGAAGTTCTTTCCAACTCACGATGGTAGATGGGATTTCAATGGATCATTGGAACAAGAAAAAGGGGTTCGGGAAATGTCCCGAACCCGCTATGAAAGCCCTGAGAGGGTGACAGAGATTAGGTGAAACTTACCCGACGATGATCGATCCGGTCATCTTGGGATGAAGCTTGCAATAGTAGGGATATTCGCCCGGTTCCTTGAAGGCGAACTGGAATTTCTGATCCGTATCGAGCACCGGCGAAGAGAACTTTTTCGTCGAACTCTCCACATTGTGCGGAATGTCGTCGCCATTCTTCCACACTACGGTGGTTCCCGTCTTTACTTTCAAAGGGGTCGGGCTGAAGGCAAAGTTGTCGATCTTGACCAACGTTTCGGCATCTGCGGAGCTTCCGCTCGAGGACCCTTGGCTGCTTTGGTTGCTTGCATTGTGCTGCTCGGGAGAGTTTCCGGATAGAGTCGCATCCACCACCGCGAGATGGTGATTATTGACGACATAATTGACATCTGTAATGCCAAGAACGTCACGCAGCTTTTCCGCCGGCACCTTCATCGGGCCAGGCGAAGGCGCGCTGCCAGGAGCGGGTTGGGGGAAGGCCGTAGACATGGCTGTGTGGAAGGTCGCGTTCCCTTCCGTCTTCTGCAAAATCTGGTGAATATGGCCGTTCAACACAGTTACTGAGCCGAATTTCTTCATGTAGCCAAGAGCTTGGGCGCTGTCCTCGGTGCCCCAGCCCCAATCGGGATATACGGACCACAACGGAATGTGAGCGAAGACCACGATCGGGGTGCTATGGGACTTGCCCTTTAGGTCATCTTCTACCCATTCCAATTGTTCCTTGCCGAGATTGCCCATTCCACCCTGTTTCAGATTGGCCACATTGACCAGACCGACGAAATGCACGCCTTTGTGATCGAAGCTGTACCAGCCGGCGCCTTTCTTCTTTCCACCTTGAGGGTCCTTACCATAGCGTTCAAGGAATTGCTGGCCGTTGTCGATCATGTCGTGTTCGCCGGGCACATAGACAACTTCGCTACCGGTGCTCTTCAGCAGTTGATCCAAAGCGTCGAACTCTCCGGGCTTGGAGAGATGGGTAAGATCGCCGGTGTGGATGATGAAGTCGGGCTTGGTGCTCAAGCCGTTAATCTTGTCGATGGCGGCCTGCAGGGTCGCCTTCACGTCGGTATTTGCTGGCTTGTCAAAGCCGATATGGCTGTCGGAGATTTGGACGAACGTGAAATCCCCCCCCGCACCCTTGCCGCTCTTTTTGTCCCGGACCGCTCCAAATGCCGCAGACGTCGGAATACCCGCTCCCACCGTCCAGACCAGCCCCGTTCCGGCCCAAGCCATACATTTTAGAAAGCCACGACGGTCAATTCCGTCGACGCTTGTTCCTAAGATCTCGTCCTTCTCAATATTCTTTCTGTCCACCGGCATTCCTCCTCAAGATTTCAATACGTAAGATGAGCATTAGAAACTTTAAATACTTCATTCAAAACATTTTGAACCCTTATAACTACGTCAAAACTCATTGGATATCGATTTTATTCCCGGCCTTTTAACCAGGGCGCTTTTCTGAATTCTTAAGCAATAAAGAAATCGTCGGGATTAAAATTGGAGAAATTCAGTTACTTATCTGTATCGTAGAGGCAGGATTCGGCGCCCGTGAATCATCAGGAAAAGCTTCAAAGCTTCGAGCACGTCGTCCTGCGGCACTTGCAATCCGCATTTGCCTTGGCGCGCTGGTACTTGCGCAACGAGGATGACGCAAAGGACCTTGTACAAGAGGCCATCCTGCGCGCATTCAAGGCATTTGACACGTTTCGGGGCGAAGATGGCCGAGTATGGCTGTTTACCATCATCCGAAACCTGCACCTAAGCGGCGTATCCAGAAAGACACCCGAGCAAACCTCTTTTGACGAAGAGATTCATCTTGTTCGGGAATCTTTTGGCAATCCGGAAGTTCTACTGATACGAGACGCTGAGAGCAAAGTGGTTCAACAAGCGATCGAAGGGCTCATGAGCGAGTTCCGGGAAGTTCTGGTGTTGCGGGAACTGGAGGGCCTTTCCTATCGTGAGATAGCCGAGATTACAAAGGCGCCTCTGGGAACCGTGATGTCCCGGCTTTCCCGCGCGCGAGAGCATCTGCAGAAGAGTCTGGCGCTCCAGATGGACAAGGATCCGGTACCCCGGAAAGACGGAAGAAATGCGTTGTCGGGCAAGTAAATGTAGGATGAAAGGAGGAGAAAATGTTGTGTCACGAAAGCAAGAAGGTCCTTACCGCATATCTTGACAATGAACTCGACCTGACGACTGCCCTGGCGCTCGAAGAGCATCTGGAACTTTGTCCGCATTGCACACACGACTTGGATGTTCAGAGATCCATGAAGGACCTGGTGCAGCGTTCGGACCTCCGTTTTTCTCTTCCGATTGGATTGAAATCCGACATTCTTCATTCGCTGCGGCCCGAGCAGCCGATCAAGGGGTTCATCAAGGCAGGTTGGACGCGAAGGCGGATATGGCAAAGGGTGGAACTTTTCGGCGCTGCCGTCCTCCTTCTGTCGCTTACCGTTCTCGTTTATCGAAGGGGAACCGAGAAGCAGGGTGTCGAAGAGGTTGTCGCCAATCACGTTCGCTCTCTATTGGCGAATCACATTGCCGACGTGCCGTCTTCCGATCAGCACACCGTGAAGCCCTGGTTTAGCGGAAAGGTTGATTTTTCCCCCAAGGTTACAGATTTCGCCGACAAAGGCTTTCCGCTCGTGGGGGGCAGGCTTGACTATATGGAGAGCCGGCCGGTGGCGGCAATCGTTTACACAAGACGTAAGCACGTCATCAACGTATTTACCTATCCAAGCTCTTCCTGGTCGGGTCCTTCAGTGGGCGAAGAGCAGGGCTACAACTTCGTCCACTGGGCCGACAAGAGTATGGAATATTGGGCGATATCGGATTTGAATCTTTCGGAATTGCAAGACTTCGCCGCCTTGTTGAAAGAGTGATTTCTCGGCGGATTGAAGGAAGTCAAGCCATGGCAATCACAAAGCGATCCTTAGGCTATCGCTTTGGCTGAATCGCAAAAGAAGCTCACGCCTGCGGTTTACGTTGATCTTGGAGAAAATGTTCGAGACATGGAATTTCACTGTGGCTTCCGCAATATTGAGAATGCTGCCGATCTCTTTGTTGGAGAGTCGGCGCAGAATCAGGCCGAGGATTTCCTGTTCCCGTTTGGTAATGCTGCCGGGCAATTGTTGCTGCGGTACATAGGAAGGCAAAGAGGGCATGGTCGCGAGATTATGATTCGGGGCCTCGGTATGAAAAACGCCCTTGACCGAGGGCACCAGATTTTCACAAAGATCGACGTATTCCACGAAGCTATGTGTTCCTTCGGTACACGACTGCAGCCTGGCCTCGAACTCTTGGCTGCCGATGAAAAGCAGTCTCGCTTCGGGAAGAAAGGTCTTCAGTATCCTTATATACGCCCCGAGCGGATAAGTTACCTCCGCTTCATTCACGATCAGGACACATTTCTCCCGTGTGAAAACGTGATTCATGCCGGACAAGCCATGAATGATCTCAAGGGAAATGGAGGAATCCGTCGACAACAACTTTCGTAAATATTCTGCCGCGAGATGGTTTCTCTCTAGTACATAGACCATGATCATGGCATCGGAAATGGACAAGGACAATCTATTGTGATTCGTAAACATTGATTCCTATGATCTCCGAAAGATTTCACTGCGCGATTATATATTAAGATTTACAAATAATTACATCCAAAAATAGTAGTCTTTGGATTCGTTCTGGCGTTTAACCGGAAGAGCTATTAGTTTTCCATAAAAATATTATGGAATCTTTAATCTCCTCACTTTTCATGAAAGACAAGCTCTTGCCATTGTCTCGCCGAGGGGCTGGAGGTAGCACGAAGGGTGCTTTCGCCCTCTTTATTCAGCGGGTCTTAAAACTTTGAACAATGCCGGCTCAGGGGGCCGATTTGTGTTATCCGTTCACTTCTGATTTATGACAAGAAGTGTCGAAAGGGCGGCTTAAAAATATAGGGCGATTCGAAAAAAGCGGGCGCTTCCTAGACTTTTTTATCGTAAGGATCCTAGACTTTTTATTTCAAGGCCGATTCGGCGTTTCATATTATTCTTAGAAAACCTTTAAGGGCGGTTGGCTCTGTTTTTTCGGTGGCGCTGACACCCGAATCGAATTCTACCTTTCAAAAACATTGTACGTATGGCAATGAGCGTCACAATGCGGGAGTTTGGGAGACCAAGGGCCACTCAGTTCATGAACCCCGCAATTTAGACGTGCTTCTTTCAATGGCGGTTGTACGCGTCGTTGAAGAAATCGAAGTCTGTGTATGACGTTACTGCATCAAAATGGAGGCAATTTGTGAAAAAACTCTACAAAAGCATTGTGTTTAGAGCGCTTATCTTGATTTCAAGCTGCCTGCTGTCGATTGCCACGGCGTCGGAAGCTCCTCAAAAGAAGACGCTTGATGGAGAAATATCGGACAGCCAATGTGGCTTCAATGTTCATTCCGTGACACGCTCCCACGACGAGATGATCAAAGCCGGATACATGGGCAAGACTCCCGAGGAATGCACCCGGAATTGCGTGCGCGGGCGTGGCGGCCAATTCGTCTTTGTAACCGACGACAAGAAGCATACCTACAGGATCGAGCCCCAGGATATGGTGAAAGATTTTGCCGGAAAAAAAGTCCAGATACAGGGAACATTGGCGGACGAAAAATTCCACGTTACGGGCATCAAGCCCCTATAAGAAATAACGGGAGCGATTTTCGGAAGCCGGCTCTGTCTTGTTTTGAGCCGACTGCGCAGTCGGGAGCATAGATTTGGGGTAAGACTTTATCAAGCGATTATTTTTGTATAGACTTGAATACTCATGAAAATATTCCTACAAAAAATGTACTCTAGAATTTAAATAGCTCTCCCCCGAGTAGCTTTGCAAATAGCTTCATAGTTAATCCCAATCGCAGGCATAGTTTTTAGCAATAGGATACTTCCCGAATACTTCCCGAAACGAAACAGCCCGCAAAATTGGATTGGCTTTCGTCAGCTTTCCTGTCGGGGAATTTTTCCATCTAACAAGAGTTTGAAGGAGTGAAGAGCAGAAACTGGTTCTTCACTTTTGTTTGAAGCTCATAAGAGATGGAGAAGCATGCTATGTCAAAATTCTTGATGGTGATGGCGCTTTTCTTTGCCGCCTTGTCCCCGAATGCCATTGGAATGACCCCGGCCGGTATAAGCGGCGGGGGCTCCGCGGTGCAAAACGTCAACCCAGTCATCGAGTGGAATCGCACACTTTTGGTGATTGTCCGCACGCCGGGTGCTCAACCGGCCACAATTCATCCAACCCGCAGCTTTGCAATCATGCACGCCGCTGTATACGATGCGGTCAATGCAATCGCGAAGACGCACAAGGTCTTCTTGGTCCACGTGCCCGGCGCGCCGCGCGAAGCCTCCAAAAATGCGGCGGCAGCGGCGGCGGCCCACAAGGTGCTGGTGGCGTTGTATCCATCGTTTCAGGCCCAGCTTGACGCGCAGTTCCAGCAGGATCTGGCCCAAATTCACGATGCCGAAGATGTTCAGGAAGGCGTGAGCATAGGTGAGACGGTGGCCACCCAGATTTTGGCGATTCGCGCGAATGACGGATCGAGTGTGAAGCCTGGCCCCTTTGTTTTTGGCACGGCGCCCGGCGATTATCAGTCGACGCCCCCCAATTTCCCGCAACCTCAGTTTACGGAGTGGAGCCATGTGACGCCATTCGCACTGAGGAGCGCGCGGCAGTTCAGGCCTGGTCCGCCCCCCGCGTTGAATAGCGACACGTACGGAGATGCCTTTCTTGAAGTCAAGTCAGTAGGTGTGGAGAATAGCACCACCGCCACGGCCGATCAGGCCCTGACGGGCCGCTTCTGGAACGGTGCGATTCAGAACTATTGGAATGAGATCACACAGACTGCGGCTCTAGGACATCAGCTTTCGACTGCGGAGAGCGCCCGCCTCTTCGCTCTGCTGAATATCTCGCTGGCGGATGGCGTCATCGCCTTCTACGACGCTAAATACACCTATACCTTCTGGAGACCGGTAACGGCCATCAGGGCTGCCGATCCTAATGTCAATCGCGATACAACCCCTGATCCGAACTGGCTGCCGGAGGTCGTCAAAACAGGAAACGATCCTTCCTATCCAGGCGCTCATGGTGTCTTGAGCGCGGTGGGTGGCTTTGTGCTGGATTCGTTCTTCGAGCGCGATCGTTTCAGCTTTACGGTCACCTCGGAGGTGCTGCCGGGCGTTACGCGTTCCTTTAATAAATTTTCTTCTGCCGTGAAGGAAGCCACTCTAAGCCGCATTTTTGCTGGGCAGCACTTCCGCTTCGATCAGGAGACCGGAAACCAGCTGGGACGGAACGTGGCCGATTTTGTGGTTGATCATTTCCTGACCGAACGTGAGCACGAAGACGGAGACGACCGCGACTAACCCAATCAAACGCTTAACGATTTAAAAACGAATTGGCATTTGCGGCGCCCATTGTTCAATGGAGCGCCGCAAATGTTTTTTAACAGGAAATTCAACAATGACCGATTGCTTTTAAAGTTACTAAAATACAGAAGTAGCTTTTAATGTTTCATAGCGTGATATAGGCTTCTTCTGATAAATGGAACCTATACTTTTGACTCGTAACCCATACTTTTTCATCAAAACCTATACTTTCTCAATACTTTTTTTGTCCATGACCCATACCTTTTCCCTCCTCTTCTGCAATCTATTTCCTGCTATCTTGTGGCGCTAAGTCGAAGGAACCTTGCTCTGCAAGCAATAAGGCAGGGTATCCGACTGTTACTACAAGGAGATTGGCAAAAATGAGCAAGCTTTTGCAGAAAATCACCCTCTCCGGGCTTGTGTGCTTGTGGTCCATTGGGATGCTGGCACAAAAAGACCCCGGCGTGCGCGGCGGTTTGCAGAACACTGGAGGCGGCCTGCAAACTCAAGGCATTCGTATTCCGAAGCCCCCCATCATGAGTCCGAATCCGAACCATCCGGAACTCAAGATGAATGACAACGAAATCTCTCTGTTCTTTGAAGGCATCAAGCGCATGGGACAGCTTGAATCCACTTGCGACAAGTGCTCTGTGGCTCCCTTTGGCGTGGGTGACGGTAACCCGGTGGATACCGACCATGGTGCGCCGGCCAACGCTGAAATCGATCCCGATTTTCCGCAGCACTTTACCAATTCCAACGGCTTGGGAACCCGCCACAACTCCGACAACTGCTTCGAGTGCCATGCTCAGCCGGTGCTTGGTGGTTCAGGCGGTTTCATCGCAGCGCAGAAGGGCGCCGTTGCCCAGAACCCTCAATTTGACTTGGTTCCGCACCGTTCCGGAAGACAGAATGTGGTTCCAGCTTTTGAGGAGCAGTTTGGACCGATCCGCGAAGTCCGGTTCAAATTCAATCCCGATGGCACCCGCGATGGCGGTGTGCATGCTCTCTGGACCACCAGGGGCGACGTCACCGATCCGTTTAATACCGCCTGCGATGCGGTTCAGCCTGATTTTGCCACCGAGTTCAAGAAGGGCAACCTTTCTTTCCGCATCCCCTTGCAGGAGTTCGGACTTGGCCTGATCGAATCGATTGAAGATAACGAGATCCTGAATCATCAGGCTGCCACTGCTACGGCTCGCGCGGCCCTGGGCATTGCCGGCCACCCGAACCGCAGCGGCAATGACGGTACGATCTCCCGCTTCGGCTGGAAAGCCCAGAACAAGTCGCTGGCGATCTTCGCCGGTGAAGCTTACAACGTTGAGATGGGCGTCAGCAACGACGTCTTCCCCAACGCGCGTGACGAAAACCACAACTGCGCTATCAACAAGCCTGCTCCGAACGACATCAACCGCGTCGACGATACCGATGTGGACAACCACGCATTCAACAGCCCGCTTCACGAACTTCCTGACTGGCAGCTGTTCCTGGTCACGATGAGGTTCATGGATGCGCCACAGCCTGATCCTAACCCCAGCGCCAGCGCCACCCGCGGCCGCGCGGTGTTTGAGCAGGTTGGATGCTCTCTGTGCCACACGCCCACCATGCAGACTGGCGGCGCCAACAATGCAGGTGGTCCGAGCAACTCCCCGATTCTGGTAGACCGCCCAGCCAACTTGTTCTCCGACCTGCTCGTTCACCACATGGGTCCCGCGTTGGCTGATGATGTAATCCAGGGCAATGCCGGACCGGATGAGTTCCGTTCGACTCCGCTTTGGGGCGTCGGACAGAGGATGTTCTTCCTGCACGATGGACGGACGAACGATCTTCTGCAGGCCATCCTGCTCCATGCCTCTGGCGATGGAAACAATGACAACGACGACGCCGTCTCCGGCGATCGCAATACCAAGGTGCCGGCTTCGGAAGCGAATGGAGTCATTCGGCAGTTCCGCAAGTTGAGCGTAGCCGACAAGCAGGCGGTTCTAGATTTCCTGCGTTCGCTCTAAGTTTCTGATTTATCCTTGTTGATCTGAGGAGTGGTTCCTGGAAGTGATTCCAGGAACCACTGTTTTTTACTATGTCCAGTTTGTCATCGGTCCCATCGCGCTCTTTCGGCTTGTCCTTCTTCCTTCTGCTCGCAAGCGTGTTATCCGCCCATAGCCAGCCGTCGCCGAGCACTTCCTATTTCTTCCACCGGGCACTTGACCTGAGTATTGCGGAGCCTTTTTCTCTGGATGTTGCCCTGTCAAGCGGCGATATCACCTTCAGCTACGGCCGCGAGAATCAGCTCTTGATTGAAGCATCCGCGAAAGATGCGGCGGGCAACCGCGTGCCCGAAGAATTTTTCAGGAACGGTTTGTTGATCGAACAGGTGGCGAACCGCATCGTTGTTCGAGGGAGGCCGGACCTGAGCACCATCTCTTCTCTGATGAAGGTTCAATACCAGTTCTATGTTCCGTTTCAGACGGATCTGATATCGCGGGTGGATGCCGGGAACCAGGATCTTGTTGGAATAGCGGGCCCTGCCAAGCTGATTTCAGGCCTTGGCGATATTCAGGCAACGTCGGTAACGCGCGCATTGCTGGAAGCAAGAACGGGGCAGGGGAAGATTTCCTGTAGTAGGGTGGCTCGGGTTATCGCTGAAACCGGGGCAGGGAACATTACTCTCATGGAAGACGGGCCATCGAAGGCGACCGTGAAGAAGGGACGAGGGAAAATCGAAGTCGGCGGTGCACGTGGCTTCTTTGAAGGCTCCACCGATGGCGGCGATATTCATATTAAAGCTGTTTTACATGGGGAATGGCGCCTCAACTCCGTCTCGGGGAATATCCGCATCGAGGTGCCGCCCAAAGCCGCATTCAACTTCGATGCCAAGACTTCATCGGGACAAGTCTTGATCGATCGGGACGACATGCAGAAGCCGTCCGATGAGGAACGGGATTCCGTCCAGCAGGTGAACGGAGGTGGTAAACTCCTTCAGGCGCGAAGCGTTAGCGGAAGAATCTCGATACAATGACCAACACCATGATCAAGAGACTCCTTTTCCTTGTCGTAGTCGTGGGAGCGACCCTTCGTTCGTTCGGCTTTGAGGACAAACAGGTTACGTTCAAGCGTAATTTTACCTTTGGCCTTGGCGACCATATCGCATTGGATCTTGCCGTTGCCCGGGGAGACGTTGACATTTCTTTTAGCCGGGCCGGAGAGCTTTCGGTGGTCGCAAGTGTCCGTTCCATAGAGGACAAAGATATTCCCGAGAATTTCTTTGATCGTGTATTGACTGTGGAACTCGCAGGGAACCACGCCAAGATCAAGTGCGGGGTGGATAACAAAGATCTGAAGATTTCTTACAAAATTGGAGTGCCGGACTGGATTGAGATCAACGCGGCCGTGGACAACGGAAAGCTTTCCATCGGGGGTGTTACCGGACCGGTGAAAGCCATAGTTGGAGTCGGCGACATCCGGGCCGTGTATATCACGTCGAATCTCGAAGCCAGGACAGGCAAGGGGAACATAACGATCATACGGGTTGGAGACGCCGCCAAGGCTGAAACGGGGTCGGGAAATATCAATATGAGGGACATCGGTCCGGCCAGCACAGCCACAGTGAAAAAGGGTGTAGGGCGAGTTGAAATGGACGGCATAAGCGGGAGCTTCACCGGCTCAACCGATGCGGGAGATCTGGATGTAAAGGGCGGCGTGTTTGGCGATTGGGAATTGAAGTCCACCTCCGGGGATATTCGGATTCTAATTCCCGAATCTAAATTCGATATCGATGCAGCCACCCACTCTGGCCGCCTTTACATCGAAAGTGACGATATTAAGCCGCCGAAGGAAGGCGCCGCTCAAGAATGCCGGCAGCAGGTTAACGGCGGAGGCAAACTGGTTCGGGCTCGAAGTGAGAGCGGAGCCATCTACATCAAATAAGCGAGGGCCGAGAAAGGCCACGCCTGCGTTTCGGTTTTGTTGAATTTCGGCAAATAAAAAGAAGTCGCATGAGCCGATGAAAAACGTAGGCGAGATTTTTGGCAATACTGCTTCTTCTGGTCGCGCAACTATACAGAGCAACACCGGGAATCTGCAGTTGAAACTTGCAGATCCCACGGAACTTACTCTGGCAAGCTCGGTCGAACTAGCTTCTAGCGCGAACCAACTTCATCGGACTTACGTCACCAATTCCGATGACGAGTTGGAGGCAGCTAATAGTTGTCGGCTTGATAGCGGCTTGGGTTGGTTTCTGAACTATCCTAACAACTAATGTCCACAGCATTCCTCTGAAATTTACACACACCTATAAAGGGACGTCCCTACTCGCGCTGCCGCAGAAATTGGAATCATGGCAGGCAACCCTGAACGGACTGGTAAAGGTTCAAACCGGACAGTGGCAGAGCTGCCGGCTTGCGGAATGGTCTATGAGCGCCCATGCTTTTCAACACAAGAATGGCAGAGGCAATGGTAGGAACCCCAGCTCATTCTCGGCTCGTCTCTTGCTGCTACGACACTATTGCGTTGGCGAATTCGCTGGGGATTGCGCTGGCGGGTTTGCCGGGGTCCGCAGGCGCTTCCGCTCTTCATGCCCCCATTGATCGAGCAGCTTGACTTCATCCTGCGAGAGCTTTGCGTCCGGATGCAGCAGAACATATTGGGGCAAGGGCATGTCTCCGTTGCGCACCATAGTGGAAATGCCACCCAGCATTTGCAGGCGATCGTCTGGGCCGTATTCCGCCCATCGCGACATATTGAAATGGCTCCGCCCTTCCTGCACATCTCTTTCCACCAGCCATGAGACCGGTCCAACATAGCTGTACCATGGCCAAGTGGTCTGCTCCGAGTGGCAATTTTGGCAAGATCTCTTCAGTACGTTCAGCACCGGAGCTTCGATTTGCGCTCCCTGAAGCAGTGGCCGCGTCGGCTGTACGTCCTTCGCTTTGCCAAATGGATGCGTGAACGATGTAATACCAACTACACTCAAGAGAACGATTCCGATGGGACGAAAATAATTCTTCAAATGCGATTCCTTGGAGCCTTGCGATGGGACTCGTATTTTCTTCACGTCTTAATTGGTTTGATAACCGCCGATTACTGGTTTGATAACTGCCGAAGATAAGCGATGATGTCGGCTCGATCAGGGGCGGATTCGAGGCGAAAATCCATATCATTATCGGGAATGAATTTATCCGGATCGGCGAGCCATTTATCCAGGGAATCCGCATCCCACGTCAGATTAGCTGTTTTTAACGCTTCAGAATATTTGAAACTAGAAACACTCCCCGCTTTTCTGCCAAAGACGCCCCGCAGCCGGGGAGCTTTTCTATCGCTGTCCAATGAATGGCACATTAAACATTTCTTATCGTAGAGTTCACGCCCGTGCGAGGCGCTGTCACCGGTGTGCACAACACTCGCAGCAGTTGCGGAAGCCGGGGGATTGACTAGGGTAGCCAAGGCCCACACAGCCAATACGGAAATAAAAGCGATTACAAGACCGGTAGGTGAATAAGAATTCAGAACACGTTGACGCTGTAAAATTGACCGAAATATGGAAGGCATCCCGCGCAATCCTCTCGTTACATCTAAAACCCTGGTTATCAAAAATCGTTGTCGCCATTTCTGACGACAACGAGAGATTGGCTTGTAGCATGCGTTGCTAAGAGTTAACTGAAAAACGACGCAATTATTCCCTGGCAGCTCCCGGCTTACTCAATAAAATTGGGGGCATTTGCCCTCGCATGCCGGGTAAAGCAAACTCGATCTCTTTAGAAAATTTAGCAGAGGATCACGGAATATTCTCTCCACAAAGCTAGTCTTTTCTTAACGGAGTCAGCTTTTTCCCCGTGGCGTTCGGTGCTGTCTGCGGGGAGAGGTCTGGCGACCGAGCAGAGTTGTTTCGTCTATCACATTCACATTTTTAAAAATCACCACCCATTTAATAGTCGTTTGGAGGATTTTCCCAAAATGAAACAAGTCAATAGCCGCGTCGTTGCCGTTATTCTTGTCGCAGGCTTGCTGGGTCTCGTGGGTCTTGCGCAACAACAGACTGCCACGGAGGCGCCTGCCGGATTTGACACGCCTACCGTAGTAGCCAATCCTGGATCGCAAAGCTCAAGCAATGGAATTGCGGAGCCGGCTGGGGACACCTTTGCCCTCGATCAGCAACAGTTCGAAACAAAAAAGGACGTAAAGTCGGGACTCGGGCCGGTCTTTAATGCGGCTGCTTGTGCCGATTGCCACCGGAATCCCGTAGCAGGTAGCGCTAGCCAATTCACAGAAGTCAGAGTCGGGCACAAAGATGCCAACGGCAACTTCGTAAATCCAACCGTATTGATTAACGATGGGCAGAACTCGATCGCCGGGCGGTCCATTGTGAATGATCTGGCAATTTGCCCCCAGGCACAGGAACATGTGCCGTCAACCGAGACGATCCGCACGCTACGCGCAGTGCTCAACACTCTTGGCGACGGATTTGTCGAGGCAATTGACGATAGCACGCTGCAGAATATCGCCAGGACCCAGGTGGACGTGAGCGATGGCAGAATTCATGGCGAAGCCATTGAAGTGCCCGTTCTTGAAGCGCCTGGCCAAACCCGTATTGGCAGATTCGGCTGGAAGGATCAGCATTCAAGCCTGCTCTCCTTCGTGGGCGACGCTTACTTGAACGAGATGGGAATCACCAACCGTCTCCGTCCTAAAGATGTAACCAGCGTTTGCAAGACCACCACCGATCCCGAGGACGTACCGGATGCGCTCGGTCTCGCCGATATTGATCATTTCACGCAGTTCATCCGTGGAACCAAGGTTCCTCCTCGCGATACCGCGTTGGCTGCAACTCCTGCTGCCATTGCCGGACAGCATATTTTTGAGCACATTGGCTGCAGCATCTGCCACGTATCTTCCATCACCACCGCTCCGGCGGGAACGGTGATCGACGGAGGAGCGTTTACGGTACCTGCCGCTCTCGGCAACAAAATCATTCACCCGTTTGGCGATTTCCTCCTTCACGACATTGAAACCGGGGATGGCATTGTTCAAGCTGGTCCGGCGGATACTGCCAATAAACTCAGGACGGCCGCTCTGTGGGGCCTGCGCACCAGATCAAGATATATGCATGACCTGCAGTCTTTGACTTTGGAAAGCGCGATCCATCGCCATGGCGGGGAAGCCAGGCATGTTGCGGAGAGATTCCGCGACCTTTCTCCGGAACGGAAGCAAGAGCTGTTTGCGTTCCTGAACTCACTCTAACGGAATAACAAGAACGATCTCGGTTCCCCAAAGGCTGCTCTATCGTTTGCGAAAGCAGGCGAACGAAGAGCAGCTTTTTTTGTTGCAAGTGTCACAACCGAGATTGCATTGCCGCTGCTATCCAGGAGCCCTAACGCTTGCTCATCTACATCGGGTTACCAAATGGCACAGAACGGAATACCCCGTTGCAGAGGTGCTGCACCAAGGGCCTGCGGTTGCGCGGGATAGTTCCAAGGAGCTACAGACGCCCTCTCCTTCGTGATGTTTCAGAGGCGCTCTGAATTGAAGGGCCGCCAATGAGGGCGGCCCAGGGTGCTTTTGAATGACAAGTCACTTCACTGTTTACACAAACCAGTACATATTTGCAGAGTAACGCACTTCGTCGCGCCGCCACAGTCGCAACATACTAAGTTGGTCGAAGCGCCGCAGCCAATGGCTGGTATGCACGGGGATCCCAAAAAGCTCCCGGCGGTATTTGCTAGCCCGATAGTACGTAGGCTGCTCTTTAATTCACGATCGATCAACCTACCGTTCTCCAAATTACTGATGAATTGGAACTCTTGATGGTTCTGTTGCGCTTCGCTGGTTGCGACGAAGGTGGCTGGCCGTTTCTCATGATCAAGAGTGTTTTTGCCATAAGCATCGGTACCATGAGTACCGGTTGACTCATGGATGCCAACGAGGTCGTTTAGTGCTTCCTTTCCGCCAAGAAGCGCCTTAAATGTTGTCGATGCGCCATTAAGTGAGTTGGAACACTGAGTTGTACAGTTATCAAGGCATGCTGAAAGGCCATCACAAGTTTGACACGCGTTAAAGTTCGTACGGTCGCGCAAGCACTGAACGCAATTGGCGCGAAAATTAGCGCACTGCGTTCTAGAACAATCGTTCACACAGGTTTGCGTGAATGCCAGTGGTGCCATCGCCAAAACCGCTAAAATGCTCAAATAGCGAATAACTTTCATTCTGCTTACTCCCTGAAACAATTTAGAAGATTGGACATCAGGGCGGATCATACCACTCCCCCTTCGAGTCGATGCCCCCGTCGCAAAGCCTTGATCTCCTTGATCTATGGACTATTGAAAGATATTCCCAGTTCGGTTTACTGGATGCTTATGTCCAAACGGATGAAACCCTATGACAAGAACGGAGGGATGCCGTAATCGCCCGTCGAATATCGCGGCTCTGCACCAACAGCGCGCGAGGGGAGTGTTGGCAAAACTCTTTGCATTTCACCGATAGCAGGCGTAACATGATTGGCGTCAGGGCATTCTATGCAGATTAAGGCGCAGGGAAAACAATGGTTCGCAGCGGTTTTGTGCGTGCTGATTGCGCTCTTGGCTTTGCATGTGAAACTATCGCAGTACGATTCAAGGCCCGATCCCAATTCCATCATTTCCCTCAAGATGTGGGTTGATGGGCAGAAAGCGCAGCTTCACGCGGCTCCCAGCTTTGCAGCAAACGTGTGGTTCCTGGCGCTTTTTCTCTTTAGTTCTCTATTCATACCATACCCATTCATCACGCTGAATGCCCCCGTTGCGTCCAGCGCACGGCAACGCGCCTTCCTGTTCGATTTGTTTCTTCGCCCTCCCCCTGTGCTCCGCCGGTAATAGCGGCGGAAACCTCCGCCTTGGCGATATCAAACGCAATCATTTCCATCGCAATCCCACAAGTAGAGTCCGTAGGGCCGTCTAGATTGCGGTGTCGGTGACACGCAAAATCACAAGATAGTTCTCGAGGAAATTATTGTGCGTATTCGCAGAAAGCATATTTTGTTTTTATGTGGGGCGATCTTGGCCTGTGTTGCCGGTGCGCTCATAGCCGGTGGAGTGCGTTCCAGCCACCCCGAAGATGTCTCTGCTTCCAGCCCAACTGCGCCCCACGCCGCCGTAGCTAAGGTCGCCAGGGAGACGATTGCCAGCACACTTTCGATAGCCGGTGAGTTCCTGCCGTATCAGGAGGTCGAGTTGCATGCCAAGGTAGCTGGCTACATCCGCAAAATCAACGTGGATATCGGCGACCACGTTCATACCGGCCAGGTGATGGCCATTCTCGAAGTTCCCGAGCTGAAGGCCCAGGTGCAGCAAGCGGATGCGGAGGTACGGCACAGCGGAGATGAGATTGATCGCGCGGACCAAGAGGTGAAACGCGCAAAGGCGAATTACATCGCCGTCCACGCGGCCTATCTGAGGCTCAAGCAGGCGGGCGAACAGCGCCCGGGATTGATTGCGGAACAGGAACTCGACGACGCGTTGGCCAAAGATGGTTCGGCGGAAGCACAGATGGAGGCAGCGAAGTCCGCATCCTCTGCCGCGAAACAGCAACTCGATGTTTCGAAGGCCAGCCGGGAGCACTATTCGGCGATGTCGGACTATTCACGGATCATTGCCCCCTTCGATGGTGTGGTGACCTGGCGCTATGCAGACACGGGCGCGTTGATCCAGGCCGGCACCTCCAACGAGTCGTCCATGCCGGTTGTCAAGCTGGCGCAAATCGACGTGCTGCGTCTACGCATCCCGGTTCCCGAGTCGCTGGCGAGCAGCGTTCGCGAGGGAGAACCGGCGGAGATTCGCGTGCAGGCCACCGGTAAGGTCCTTCACGGCAAAGTGACCCGCTTTACCAACTCGCTAGACCGATCCACCCGCAGCATGCAGGTGGAAGTGGATTTGCCGAATCCAGGCTATGAGCTTTCTCCAGGCATGTACGCCAATGTCTCCCTGCGGGTGCAGAACCAGCCCAACGCTCTTACCATTCCGGTACAAGCGCTCAAGAAAACCGCAACGAAGAACCTGGTGCTGATTGTGAATTCAGAGGATCGGGTCGAGCAACGTGAGATTACCCTCGGCATCGAAGATCCGGATCGCGTCCAGGTATTGTCTGGGCTAAACGAGTCGGATCGCGTCATTGTCGGCAATCTCGCTTCTTTTCAGCCAGGGCAGAAAGTCGTGCCCAAACTCAGCACCATGGTTGACGCTAAGTACAGCGAGACGGAGGCGCAATAAAAGGGAATGTCGACATTCGCCCTCAAACATCCGTTCTTCATCATCATGCTTTGCCTCATCATCGCGGTGGTGGGCATTACTACCGTGGCCCGGATGCCCGTGGATCTCTTCCCCAACATCAATATTCCGGTGGTGGTGGTGGCGACGTTTTATTCGGGAATGCCGCCGGAGCAGATCGAAGCGAATATCACCAATCCTTTCGAGAGATTTTTCACTCTCGGAAGCGGCATCGATCATATTGAATCCCGCTCTTTGACCGGAGTGAGCCTTATCAAGGTCTATTTTCAGCCAGGCACGGATGCCGACGCGGCGGTGAGCGGAATCTCCAATCTGGCTATGGCTCAGCTAAGGCGGCTGCCGCCGGGAACCTTGCCCCCGGTGGTCCTCAAATTCGATGCATCCAGTCTTCCGGTTTGCCTGATCACTCTCAAGGGCCAAGGGCTCAATGAAACCGAGCTTCACGATCTAGGCCAGTTCAATGTGCGCAACCAGATAGCCAACGTTCCTGGCGCATCCGTGCCCCAACCCTTCGGCGGCAAATACCGGCAGATCCAGGTATATGTCGATCCCGTCAAGCTTGAGGCGCACCAGCTAAGCCTCATGGATGTTGTACGCACGGTGAACAATGCAAACACCATCTTGCCCGCCGGCGACGTGCGTATTGGTCCCAAGGACTACAACATTTACACCAACAGCCAACTGCCCTCGACCGAGGAGATCAACCGCTTGCCGCTCAAAAGCTCGGGGAACGCAGAGTTGATGGTTGCCGATGTTGGCCAGGCCAAAGACGCCGCCGCCATTCAGACCAACATCGTTCGCGTCGACGGGCAGAAATCCGTTTATCTGCCGATTCTCAAGCAAGGTGGAAACAGCAATACCATTCAGATCGTCAACGGTATCAAGCAGCGCGTGGGTGATTTGCTGGATGTTCCCAAGAATCTCGTTGCCAATGTTGTTTTCGATCAATCGACCTATGTGAAGACCGCGATTTGGAACGTGTTGCGGGAGGGTGGAATCGGCCTGCTGCTCACCGCCGCCATGATTCTCATCTTTCTCGGCAGCATTCGTGGAACGTTTTCGGTCATGCTCTCGATTCCTCTCTCGTGTCTGGCCGCGTTCTTGGCGTTGAATGCCATCGGAGGGACCATCAACACGATGGTTTTGGGTGGTCTCGCTCTGGTGCTTTCACGCCTGATCGATAATTCGGTGGTCGTCCTCGAAAATATTTTTCGGCATCTCGAACTGGGAGAAACACCCGCGGTTGCGGCGGAAAAAGGGGGGAAAGAGGTGGCGCTGGCCGTGCTCGCCGCCACGATCACGACCGCAATTGTTTTCTTCCCTGTGGTGTTTCTCTATGGCGTAAGCCGCTTTCTGTTTACAGCTCTCGCCTTGGGGGTTGTGCTCTCGTTGGCTGCTTCGTATTTCGTAGCCATGACCGTAGTGCCATTGTTCTGTGCCACGTTTATCAAGTCCGCGCATGGAGGGGGAGGGGAGCACGGGAACCCAGGGCTCCTGATGCGCTTGCTTGCTCCTTTCAATCGCGGCTACGAATGGGTTCTGGCGAAATACGACGCTTCCATTGAGAAGAGTTTGGCGCGGCCTAAGTTTACGGTGGGGATCATTCTGGGTGCATTTCTGCTGAGTCTTGCATTCTCGCCCCTGCTGGGCGTTGCATTTTTCCCGCGCACCGATCCGGGGCAGTTTGTAATCAACATCAAGACACCCACAGGATCGCGCCTGGAACTCACCGATGCATACATCAAGAGAGTGGAGGACGATATTCGCCAGGTCGTTCCGGAAAACGACCTGGACATGATCGTGTCGAATATTGGGATTACGCCGGATTTTTCCGCGATCTACACCAGCAACTCCGGCCAGCACACGGCGTTTGTTCAGGTCAGTCTGAAAGAAGGGCACAAGACCGGTAGTTACCAATACATGCGCCGCGTCAGCTCCAAGCTTTCCGAAGACCTGCCGGAACTGGCCACCTACTTCCAGACGGGCGGCTTGGTCGATTCCATCGTCAACCTCGGCCTGCCCGCGCCCATCGATATTCAGGTAAGCGGCAACAACATGCATGAGGCTTTTCGAACGGCCTCGGAGATCGCCAAGAAGGTGCGGCTGCTCAAAGGCGTGAGCGACGTTTTGATCCCGCAGGATCTGGATTATCCCGGCATTCAATTGAACGTTAACCGGGAGATGGCTGCCCGGCTGGGTTTTTCATCGAAAGAAGCCGTGGACAATGTGATTACCGCGCTCACATCCAACAGCATGATTGCTCCCAGTTATTGGGTTGACCCGAACAATGGGAACAACTACATGCTGACGGTTCAATATCCCGAAACCCAGGTGAAATCCATGCTGGATCTCAAGCAGATTCCCTTGCGCGCCCCCAACAATGTAAATCCCACGAATCTGGAAGCCGTTTCGCAGATCAAAACCATCGATACGCCTACAGAAGTGGATCACTATCAGTTGCGCAGGGTCATCGATGTGTACGTTGCGCCTTCCAGCGAGGATCTGGGCGGGCTGGCTAAACAGGTGGAAGTGTCCATGGCCCAAGTCAAAGTGCCTGCGAACGTCCGCGTTACGATGCGGGGCTCTGTGGAAGGCATGCGGCAATCGTTCAGCAGCTTTGCCGTGGGCCTCACGCTCTCGATTGTGTTGGTGTATCTGATTCTGATGGCGCAGTTCGCCTCCTTCAAGGATCCGTTTCTGATCCTGCTGGCGGTACCGCCTGGGTTTACCGGTGTAATTCTGTTCCTGCTGATGACCGGAACTACCGTCAACATCATGTCGCTCATGGGTGTGATGATGATGACCGGCATCGTGGTCTCGGACTCAATTTTGATTGTGGAGTTCGCCCGCGAGCTTCGCGGCCGCGGCTTGCCGCTGGTTGAAGCTCTCAAGACAGCGTGCCATGTGCGTCTGCGGCCCATCCTGATGACCACGTTTGCCACGCTTCTGGGCCTCATTCCCATGGCACTGGCTCTGGAAGCGGGAAGCGACAGTACGCGCCTCTAGCCCGGGCGATTATCGGCGGGTTGAGCCTGTCTTTTCTGGTAACGCTCTTTCTTGTGCCCGCTGCTTATCTGATCATGCACCGCAAAGAGGAATCGGCCCAACCGGAGGCGATGGCTTGATGCAAAGGCACAAGCCGGTTGGACGGTCCAAGGCTTTGGAACGTGCAAGGCAAGAGCCACGGAAGGGAGTGTGACCTTCGATGTCTGGTTTTGCGCTTAAGTATCCATTCTTCATCATCATGCTGTGCCTGATTATCACCGTGGTGGGCATCACCACAGTGGCGCGGATGCCGGTCGATCTCTTTCCGAACATCAATATTCCGGTGGTCGTGGTGGCTACCTTTTATTCCGGCATGCCGCCGGAACAAATCGAAGCCAACATTACCAATCCTTTTGAGCGTTTCTTTACGCTCGGCAGCGGTATTGATCATATTGAATCGCGCTCGCTCACCGGCGTGAGCCTTATCCGGGTCTATTTCCAGCCTGGCACCAATCCGGATGCGGCAGTAAGCGGCATCGCCAATCTGGCCATGGCGCAATTGCGCCGCTTGCCTCCTGGAACTCTGCCTCCCGTGGTTTTGAAGTTCGATGCTTCCAGCCTGCCCGTCTGTCTGATTACTCTTAAGGGGCAGGGCCTGAATGAAACGCAGCTACACGATCTGGGGCAATTCAATGTCCGCAACCAGATTGCAAACGTGCCGGGCGCGTCCGTTCCTCAGCCCTTCGGCGGCAAGTACCGGCAGATCCAGGTGTACGTGGACCCGGTGAAGTTGGAGGCCCATCAGCTCAGCCTGATGGATGTGGTGCGCACCCTGAACAATGCCAACACCATCCTTCCAGCCGGTGATGTGCGCATTGGTCCCAAAGACTACAACATCTACACCAATAGCCAGTTGCCCAATACCGACGACATCAACCGGCTTCCGCTAAAAGCCGAGGGCAATGCCGAACTAATGATCGCCGATATCGGTCACGCCGAAGACGATGCTGCTCTCCAGACCAATATCGTGCGGGTGGACGGGCAAAAATCCGTGTATCTTCCCATTCTCAAGCAAGGCGGCAATAGCAATACGATCACCATCGTCAACGGCATCCGCGGTGCTCTTGGCAAATTGTTGGATGTTCCCAAGACGATGGCCGCCAACGTTGTCTTCGACCAATCGGTTTTCGTGAAGACCGCGATCCGCAATCTGGGAAGCGAAGGCGGCATCGGTCTGATTCTGACCGCCCTGATGATCCTGGTGTTTCTCGGTAACATGCGGGCGACCTTTGCGGTCATGCTGTCCATCCCACTCTCGGCCCTCGCGGCCTTCCTTGCGATCAACCTTGGGGGAGGCACCATCAACACCATGGTGCTGGGCGGACTTGCACTCGCCTTTTCCCGGCTCATCGACAACTCGGTGGTGGTGCTTGAAAACATCTTCCGTCACCTGGAAATGGGTGAAGCACCGGATGTTGCCGCCGAAAAAGGGGGAAGCGAGGTCGCGCTTCCCGTGCTGGCGGCCACCTTCACCACCGCAATTGTTTTTTTCCCCGTCGTCTTTCTGTATGGCGTGAGCCGCTTTCTCTTTATCGCACTGGCTTCGTCGGTTGTCTTGTCGCTGTTTGCTTCCTATCTGGTGGCAATGACCGTGGTGCCGCTCTTCTGTGCCAAGTTCATCCGGTCCGCGCACAGCGGCCAACACGATAAATCCGTCTTTGGCCGATTGGTGCAAGGCTTCAATCGACGTTACGACAGTATGCTGGGCCGTTACGATACTGCCGTTCAGCGCAGCCTCTTGAAACCGTTGTCGACCGTGCTGAGCGTGATGGGCGCTTTCTTATTGAGTCTGTCCCTTTATCCTCTGTTGGGAGTTGCGTTCTTCCCGCGAACAGATCCCGGCCAGTTTGTCATCAATATCAAAGCGCCAACGGGAAGCCGCCTCGAACTCACGAATGAGTACATCAAACGAGTGGAAAGCGAAATTCGCGAGGTAGTGCCGGCCGGCGATCTTGGAATGATCGTTTCGAATATCGGCATTACGCCGGACTTTTCAGCCATCTATACCAGCAACTCCGGCCAGCACACGGCATTTGTGCAGGTCAGCCTTAAAGAAGGGCATCGCCTCGGCAGCTACGAGTACATGCGCCGCGTACGCGCCAAACTTGGCGACGATCTCCCCGAACTCTCCACCTACTTTCAGTCGGGAGGGCTGGTCGATTCCGTGGTGAACCTTGGATTGCCTGCGCCAATCGACATTCAGGTTAGCGGCAACAACCAGGCTGCCGCGTATCGCACGGCGGCGCAGATTGCCCAAAAGGTCCGGGCTCTGCCCGGCGTGAGCGACGTTTTGATTCCACAGGATCTCGATTATCCCGGTATCCGGCTCGATGTGAACCGGGAGATGGCAGCGCGCCTGGGCCTCTCCTCGCAGGAGGTCATCGACAACGTGATCACGGCGCTGACTTCCAATGGAATGATTGCACCCAGTTACTGGGTGGATCCCAGCAACGGAAACAACTACATGCTGACCGTGCAATACAAGGAATCGCAGGTTCACTCCCTGGAAGATCTCAAGCAGATTCCGCTGCACGCGCCGGGCAATAAGAATCCGACGAGCCTGGAAGCTGTTTCCGATATCAGGACCGTAAACACTCCCACGGAAGTAGATCACTATCAATTGCGGCGCGTAATTGATGTCTATGTGGCTCCTTCCGGAGAAGACCTGGGCGGGCTTGCCGGCAAGGTGAACAAAATTATCGGGGCCACCCAATTGCCTGAAAACGTGCGGGTCAACATGCGAGGCTCCGTGGAGGGCATGCAGCAGTCATTCAAGAGCTTCGGCCTGGGGCTGTTGCTTTCGATTGTGTTGGTGTACCTCATCTTAATGGCGCAATTCGCGTCGTTTGTAGACCCGTTCATTATTCTGCTGGCGATTCCGCCGGGGATCACCGGGGTGATTGCGTTTCTCTGGGTCACTCATACCACGCTGAATGTAATGTCGCTGATGGGCGTGATCATGATGACTGGGATCGTGGTTTCGAACAGCATCTTGATCGTGGATGTGGCGCGCTCGATGCGGGCTGAAGGTATGCCAATCAAAGAAGCTGTGGCCACGGCCTGCCGTGTCCGCCTGCGCCCCATTCTGATGACATCCCTGGCAACGATCCTCGGATTGATTCCCATGGCGCTCGCGCTCGAGGCTGGTAGCGAACAATATGCCCCGCTGGCGCGCGCCATCATTGGTGGTTTGACCGTATCGGTGGTTGTGACGGTATTTCTTGTGCCGGCTGCTTATTTGCTGATCCATCGCCGCGAAGAAGGAGCGAAGCCGCAGGCCGGCTGAGGTCATTAGGAAAAGGATGATGAGACAAAGACGCCTTTGGTGCTGTGTTGCATTTGTTGGATTCTTGTTGCCTACGGTGGTGAAGTGTCAATCCGCGCAATCGTCCGGTGGCGTCCCACCAGCCCAGCTTACTTTGCATGAAGCAGAGGCGTTGGCCGTCAAGAACAATCCCCACGTCAGTATCTCCAAGCTATTGACGCTGGCCCAAGGCCAGGTTGTGCGGGAAGTACGATCTTCGGAGCTTCCCCAATTTGCGGGAAACCTCACAGCCGTCGATACCAGGAACGGGAACCGCATCACGGCCGGCGCACTGAGCAATTCGGTGGTGTTCGAACGCGCTGCTGGAGGTGTAACGATAGCGCAGTTGATTACGGACTTTGGCCGGACGAGCAACCTTGTTGCCAGCGCGAAATTGCAGCAGAAGGCTCAACTGTCATCGGAAGC
>Ga0209060_10001573_pt1 | contig 24447 bp, 18 predicted proteins | sample Coa_R1_8_FD_187155 | JGI IMG/M metagenome (GOLD analysis project Ga0209060, IMG submission 187155) | Surface soil microbial communities from Centralia Pennsylvania, which are recovering from an underground coalmine fire - Coalmine... | ecosystem: Environmental > Terrestrial > Soil >...
TCGATCGCCATGGGACTGGGAGGATATCTCGCGGCGCGAGGTGATGCCGAGCACTACGAACAAGAGAAAGAACGCGAATATCGTGAGATCAAAGAGATTCCCGAAGAAGAAAAGGCAGAATGTAGCCGCGCGTTGGAGGCTTATGGCATCAGCTCAACGATGAGCATGCCGATTGTAGAGGAGCTCAGCCGCCATCCTGACGCGTGGGTTGATTTTATGATGCGCTATGAATTGGGCCTGGAAGCGCCAGAACCGGAGCGCGCCCGCAATAGCGCCGCGACGATCGCCGCAGCATACATAGTGGGCGGATTTGTGCCCTTGTCACCCTATATCGCGATGGCAAGTGCAGCCCAGGCGTTAGAGGTTTCGGCAGCGGTGACGCTGGCAGCGCTCGGAGTTTTTGGATTTATGAAAGGGCGGTTTACGGGAACAAATCCCTGGCGCGGCGCGGGACAGACGATGGTCATCGGCGGACTGGCCGCAGCCGCCGCATTCTGGTTGGCAAAGATTATTGCTTAGCAGGCATTTTGAAACACAATGAGGAAGATTGATGAGTGTAAAGCGAATTCATAAAGTTGCGATTCTGGGTGCGGGAACCATGGGAGCGCGAATTGCCGCGCACTTTGCCAACGCCGGTGTTCCCAGTTATTTGCTCGATATTGTGCCTGCCGATGCCGATGCATCTTCGCGTAACAAAATTGCGGCGGCGGGACTGGAGGCTGCGAGGAAATCGAAGCCGGCGGCATTTATGGACGCTTCTTTGGCCCGTCTGGTGACGGTCGGGAATTTTGAAGATGATCTCAAGAAATTGGCCGATGTGGATTGGATCATCGAGGCTGTGGTTGAAAACCTCGAATTGAAGCGTGCGTTACTGAAGAAAGTTGAGGCGATTCGCAAACCCGGCACGATCGTCACAACTAACACCAGTGGTTTGCCGGTAGGAAAAATTGCCGAGGGATTCTCTGACGACTTCTGCAGGAACTGGTTTGGTACACACTTCTTCAATCCGCCGCGGTATATGCGACTTCTCGAACTAATTCCCACACCCGAAGCTGATCGCGCCGCGATGGATGCGATTGCACATTTCTGCGATGTACAGCTCGGCAAAGGAGTGGTCTGGGCGAAAGACACTCCCAACTTTATCGGCAATCGTATCGGAACATTTTCCGTGCTCAATGTCATGCGATTAATGCAGGAGATGGATTTCTCCATCGAAGATGTGGACGCATTGACCGGGCAGGCCGTTGGTTGGCCAAAGTCCGCCACATTTCGCACAATCGATTTAGTCGGCCTCGACATTCTTGGCCATGTCGTCAGCAACATGACACAAAACGTCCACGATGAGCGTAGTGAGTTAACGCTGCCTGATTTTTACAAACAGATGCTGGAGCGCAAATGGCTGGGTGACAAGACGAAAGGCGGATTCTACAAGAAAGTTAAAGCCGGCGACGGCAAAGAAGACGAGCGCGTGGCAATTGATTGGAAGACGTTGGAGTATCGTCCGCGTCAGAAGCCAAAATTTGCCTCGCTCGACATGGCGAAGAATGTGGAGGACACGGGAGCGAGAGTCCGAATGTTGTTGGGCATGGATGGCAGCGCGTCCGGGAAAGGCGACAAGGCCGGGGCATTTTTGTGGCAGGCTCTGTCGGATCTCTGGACTTACTGCGCGAACCGTGTTCCCGAGATTTCCGACTCCATTGTCGGAATTGATCGCGCCATGAAGATGGGCTTCAACTGGGAACTCGGACCGTTTGAGTTATGGGATGCGGTAGGAGTCGAAGCCACGGTTGCGCGCATGACGACTGAAAACAAACCTATCGCAGAAAACGTGAAAAAACTTTTGGCTGGTGGAAAAAAGACTTGGTACGAAGATGCGCCTAAAACAGCCTCAGGACGCGCCTATTTTGATTTGGCGAGTTCAAGTTATAAGCCGGTCGAAGTTCCGGCGGGAGTCTGGTCCGTCACCGTGGCAAAGAAATCACATGGCGTCGTGAAGAAGAATTCCGGGGCATCGCTCGTGGATTTAGGCGACGGCGTTGGATGCATCGAGTTCCATAGCAAGATGAATTCGCTGGGTGCGGACATCATCAGCTTAATTACCCAGACATTGAAACCGGGTGGGCCGGGGGATAACTTCGACGCCTTCGTTATGACCAACGACGCCACAAATTTTTCCGTCGGCGCGAATTTGATGCTACTGCTGATGGCGGTACAAGAGGGTGAATGGGATGAAGTGGATCTGGTCATCCGCCAGTTCCAGGGCATGACGCAGGCAATCAAGTTCTCGCCCAAGCCAGTGGTCGTCTCCGCATTCGGATTATGCTTGGGCGGCGGAACCGAAATTTCGTTGCACGCTCCGGCCCGGCAGCCACACGCCGAACTCTATACCGGACTGGTCGAAGTTGGCGTCGGTTTGTTGCCCGGCGGAGGTGGATGCAAAGAAATGCTGCTACGCGCTGTGGATAGCGCTGCAGCGATTCGGCCAGGCGGGCGGGGAGAATCGGTCGAGTTGATGGAAGCAATGAAGAAAGCTTTCGAGACGATTGCAACCGGCAAAGTCGCAACATCGGCGGATGAAGCACGTGGGCTAGGATTTCTGAGTGAATCCGATGCAATCACCATGAATCGTGAGCGCGTGCTGACCGATGCAAAAGTAAGAGCGCTGGAATTTGTACGCGCAGGCTACGAGCCGCCAGTCATGCGTATCGATATCCCCGCTCCTGGCGAAAGCATGTTGGCGGCGTTGAAGTTGGGCGTTCACATCATGCGCCAGGGCGACTACATCACCGAATATGAAGTGAAGCTGGCAACGAAAATTGCAGAAGTACTTTGCGGCGGAAACATTACGCCGGGAACTCAAGTTAGTGAGCAGTATGTACTAGATCTGGAGCGCGAAGGTTTTAAATCGCTATGCGGCGAAAAGAAAACGCAAGAACGGATTCAGTACACGCTTAAGACGGGTAAAACTTTGAGGAATTAGATTTTTACCCTCGCATCATCTAAGGCTCGAAAGACATCTATATCCGCGTAATCTTTGGAGATTTTTATGCGTGAAGTCGTCATTGCTTCTTCAGTTCGTACTCCAGTAGGGCGGGCATATAAAGGCACGCTGCGGGCGACGCGTCCCGATGAATTAGCGGCGGTCGTGATTAAAGGCGCGCTGGAGCGTGTGCCGCAGGTTGATGCTAAAGAAATTGAAGACGTCATTCTGGGCTGTGCCATGCCAGAAGCTGAACAAGGCATGAATGTGGCGCGGATCGCGTCACTCCGCGCAGGCTTGCCTGTGGAGACAGCAGCTCTGACCATAAATCGATTTTGCGCTTCGGGGTTGCAGGCGATTGCCCAAGCGGCTGAAAGAATTGGAAGTGGCGCGGCGGAAGTCATTGTGGCCGGCGGCACCGAGTCCATGACCATGATTCCGATGGGAGGAAATAAAATTTCGCCCAATCCCTGGCTCGTGGATCATTATCCCGATGCCTATTTGACCATGGGATTGACCGCCGAGCGAGTTGGTCAACGATTTGGTATTACACGCGAAGCTGCCGATGAATTTTCTTATCGCAGCCACCAGAAGGCGTTGGCGGCAATCGCTGCGGGAAAATTCGAGGACGAAATTGTTTCCGTTTCAGTCAGCTTTACTACTCCAAACGGATCGAAGCCGAAGCGGCAGGAAATCGTTTTCAAAGTAGATGAAGGCCCCCGAGCCGACACGTCTTTGGAAGCATTGCTGGCGCTGAAACCGGCTTTCCATGCCAAAGGGACGGTCACAGCGGGCAATTCCTCGCAGATGTCGGATGGTGCCGCGGCAGCGGTTGTCATGTCTGCCGAACGAGCAAAAGCGTTGGGCATCAAACCTCTGGTGCGTTACATCGCTTTCTCTACCGCAGGCTATAAACCCGAAGAAATGGGATTGGGGCCGGTCTATGCAATTCCCAAAGCGCTGAAACTGGCTGGGTTGAAGCTATCCGACATTGACGTAATCGAATTGAACGAAGCCTTCGCGGCGCAATCACTGGCGGTAATCAAAGAAGTGGGCCTTGACCCTGAGCGCGTGAATCCGAATGGAGGCGCGATAGCGTTAGGGCATCCTCTGGGATGTACAGGAGCAAAGCTGACCGCGGGCATCATTCGCGAGATGAAGCGGCGGAACGCGCGCTACGGCATGGTTACCATGTGCGTCGGCGGCGGCATGGGGACGGCGGGGATATTCGAGAACATTCAATAGTTCACTAAGGTCACTGGCAAAAATCCTGAAAAGTGAAATAATTTGCTTGTAACCAATTACACCCTCACGATTTAGAAAGGGTTGGCAATGGCCACGACTGCAATTCCTACGACCAAAATTTCTGGTGGAAGTTTCTTGTTGGATGATCGTCGTCCCGAGGAAGTATTTACACCCGAAGACTTTAGCGAGCAGCACCAACTGATCGGGCAGACAGCGGAAGAGTTTGCTGTCAATGAAATCCTGCCGAATGTCGAGAAGATTGAACACAAAGACTTCTCAGTGACGCGCGATCTGCTCAAGAAAGCGGGCGAGCTTGGTCTTAGTGGCGTGGAAATTCCCGAGGCTTACGGCGGCCTCGAAATGGATAAAGTCACCGCTGCCGTCATCGCCGATCACATCGCCAAGTACGCTGGATTTGCGACTACGTGGGGCGGACACACCGGTATTGGAACTTTACCCATCGTTTATTTCGGCACCGAAGGACAGAAGAAGAAATATTTGCCACGTCTCGCGGCTGGTGAAATTGTCGGCGCGTATGCGCTATCAGAAGCTTCCTCTGGTTCCGATGCCATGAATTGCCGCACGAAAGCAACGCTTTCATCCGATGGCAAGTACTACATTCTGAATGGCGAAAAGATGTGGATCACCAATGCTGGCTTCGCCGACTTGTTCACAGTCTTCGCCAAAATTGATGGAGAAAAATTCTCGGCGTTTCTCGTTGAGAAGGGCTTCCCTGGAATTTCCATTGGCGCGGAAGAACACAAGATGGGCATTCGCGGATCATCCACTTGCCCGGTGATTTTGAACGACTGCAAAGTTCCTGTAGAAAATTTGCTCGGTGAAATCGGCAAGGGGCACGTGATTGCCTTCAACATTCTTAATGTCGGACGCTTCAAGCTGGGCGCGATGTGTGTGGGCGGAGCTCGAGTTGCTATTGAACACTCCATTGCTTATGCCAAGCAGCGCAAAGCCTTCAACAAAGTCATTGCTGATTTTGGTTTGGTCCGCGAAAAAATCGCCAACATGGCTGTCGGCATTTATACCGGCGAATCGCTCGTCTATCGCACCGTGGGCATGATGGACGCTGCTTTGAACGAAGTGGATAAATCGAGTCCCGACGCCGCCAAAGAAACGCGCAAGGCCATCGAAGAATACGCCGTCGAGTGCTCGATCATCAAGGTTTGGGGTTCGGAGATGATTGACTACGTCGCCGACGAAATGGTGCAGATTTACGCGGGCTATGGCTTTGTCGAAGAATACCCCGCCGAGCGCACTTATCGCGACGCCCGCATCAATCGCATCTTCGAAGGTACGAACGAAATCAACCGGCTTATCATAACCGGGTTTCTGCTGAAACGCGCGATGAGTGGGCAGTTGCCTCTCATGCCCGCGATCAAGAAATTGATGGATGAAGTTCTCTCCGGGCCTTCGTCTGACGAATTGGATGGTCCGCTTGCGGAAGAAAGCAAGCTCGTGGGCCAAGCGAAGAAACTGGGACTCTTTGCAGCGGGCGCGGCCACGCAGAAATACATGCAAGCCATTCAAGACCAGCAGGAGATCATGGGTGCCATCGCTGACATGACGATTGAGACCTACGCTATGGAAAGCGTGGTCCTGCGCACACAAAAAATCATCCAAGCGAAAGGTGAAAACGCCGCTGCGTTGCCGTTAGCGATGACGCGAGTCTATCTATCGCAAGCAATGGGAAAAATTGAAGCCGCCGCCAAGAAAGTCATCGCCGCTGTTGCTGATGGCGACATGCTGCGGACCCAGCTCGCGATTTTACGACGGTTGGCAAAGTACGAACCGTTCAACGTCATTGAACTGCGTCAGCAAATCGCGCAGAAGATGATTGAGCGAGGGAAGTACGGAATCGCATAGATTCTTTAACCACGGAGTCTCACAAAGTAACATCTGTGTGCTCTGTGGTTAGTTTTTCTTCAATTCTTCCATCACACTCTGAATAAGCTCTTTCGCATCGGTAAGGCTTTTCATCACAATCTGGATATCCATCGCCGGTTTTCCGGCCTGGCGCTGGCTCTGGCAATAAATGCCGTGTTGCCCCACTAATGACATTGCATCCGTGATCGCATCCAGCGTCACCGCCAATCGTCCACGTGGAACGCCCATCATAGTTTCGTAGTGTTCGAGTTCCGCGCGCTTCTCGTCGAATACAGGCATGGAAAGATTGTAATAGTCTGATAGCCAATGGTTTGCTAACCGGCTTAATGCCAGCTAGTCTAATCGGTTGCTTAACACCCATTCCAGGAGGGATATCATGCCCAAAAAGCTTTCTCTATTCACAGTAATTTTGATGTTTGCTGTATTCGCCGCCTGCCAGGAAAAACGCCCTAGTCCATCGGCTTCCGCGTCATGCAGTTTTTCCGATGGCAAGACCATCAAAACGGACTATTCCAGTCCTCGCGCTAAAGGCCGAAAAATCTTCGGCGGACTCGTTCCTTACGGAGAAGTTTGGCGACTGGGCGCGAATGAAGCGACAACTTTCGTGACGACCGCAAATCTAACCGCGGGCGGCAAAGATATTCCAGCGGGAAGCTACACGCTGTTTGCGGTGCCCGGGCAGGACAAGTGGACACTCGTGATTAGCAAGAAGACCGGTGAGTGGGGAGTTCCGTATCCCGAAGGCAACGACTTTGCGCGCATTGATATGAAAGCATCGCAATTGTCCTCACCGATGGAAAACTTCACGATCTCCTACGATCAAAAAGGCGAAAGCTGCGTATTGAACGCCGCGTGGGAAAACACAAAAGCGTCGGTGGAATTCGCGGAGAAAAAGTAGCGAAAACGGCGACTCCAATTGCCCGCGTCTCTGTAGGCGCGGGCGTCCCGCACCCGTGCATCTGTTAGTTTAGCTAGCCGGTTTCCAGCGTAAGATCGGCTTACGCGCCGCTGTCGTTTCATCGAGCCTTGAAACGCGCGTCGTGTAAGGCGCGCCCAGCACTGTCTGCGGATCTTCTTCCACTTCTGCCGCGATGCGCTTCATCGCTTCAATAAATAGATCCAGTTCGTCGCGGCCTTCGCTTTCCGTCGGCTCAATCATCAAAGCTCCGGGCACGATCAGCGGAAACGCCGTCGTGTAAGGATGGAAACCGTAATCAATCAGCCGCTTCGCCAAATCCATCGTCTTCACACCTTTTTTGGCCTGAATCTTATCGCTGAAAACGACTTCGTGCATGCTCGGCGTCGAATATGGGAGATCGAACGTGCCTTGGAGCCCCTTGCGAATGTAGTTGGCATTCAGTACCGCGTCTTCCGTGGTCTGCCTTAACCCATCGGGCCCGTTGGCCAAAATATAAGCCAGCGCCCGAACAAACATGCCGAAGTTCCCATAGAAAGCGCGAACACGGCCAACGGATTTCGGGCTATTGTATTCAAGTCCGAGCGTGCCATCTTGCTTTTCGATCACAATTGGCGTCGGCAAAAACGGCTCGAGAATCTTTTTAATCGCCACCGGCCCTGAACCCGGACCGCCTCCGCCATGTGGAGTCGAAAAAGTTTTGTGCAGGTTGAGGTGCATCACGTCCACGCCGAAATCGCCGGGACGAACTTTTCCGACAAGCGCGTTCATGTTCGCGCCGTCCATGTAGAGCAACCCACCTTTGGCGTGCATGAGATCGGCAATCTTGTGAATTTCCTGCTCGAAAACGCCCAGCGTATTCGGATTCGTAAGCATCAGCGCAGCAACGTCTTCGTTCATCTGCGCCTCCAGCGATGCGATGTCCACCATGCCGTTTGCGTTCGATTTCAGATTCTCTACGGCATAGCCGACGGTCGCAGCCGTCGCAGGATTTGTGCCGTGCGCAGAGTCGGGAATCAGAACTTTCTTCCGCGCCGCGCCCTTCGATTCGTGATAAGCACGAACCATGAGCAATCCGGTCATTTCACCCTGGGCGCCGGCTGCCGGTTGAAGGGTGATTGCGTCCATTCCAGTAATTTCGACGAGACATTCGCTCAATGCTTTCATGATGCGTAGCGCACCCTGCGAAATTTTCTCCGGCTGATAAGGATGCGCGTTGGCTAATCCCTCCATGCGCACGACAGCTTCGTTCACCCGCGGGTTGTACTTCATAGTGCACGACCCCAACGGATACATGCCGAGATCAATTGCATAATTCCAAGTGGAAAGCCGCGTGAAGTGGCGGATGATTTCGATCTCGCTCACTTCGGGCATGTTCCCCAGGTCTTTTCTTGCGGATGAACCCAAAAGCTCCTTTGAATCCACTTCCGGAACATCGAGCGGTGGCAGCTTCCACGCTGCTTTTCCCGGCGACGACTTCTCGAAAATCAGGCCCTCATCCTGGCTGGTGTGGCGCGTGGCTTTAAGATCCGGATATTTGTTCATCGCACCACCTCCGGCACAGCTTCTTCTTCGCTCGTATTCGCGCCTTTCTCTGAGCGTTCGCTTTCAGCGACCACCCTCGCGGCCGTATCGATCATGGTGCGCGGTGTAAGCTCGGTGCAGCACCACAACGATGCATTGCCCAGCTCTGGATAAAACTTCTTCAGTGGCAGCCCGCCAACAATCTTGTGGCCGAGAATGCGGCTGTTGATCGCATTTGGCGCTTCACTCGTCTGAATGACAAATTCGTTGAATCGCGGCGTCTTGTCGAAGAGAACTTTGGCGTTTTTCCCGAACTGCTGCACCGCATAGTGAGTCTTGGCCAAATTCTGCTTCGCCAGTTCGCGCAGGCCAACCTTGCCATAGACGTTCATGAAAATATTGACCATCAGCGCGATGAGCGCCTGATTGGTGCAGATGTTCGACGTCGCTTTTTCACGGCGAATGTGCTGTTCGCGCGTGGCCAGAGTAAGCACGAAACCGCGGCGACCGTGGCTATCCACCGTCTGGCCGACCAACCGCCCCGGCATTTGCCGGACGAATTTTTCGCGCGTAGCAATCACGCCGCAATAAGGCCCGCCAAAACCGAGCGGGACGCCGAACGACTGCGCTTCCATCGCGATGATGTCGGCCTCACGCGGTGGCTGGACGATCCCGAGCGAAACTGCTTCGGCGATGGCCACGACGAGCAATGCGCCTTTTTTGTGCGCGATTTCCGCAACGGCAACAACATCTTCAATCGTTCCAAAGAAATTTGGTGATTGAATCAACACACACGCTGTCTGATCCGTAACTGCCTTATCCAGCGCCTTAAGATCAACGCGGCCAGACTCCGCAAAGCCGACTTCCGTCAACGGCATCTCCTGATGCGTGGCGTATGTCTTCAGCACTTCGCGGTATTCGGGATGCACGCTTCTCGCGACCACCACGCCATTCCGCCCCGTCACTCGCGCAGCCATCAATACGGCTTCCGTCGCGGCAGTCGAGCCGTCATACATGGAAGCGTTGGCGACTTCCATGCCGGTCAATTCGCAAATCATGGTCTGAAATTCAAAAATGGATTGCAGAGTCCCTTGCGAAACTTCCGCCTGGTAAGGCGTGTATGCGGTCAAGAATTCGCCACGTGAGATCAGTGAATCAATAATCACCGGGCGATAGTGCGCATAGGCCCCAGCGCCGAGAAAGCTCGTGTAAGCATCGCCGTTCTCACGCGAGCGCTCGCGAAACCAATCCACAATTTCGGACTCAGCCATTTGACGCGGAACTTTAAGATCGCGGTTGAGACGATATTCAGCAGGAATGGGCGCAAAAAGATCATCAATCGAACGCGCGCCAATCGCCTTGAGCATGGCTTCGCGGTCGGCTTGGGATTTGGGTAAATAGCGTTGCATAGAAGTTATTTAGATGTCACGAACCGTCAATTCGATTGAGCTGCTGCAAGTGCGTTTGAGCAAAATGCAAAATCGCCGCAAGATCTTGCCTCTAATGGCTGCCTTCTTCCGCGACGAACTTCTCATAATCAGCGGCAGAGAGCAAAGAGTTCAGTTCATTTGGATCTTTCAGCGTGACCTTGATAATCCAAGATCCATGCGCATCTTTGTTAATTTTTTCCGGCGCAGTCGCCAGTTCAGCATTGACTTCGGTGACCGTCCCGCTAACAGGAGCAAACAGATCGGACACGGCCTTGACTGACTCGACCGAACCGAACGTCGCTCCGGCCTTGATTTCTGTACCAACTTTGGGCGCATCCACGAATACGATATCGCCCAGCGACTCCTGCGCATAGTTGGTGATGCCAATCGTCGCCGTGTTGTCCGACTGTTTAATCCACTCGTGCTCTTTGGTGTACTTAAAATCGGTTGGATAAGATGCCATCTCTTAACGCTCCTCACTGAATCACTTCGTGCAGCTTTTCTTCGTGAACCTTCGTGTCCTTCGTGGTTAATTCTTTTTCGGCCGTTTATAAAACGGCGTCGGGACAACCTGCGCCGCAACCGCTTGCCCGCGGATCTCAACATTCAAAGTCGAACCAATCTCCGCAAATGCTGGCGGCACATACGCCAGTGCTATATTCTTCTTCAAAAATGGCGCCGGGCATCCGCTCGTCACGTAGCCAATTTCCTTGCCGGATTGATCCAGCACTTTATAGTCATCGCGAGCGATACCGCGACCGGTCATTTCCAGGCCGATCAAAGTCCGCTTCAACGGCTCAGCCTTCGCTTTTTCTAAAGCAGCGCGGCCGATAAAGTCTGCTTTCTCCATCTTGCAGAAGCGATCCAAGCCAGCTTCCCAAACGTTGAGCGTGTCCGAAATTTCGTGACCGTAGAGCGGCAACTTCCCTTCCAACCGCAACGTGTTTCGCGCTCCCAATCCGCACGGTACCGCTCCAAATTCCTTGCCGGCTTCCAGAATCTCATTCCACACTCGCGCGCTCGTTGCTTCATCGCTGGGAATATAAATTTCAAACCCGTCTTCAGCCGTGTAGCCAGTGCGGGCAATCAAAATGTTCTTCAACCCGCAGACCGTCCCGTGCGTCAGCCAATAAAACTTCACAGCCGAGAGGTTCGCATCTGTCAGTTTTTGCAGCAGATCGACCGCCTTCGGTCCTTGAATGGCAATCTGCGTGAAGTCATCAGACAAATGTTCAACCTTGCAGTCGAATTGGCGAGTATTATCGCGTACCCAGTTGAAATCTTTTTCCCGCGTACCGGCATTAATCACTAAGAGATACTCTTCTTCGCCCAACCGATGCACGATCACGTCATCCACAAAGGTCCCGTTGGGGTAGAGCAACGCTGAATACTGTGCCTGCCCAATCGCCAGACGGGAAGCGTCATTCATCGAGATGTGCTGCACTGCCGCAAGAGCTCCAGGCCCGGCCAGCCGGATATCGCCCATGTGGCTGACGTCAAAAATGCCCACGCCCGTTCGCACCGCCATGTGCTCATTAATAATTCCGCAGCCAATCGCCGCCGGATATTCGACCGGCATCTCCCACCCGCCAAACGGCACCATTTTCGCGCCCATCTGACGATGCACGGCGTTTAAAGCGGTCTTACGCAGGGCTGGAACGGCTTCAGCGACGGACAATGCGGCCTCGAGAAATTAAAGTGGAAACTAGTTACCGTAACACGTGTACGGTTGTGCGTTCAACCGCGTTACCAACGGAACTTTGCCCGTTTTCGACCACGGGCTAAAGTGTGGGCATGGCAACCTCAGGAACCGCCAAAAAATACGTCTGCATGCAGTGCGAAATGACCGAAGAGCGCTGCCAGTGTGAAAAATATTGCTGCCTCTGCGAATCCATGTTGAGCGTCCGCCTCTGCGAGGACGGCCTTCTCTACTGCGAACCCTGCCGGGAAGCCTGCGACTACAAAGTCAGCAGTTAAGCGCGGTCAGCTTTTCTTCACCTGAATCCCCAGCTCCTTCAACTGCTTCTCGCTCACTGGCGTCGGCGCGTCCATCATTAAATCCACCGCGCGGGCCGTTTTGGGGAATGGAATAACCTCGCGCAAGCTCTCCGCGCCCGCCAGAATCATGACGATTCGATCCAGCCCCAGCGCAATCCCGCCATGCGGAGGCGTGCCATACTCCAGCGCTTCTAGAAAGAAGCCGAAGCGAGACTTCGTCTCCTCATCGCTCATACCCAGCGCCTGAAATATCTTGGCTTGAATGTCCTGCCGGTGGATACGAATCGAGCCCGAGCCTAATTCCGTTCCATTCAACACCACGTCGTAGGCCAGCGCGCGAATCTCGCCCAACGGCGACTTCGGATCGGTCACCGAATCCACACCCGTCGCGAGCTTTGCCATATCGTGCTCGTGCGGCGACGTAAACGGATGGTGCGCCGCGTTCCATCGCCCCTCCGCTGCGTCCCACTCAAACATTGGAAAATCCGTAATCCAGGCGAATTTGTAGTCCTTCGCCGGATCGCCCGTCTTTTCGAATGCTCCATGCTTCGCCGCATATTTCTGCGCCAAGTCGAGCCGCAGCAGTCCGCACTTCGCGCAGAAATCCAGCAAAGTCTGGTCGGCGACAGCGGGAACTTCCGGTTTATCCAGCGCACCCGCAATCACCCATAAATCGCCTGCTTCAACCTTGGCGAATTTCTCAATCTTCTCGGCAATTGCAGGATAATCTTTCGCAATCCGCTTCGGGTCGCTGATGAGCTGCACAAAATTCTGCCCTTGCGCATGCGCATAGGCCCCATAAGTTCCTATCGTCCTGCGCTCGGTGCCCGAAATTTCTCCACCCTTCGGAATACGAATGACTTGAATCGGCAGTTCTTTACGCACCCGGAACTTCGCGGCAAACTCCGCCAACTCTTCCGGCGTCAATGCTTCCCGCACATCCACCATCGCCGGCAGCCGCATATCCGGCTTGTCGATGCCATACAAACGCATCGCCTGGTCGTAGCTCATGCGCGTAAACGGCGTCTTGATTTCATGCCCCGCCACTTTGAACGCAGCCGTCAAAAATCCTTCCACAACTTCCCAAACCCGCTCCTGCTGCGGATACGACATCTCCAAATCAATCTGCGTAAACTCCGGCTGGCGATCGGCGCGCAAATCTTCATCGCGGAAGCAGCGCACAATCTGGAAATACCGGTCAAAGCCGGAGATCATCAGAATCTGCTTAAAAATCTGCGGCGACTGCGGCAGCGCATAAAAATTTCCCGGCTGAACGCGGCTGGGCACAAGATAATCACGCGCCCCTTCCGGCGTAGACCGAGTCATGAATGGCGTTTCGATCTCGAAAAATTTCTGTGCTGAAAGATATTCGCGAATCGCCAGCGCAACTTTATGCCGCAACTCAATGTTGAACTGCATCGCATCGCGGCGCAGATCAATATAGCGATATTTCAGCCGCATCTCTTCGTTGGGCAGAACAGTGTCGCCGGGCAAAAATGGCGGCTGCTTCGATTCGTTCAACAAGCGCAACTCGTCCACCACCAGTTCAACTTCGCCAGTCGGAATATTTTTATTGATCGTGTCGGCATCGCGCTTCTTCACCGTTCCCACGGCGGCAATCACGTATTCATTCCGCAGCGACTCCGCTTTGGCGTGCAATTCCGGGTTGCGTTCTTTATTGAATACAAGTTGGGTCACGCCCGACCGGTCGCGAACGTCAATAAAAATCAGGTTGCCCAGATCGCGGCGCCGGTTCATCCAACCCATCAGAACGGCGCGGCTGCCCGCATCCGAGAGACGCAGTTCGCCGCACATATGTGTGCGTCTTAAGTCGCCTAAAAAGTCGAGCAAAGTGTTCCCTTTAAGTGGAGAATCAGGTGCGAAGCCGAATCCTTAGATTATAAATGGCGGGATGCAAAAGTCGTACTGCCAACACTTATGTCATCCCGAAAGTCCGCGTTTTCTCGAGCGGGCTGAGGGATCGAGCGCGGAACGCATCTCCCTTGGAGCGCCCACATGCGTCGGTGCTTGCTTTAGTCGATATGCCTCAGGGGCGTGGCTTGCTCAAACTTCAATCGCCATTGGTCTCCCTGCGTGGTCCACAAATCGGAGACGCGCTGGTAGCGAGGTGCATAACCATTGTCTCCTTCGCTGGCAGTTATGATCGCATCGTATGTCACCAGAATTGCTTCATCGCTCACACTGATGACTTTTTCGTTATACATCTGGTAGCTTTGCAGCCGTCCTTCGTGCGTCGCATCCATCAATTCCTCGCGATCATACGTTCTGCCGTCACTGCCAACCAGGGTGAAATCATCAGCCAGAAGGTGTTTGATCGCGCCAGGATCTTTTGTCTTCTGGGCTTCGAGGACGGCACGCGAGCTTTCGGCAACTTGTCCGCGGGGTGTTGAGCGGGAGAGCGTGGATTCAGCCGTCTGCGCGGAGATAAAACTTACTGATACAGCACCAAGAAGAATAAGCGCCAGCCATCGTCGCATTGCGATTCCCCTCACCCCTTGATTTTTACCGCCAGTTCACTTCGCGGAACAGAAACCTGCTCGCCTGTGGCTAGATTTTTCAAAGCAAATACACCTGACTTGGTCTCATTCTCGCCGACGATCAGGATGTATCGCGCGCCAATCTTATCCGCGGTCTCAAATGATTTCTTCAATCGAAAAGTTTCGTCGCCCAGTTCCGCTACGAGATTGCCACGCCGCAACTCCCGCGCCAGTCGCGCCGCTTCAATGTTCATCCCATTACCGAGCGGGGCGATATACACATCCGCCTTCTGCTGCACCGATCCCATAGTTTCTTGCAGCGTCATCACCAGCCGATCTTCGCCGATGGCAAATCCAATACCCGGCGCAGGCGGCCCACCAATCGACTCTGACAGTCCGTCATAGCGCCCGCCGCCCAGAATCGCGTTCTGCGCGCCCAGCGCGCCATGCGTGAACTCAAACGCAGTTCGCGTGTAGTAATCGAGTCCACGCACTAACCTATCGTTTATTTGAAACTCGACGCCGACCGCTTTCAGAATTTCCTGCACCTGGTCAAAGTGCTTGCGGCTGTCTTCGTCGAGAAACTGGCTGATGCGCGGCAGCTTTTCGATGATCGGCTGATCCTCCGGAACTTTGCAATCCAGCACGCGCAGCGGATTCGTCACCGCCCGCCGCTGGCAATCGGCGCACATCTTGTCTTTCACCGGCTCCAGCGCCACCCGCAGCGCTTCGTTGAATTTCACCCGCTCCGCCGACGAGCCGACCGAATTCATTTCCAGCGTCCAGCCTTTTATGCCGAGACGATCCAGCAGCGTCGCCAACATTTCCAGAATTTCCGCATCGCGCACCGGAGATTCGCTTCCAGCACTCTTTGGCCCAATAATTTCCGCGCCGATTTGGTAGAACTGGCGGTACCGACCTTTTTGTGGTCGTTCGCGACGGAATTGCGGTCCGATGTAATAGAGCTTATTGAGCCCGCGCTTTTCGAGTTTGTGCTCAATGTAGGCGCGGACCACGCCAGCTGTGTTCTCAGGGCGAAGCGTCTGCCAAATTGGACGAGTATCGACTGGTAATGTTTCACAAATAACAGACAGATTTTCAACGTCAAACCGCACGGTATCGGGGATTGCCTGCGCGGTGACTAGGCGCAAATTATTAAAGCTTAAGATTCCCTTATCCCTGAACACAGCTGCCTTTTTTAATTCGTTCATTACCTCTGGCGTGAGACGATATGAAAAGACAAAATAGTCTTGTCCATTCTCGTGCCAAGTAGGTAAAGGAGCTGCGGGAGAGGCAGCGTTGGGGTTTATACCCTGCCAAGCTTTAACATTAGGATTTCTAGCGGTAATCCATTTTTTGTAGACAGCATAATCAGCTGCTTTAATGCCGTCCTCCCACGTGTACATCTCCTTCGACACCACATCCGTCTCTTCTCCAACCGCGCGGGAAAAAAGCTGCGTCTCCTCAAAAATCGGCGTGCGAATTTCCTGGAAGTTGTACGCTTCAAACACCTCTCGCACCGTCTTTTCGACAAAGTTCCACAGCGCCGTATCCGGCGGAAGAAGATCGCGCGTCCCTCGAACCGCTTTAATCATTAGTCCGTCCACGTGGGGACAGCCGTCCTCGGCTGTCCAGTGGAGCGTAGCTCGACTTCTCTACTCAACCCCACCACCTTGTCATCCTGAGCGGAGTGAATTCATTCGCTTGCGAATGAATTCACGCAGTCGAAGGACCCCATTCAAGCATCAATCTCAAACCGGCATATCAAGGAATTCTCTCTCGCCCCCTTGAATCATCGTAAGAACGCCCCTTAAGGCCCATCTCACGCCAACGGTGAATGGGCTCCTTCGACTTCGCGAGCGCTTCACTCGCGTGAAGCGCGCTCTCCGCTCAGGATGACAAATTATTCAGCGATGGGTTGCCCGCAAACAGCATGGGCGCTCCCCATTTCTCAGCTAAATCCACCCATCGCGGATTCAATACCTCGATCAACGCAATTTTCTTCTCGCGCCGCCAACCCTTCAGTTGCTTCTCCCGCCCAATTGCTTTATGAACATCGTCAAAACTCTCGTAATAAACAAGCCGCGTGCAGCAATGCTCATGCGAGAATCCTTTGATCTCCCCTCGCTTGTGCTCGAACACCCGCCGCTCGACGTTGTTCGTCATGCCGATATATAGCGTCCCAGATCCACTGCACACGATATAAACGAAATACTTGTGTTCTTTCACTACTCCCACCACTTGTCATTCTGAGCGAAGATTTCTTTCGCTATGCGAAAGAAATCGCAGTCGAAGAACCCCATGCCTCTCAATCTCTCCACCGGCTCATCAAGGCATTCTCACGATGTCTTCCTCTCCCTCAAATAATCTTCCTTGTACCCCAAATAATTATTCGCATAGCGCATAATCGCTTCCTGATCTTTTTCTTCCAGCTTGCGCCGGAACTTTCCCGGAGACCCCATCCATAAAGAGCCCGGCTCCACAATCGTCTTCTCCGGAATCAGCGTTCCCGCCGCAATAATCGAACCTGCGCCAATCCGCGCACCATTCAGAATCACGACGCCCATGCCGATGAGGCAGCGGTCTTCAATCACGCAACCATGCAGCGTCACCGAATGCCCAACCGTGACGTAATCGCCCAGCGTCACGCCATATTGGCCTTTCATTCCATGGAGCACGCTGCAATCTTGAATGTTCGAGTTCGCGCCGATGCGAATCGCATACACATCGCCGCGCACCACGGCGTTCATCCACACGCTCGAGTGCTCGCCGAGCACAACATCGCCGATAATCTGCGCCGATTCATCGATGTAGCACGACGTCGGAATCGTCGGCGAAATACCCTTATAAGAGCGAATCATGGTTTAAATATTAAAAATGACGAAGAAAGCTGTGAAGTTTGAAAATATCACATGGAAGAGATTCACCGCAGAGAATGCCGACCTCGCGGTGGATTTAAAAAGGGGACCTTGCGCGGAGCATGACGTGCGCATTTTACTCAGACTGACTCAGCGAACTTCGCGCTCTCGGCGGTGAACGATTTCAATTGTCCGTCGGTTGCGGCCCGTCTCCAGCTTTCGGCCCATTTGGCATTTTCGGCATCTTTTGCATCTTCGGCATTTTGGGCATCGCCGGCATGGCGGGCGGGGCTCCCGACGTGCTGCTTTTTCGAACCTCGATCCCGCCATGCTCGTTGCTCAAAGTCACATGCGCCCCACCAGCTCCGACCGTTCCCGTGCCAATACCGGTGTCGTTGTCATTGTTAATTTTGAGAGTATCGAAATCCGTCTCGATTTCGCCATTACGGGCGCGCGCATCGAGAACGAACCCGGCCTTATCTGGCACATAGATCTGAATGTCACCATTGCGGTTCTGGATTTCCGTGCTCCCCAGCGACGTCATGTGCACTTCCACCGATCCGTTCTCGTTTTGCAGGCGGATATCCCCGCTCACGCCGTCGAGGCTGATGTCTTTCGACCGTGTGCTGAGACGCAACGGCCCTGCCAGTTCATTGGCGCGCAAATCACCGGAGTCCAAATCCAAATCGCCCTTCAGCCCGGCAAATTCCATATCAGTTCGTGGGGTGTGAAACGTAACGGCTTTGTCCAAACGGCTCAGCTTCACGCTCTCGCTGAATTCCCCGTTTAACTGCACTGTTCCCTTTACATCTTCAATGGAAACGTCGTTCGCGCGCCCTTGGATGGAAACATCGGAGGAAACCTGCTCAACTCGTGCCGAACTGTTCTCCAAGGTCAGACTTACTTTGCCATTGATGTCGGATGCCGCCACATCGCCATGCTGGTTGCTGATGTCAATGTCTCCGTCCCGTCCCACCACGCTCACATCGCCATGCCTGCTGGCAATCACTACCGCAGCTTTGCGCGGAATGGAAATGTCCAGATCGGCCGTCACGCCGTGGTCGCCGCCATTCTGCGTGTTCGCGTTCAATGTGACGGTATTGCCGCTCACGCTGATTTGCGGCTTGGTCTGATCATTGCGCTTGTCTGCCGCAGACCTGCCCTCAGTTACGATGCGCTTGCGCACAGAGACGCGAATTTGGCCGTCTTCCGACGAAGTGATGTTCACCATGCCGTGGTCGTTGACCACGTGCAGGCTTGATCCTGCCGGAAACGCCTGTTGCAGCTGATCTTCGTAGCTGTAGGTTTCGCCAAAAATGTGGAAATCGTCATCATCCACCTGAATGTGGTCGCGCAGTTCGTCCCAATCGAAGCGCGAAGCCTGTGTGGCCGACAACCCAACCACAATCAGCCCGATCAGAAGAAATACGCCCCCACGCCAATTCCCGCAGGCCTCACTCCGGCGCGCTGCGCCTGCTGATATTCGAGGACTTTGATAATCCCCCAAACAATCAGCAGTACCGGCCAATAGTGCGCAAACCAGTGCCCGAGCATGCCCAGGCTCAATATCCGCATGGTGCCAAGCAGAAACAGGACACCGATAATAATCAGCACCACAGGCCCGGCAAAGGAACGCCGGGGCGGAAGCAGCGGCGGAGGCATCTGAACAGGGCTAGCCACGGTTCACCTCTTGGTTGTTCGTTTGGTTATTCGGCGAATTCGTCGTGGACGCTGGATCTGGAGGCATTGGCATCTGCCCGGCGCTTGGCCATGTGGGCCGATTGTTCATCTCCAGCAGCCGCACCAATCCAATCATAAGCAGGATGATCGGCCAGGTCCGATGAAAACTCGGGCCATGCAGATGCTCAATAAGTATCAGCGTGCCAATTGTGATTAACACCGCTGGCCCCGTCAGGCGCATGCGAATCCGTCGGCCACTCTGATCGATTCCCTCGATTGCGTTTTTGCGCCGGACGAGCATGAAGACTCCCAGCGCAATCAACACGACCGGCAAGATTAAATCTTCGTCGTAATCGAAGATTCCAGCCGTGCGCAACAAAAATAAGCAGCCCAAGGCAATCAACACAATCGCTGCAGTTGGAATGCGTTGGGTCTGTTGTTGTGGCGCAACCGTTCCACTGGGAGAAGTCGCATATCCAGCAGTCGCCGCTACGGTGCTCTGTACTCGCGATGACTCCCATCCGCCAAACATGCTCGCCAAACCAAACGGATCGGGCGCGGGTAATCCAGCCCGAATCGCGTGCGCCGATTTCACTGCGTCAATGATCTGATAGACGTAGAAAAACGCGATGCCGAATCCAAGAGCTGCATTCAATCCGCCGTTGTCAATAACAGTCTCGCCCCAAATCAAAAGCGTCATCACCACCAGATGCGCGAGTCCTTTGGCATATTGGCCGGTGTAAACCGCGCCCACGCCAAAGGGAAAGAATCCCGCAAGAATCCCTGCCAGCGCAGGATTTGGCCCAGTAGCCACCTGTGGCGCAACATAAGGCGCGCCAACTTGTGGCGGCGCTTGTGCAGCAACCGGCGGTTGCGTCGCACCCAATCTCTCCGCGAGGCATTGCTCGCAGTAGGTCACGCCCTGAACGCTGCGTACGCAGGCGGCGCACAAAGGTTTGCCGCAGGTTCGGCAGTATTGCGATACAGCAATATCGGGATGGTTTGCGCAGTTCATGAAAGCCTCCTGTACGTGCCCTCCAAAATCACTACAGGTGGTTGGGTCGGGGAGGAAGCCAGCAGTTGCTGGCTGTCGCCCTGGCTGTAGTTCCGTTCCTGGTGTTGCTCTGGTTCCTGGCTCGTATCGTTCGTATGCCGGTTGTCTTTCTTGATTGGCTCCGTTTCCGCCGGTGCCGTGGCTTTCTTAAATTCACGCACCCGCGATTCAATTTCATACACGAAACGAATGTTCTCGTAATACTTCACCACACGGCCCGAAGTTTCGTAATACCCGCGCTTGATGGCGCTGGGGCGAAGATCGGCGTGGCGAATGTCCGTGACTTTCACTCCCGCCATGCTCAGCGAAACCGACAGCCCGAAGAAAATCATGCCGAATGACATGACGAACCTTGGCTGTCTCGCAAAAGCCAGCACCGGAGTGAAGAACCCGTCCGCCCAATCCTGCGCGCGATCGAGCCACGAAATTCGCTCGCCAAATTTCGCATGCAGCCGTGTCGTATCCAGCCCGGTCGTGGCCACCAGAATATTGGTCACCATCTCCGTCGGCGGTTCGACATCTTCAAGCGACTTGAGCCACGTGTGGCCTGCCGCAGCCTCAGCGAACAGGGGGCCACAGGAGGCACAACTCTGGGTGTGAGCCTCAAAACTCGCGAGTTGGGCGCCTGTCAGCTTGCCTTCAATCGCGTCGCTGAGCAGGGCGTCAATCTCGCCGCATTGCATTTTGGTTGGGTCTGGCATCACATCACCTGCCTATAGGTACGTTGTAACAGGCGCGCTAGTTCCGCCCGTCCACGATTTATTCTTGATTTCACGGTTCCCTCCGGCACCTTCAACACCGCCGCAATGTCTTTGTAATCCATATCTTGCAGGTCACGCAGGATTACGGCTTCCCTCAACTCAGGCGATAACTTCTGTAACCCGCGATGGACTAATTCCCGGGTTTCCCTGCTCTGCACCCCAAAATCCGGTGTAAGCGCTTTATCTTCAATACGTTCGCTCAACGGAGCCGCGTCTTCATGGTCCGACGGGGCAGCGTCCAGCGAGTCGGTCATACGATCCTGTTTTGTACGCCGGAAATGATCCACGAGCAGGTTTCGCGTCATGGTCGTCACCCACGTCATGAGCGCGCCCTTTTCCAGATCGTAAGTGTTCAGCGTGCGATACATTTTGATGAAAACTTCCTGCGTTAAATCCTGCGCATCATCCGCCGATCCCGCAAAACGATAGCAAATGTTATAGATACGGCGATGATACCGCTGCACGATCTCTTCCCAGGCGCCGGTATCGCCGGCAATGCACCGCCGAACCAGTAATGCGCCAACCTGGGCATCTTCTACCACAAACTCGCTCCCCGGAAACGATGTTCATCTGGGCCAACGTGAGACCAATTCGGCCCGCCAACACCATTCAGATACGTGTTTCTACGTGCAAAAGTTCTTGATTCTAAATGGAAAGCGCATTTTAGCCCATTTTTGAGCTTTCGCCGCAGTTTATGAATTAGCTGAGTCGATTCTCACTTTCTTCCCTATTCGAAAGAAGCAATTCCCCTTGCCGGAAACTGAAAAGCATTTACCATAATTGGGAAGCATGCTGGGGTTAGTCCATTCAGCGATTACAAGGTTTCATCATTCAGAACAGTTTCTGCCCTCTTCTCACTATGCCAAATAAAAATATCCGATCAGTAACAGATAGCTTTCGACAGGCAATTTTCACACTCTTCGCATTGGCATTGTGTCTGGCATTTGCCGCCTGCGGCGGAAGCAGTTCGACCCCGGGCGGCTCCGACACTCCTGGTTCCATCACTACGACTTCTTTGCCCGATGGCAAAGTAAACTCGCCCTACTCGGCGACATTGACGGTGACCGGCGGCACGCCGCCTTACACCTGGTCGGGTCCGCAAGGCGGATGGCCGAGTCTGCTTGCGCTGAAACTAAACGCCTCGACGGGCGCCATCACGGGCACGCCCACTATTCCCGGCGTCTTTGGTTCGCTCGTCTTCACTGTGACAGACGCCAAGGGCAACAGCGCCAATTCGTCTGTACTTAGCATTAATATCGATGCACTCCCGCTCATCATCACTACGACATCGCTCCCTAACGGGGTTGTTGGACAGCCTTACGCCGCCGCGGTAACGAGAACCGGGGGAAATCCGCCATTCACGTGGGCGATAAAATCTGGTTCGCTGCCCCCCGGCCTTAGCCTTCAACCCGGTGGTGGCATCACCGGTACGCCCACAGGTCCGGGCAACAATCCAATCGTCTTCGAAGTCACTGATTCGGATGGCACGAAGGCTACATCGAGCAACCTGTCGATTAATCTGACTCTGACGGTCGCGACAACGTCGCTGCCTGGGGCCAATCAGAATTCGCCATACAGCACAACACTCCAGGCAACCGGCGGCACACCGCCCTACACATGGTCGGGCCCGATTGGCGGATGGCCGGGATTATTGCCGCTAACTTTGAATTCAAGCACAGGCGTAATTTCCGGAACGCCCAATATCCCCGGCCCCTTCGGCGCCCTCGTTTTCACAGTCACTGACTCAGCGGGAGCCACGGCCAATTCTCAGAATCTGCTCATCTTTGTGCACGCTCTTCCGCTTGTCATTACCACAACTTCATTGCCGGAAGCCTTTATTGCAAATCCTTACGGCGGATTCGGCAGCGCTGTCCAACTCAGCTACACCGGTGGAGATCCTCCAGTTAATTTTTCAATCAAGTCCGGCAGTCTGCCTGGAGGGCTGAGCATTCCCGGCCCATGCAACTGCTCGATCGCAGGTACGCCTGACCCAAGCGACCCGCTAACAACTTACAATTTTGTCCTTCAGGCGCAGGACTCTGATGGCACTATCGCGACCCAACCTCTCTCGATTCTGCTCGGTCAAAGAGTAACCATCACGACCACCTCGCTGCCAAATGGCACGATTGGGGCGCCTTATTCCACAACGCTGCAAGCCAATTACGGCACGCCGCCCTATACATTCGCTTTCCAGTTTCCGCCACCGGAGATCAACACTTTGCCGCCCAACGTGTACCTCATGCCGAGTGGCTCGATCAGCGGCACTCCGCTGGCGGATGGCCAAGGACCAGTACTGTATTTCCAAGTCACGGACAATCTAGGCAATATCGGCTACGGCGCGATGGACCAGATTTTCCTCTATCCGCAGTTGCTGATTACGACAACTTCGCTGCCCAATGGCGCCCCGGGAACTGCATACTCTGCGACGCTGAAAGGCCAAGGCGGTAATCCACCATACACATGGTCTGCGCCTCCTGGAAGTTTGCCGCCCGGCTTGAATCTGAATGCCAGCAGCGGCGCAATCACGGGAACTCCAACTACAAATGGGACTTACCCCGTTACGTTTACTTTGACCGATTCGAACAACGTCACAGCCTCGGCGCCGCTTAGCATCACCATCGCCACGCCGCCGCCTGTCACTGTACTCAACACTTCATTGCCCGGCACCAACGGCGGAAATTACACGGCAACACTCGAGGCCGCGAACGGCACGCCGCCTTATACATGGACGCTCAGCTCTGGTACTTTGCCCACTGGGCTGCATCTTTCGAGCGCCGGAGTAATCACCGGTTCCACGTCGGTGAATGGCAACTACTCCTTAAAGTTCCAGGCAAAAGACAGCAATGGAAATACAGGCACATCGAGCGCGCTTACGCTGCAAGTGAATAACAACGCTGCGTGTCCCACCGGGGCAGAAGGCAAACTCACCCCGCAACAGCCCTATGCTTTCTTACTGAAGGGCTTTGACTCGCAAGGTCAAGTGGTCATCGCCGGCAGCTTCACCACGAACGGCACAGGCGGAATCACCGCCGGTCAGGAAGACGTAAATCGCACCTCTGGATACTTCCACGCCAGCTCCTTTACCAGCGCCTCCTACACACTGGGCCAGGACACGGCAGGGGCAAATCCGCGTGGCTGCATAACGCTCACAACATCCACGAATACGATTAGCTTCCGTTTTGTGATTAGCGGAAACGATGGGCATTATGAAACTGGGCGCATTATCGAGTTTGACGATTCCACGGGCATGGGTACCCGCGCATCCGGCATTATGCGACGCCAGGACACCAGCACATTCACGCAAGGCCCGAACGGAACGTATGCCTTCCAATTCACCGGAACGGATGTACACGCCAAGCGATTTGCTGCGGCTGGCTCTTTAACGGCTTCATCTCAGGCCATTCTTGACGTCACGGCCGACACCAACCTCGGCGGCACAGTGAATTCCGATACCACTGGCGGAAGCGGAGAATATTTGCTGCCTGATCCCGTATCCGGCCACGGCACCGGAAGTTTGATTATTGGAGCCAACTCGGTCTTCGACTTGCCATTCTCCTACTATCAAGTCAATGCCGGCGAGATCATATTCGTCTCGAACATA